>CABEDY010000125.1_pt1 | contig 10229 bp, 10 predicted proteins | sample 3423171 | NCBI WGS metagenome assembly CABEDY01 (sample SAMEA5534333, study PRJEB31848) | metagenome | biome: tundra; feature: field; material: soil | place: USA | collected 2013-05 | depth 0.15 m | reverse complement strand
CATTCTCACGATGAGTCATGCTGATGTGCAGCGCCGGAATGCCCCAGGCATCCTTCAAATCCGGATCGATCGCGACAAAATTGTCTGGATAAGCCAACGATTCGCCAAAGGCGCCCACCGAGATTCCGTAGCTTCCGCGCACCACCGCTTGTTTGTACCCCGCGCCGAATCCCCCGGCGCTGAAATCGAACTGCGGCCCCGCACCGCCCTGGTATCCATAACCACGGATGAAACGTTTTTGCTGCGGCCCAGTCAACAAATTGCGAAAACGAATCACGTAGATGCCATTCGAGCGATGCGGCCCATTCATCGACGGTCTTTCGTCGAACCCAGGCAGCTCACCCGTTGCCCCGCCGCCGGTGGAGTGATCCATCAAACCACGGCCCAGCAGTCCACTCGAATTGCCCAACCCCGCGCTGCCTTCTCGCGTCGTGGAATTCAATAAAATACGCGTTGACTCGAGCGCCTGCGCGCACAAAATCACGGTCTTGGCTTTCACTTCCTTGGTCTGGTGCGTGATCCGATCGACATACGTGACGCCGGCCGCGCGATTCTCGCCTTTCTCACGATTAATGTGCGCCACCACGGCGTTCGTCACCAGCGTGCATTTGCCAGTCTTGACCGCATCCTTGACCGTCGTGAACGGACTGCTGAAATACGAATTCGTGGTGCAGCCGCGCTCGCAGGGGCCGCAATAGTGACACGCCGCCCGCCCATTGTGATTCTCGGTGAGCATGGCCACTCGTCCGATGGTGATGGTGTGACCGAGCGTCTTCTTCACTTGATCACGCATGTATTCCTCGCCGCAGGTTAGCGCCATGGGCGGCAGAAAATGTCCATCGGGAAGCGCCGGGTTATTCTCCTTCGCTCCGCTGATGCCGACGTAGTCCTCCGCGATGTCGTAGTAAGGCGCGAGATCGGCGTAAGAAATCGGCCAGTCCTGACCGTATCCATCGTGACTGTAGGCTCTGAAATCGAGATCGCTCAGACGATAGCTCTGCCGGCCCCAAACCATGGTCCGTCCGCCGACGATGCGCAGGCGCTGCCACGTGAAAGGCTTGTCCTTCGGCGTGCTGTAGGGATTTTCCAGATCGTTGACAAACCAATCGTAGTTGTACTCCATGCACGCATAGCATTGCTTCTGCACCGGCCGCGTCTTCACGATCTCCGGCGACATATCTCGAAAATGCAGCTTGTAGGCCGGCATGTGCTCGGCGAATTCGGACGGCGATATATTGCGCCCTGCTTCGAGCACCGCAACCGTCAAGCCGGCTTCCGAAAGTCGCTTGGCAGCCCAGCCGCCAGTGGCGCCGGAGCCAACTACAATCGCATCGAAAGTCTGAGACAGATTCGTATCCGCCATGATTTATGCTCGCTTTGGTTCGCAGCCGGTTAACGCGCCATGCGGCGGCTCGCCATTCCATCCCAGCGCCTTCATTCCGGCTTCCGAGCTATAAAAGATGCGCGTGATCCAGTCCTTGATGTTCTGAAAGTGATTGTGCCCCGCCTGGTCGCCAGTCTGCCCTTCACCCCAGGTGTCGAGCGAATTCGGATAAGCGAAAAATTCCAATAGCTCCACCTGCGTTTCCTTCGGAAGATAAATCAACGCGTTGCCATAGCGGCTGCGAGCCTCGCCATCCAGATACGCCAAGCTATTGAGGAACCCCTGCTGCGTGTCGTGAGTCTCGGCCGCGAGCAGCAAATCCAGAAATCGATTCACCAGCGCCGTCTTCGCCCCCGGAGTATCGGTTTCAGGAATGATGAGGTCGCTCAAAACGATCACGGTCTGGTTCTGATGATCGCTAAAGAAGGCTGGCTTCCAATCAGGACGCGCCAGTTCCTTGGAATCGTCATAGTTGGCCGGAAACTCGCGGGCGGCAGCGGCGGTTGCGCCGACGGCCCCAAAGATCGAAGTACGCAGAAGCTGGCGGCGATTCACAGAGCGCTCCTGGTCGGTGACATGTTATTTACTATAGACGCTCGGTTACATAGACGCTTGGTTATAAGGGCGGCTCGACGCGGCCTGCGTCGCCATCATCTTCACGCAAGTCTTTGCGGATTCTAACGAATTGATGTGGCGTACACACTCATGCGAACTCAGGTGTGCAGCAAAGTTCCAGGCGACCATAGTGGGGCGGACCCCCTGGTCCGCGCGGGTCCCCCTGGACCCGCATCTCAAGTATTTAATCGACATCACAAGCAGGCCGACGAGGGCGTCGGCCGCGGACCAGGGGGTCCGCCCCACTGCACGTCCGTCCAAGAACAACTGTTTTCGGCGGTGCGAACGCGGCATGCAAGAATGCGCGCACTACAATTTCGCGCGTACAAATCGGACTAAACCGTAACCCATCCGTTCTTCTTCGAGCTCTCCAACACTTTCTCCAGCAGCTGCATGCCGAGCAGCCCATCTTCGAATGTCGGATAGTCCAAGGGAGCGGACGGGTCGGCCACCCTTGCGTAGAAGTGCTTGTACACCTGCTTGTGGACGTCGTCGTAGCCCTCACTGTGGCCGCCGGGAAGATCCGCGTAAGCAGCCGCTTTCGGATACAGCAGAGACGGATCCTTGATGATGATCCCGTTCGGCGTGTTGCGCTGGCCGATCCACAACTCGTCCGGCCGTTCCTGGTTCCACGATACGCCGGCTTTGGTCCCGTAGATGTCGAACGTGAACATGTTCTTTCGTCCGGCCGACATTTGACTCACCGTGAATGCGCCGCGCGCGCGATCGCCTAGATGCACCAGAACCGCGCCGAAATCTTCGGTGTCGATCGCCACCGATTGATAATCTTCCGGCTGCAGCTTCTTGCCGGCGAAAGTTTCAATCGGGCCTTTCGGCTTCTTGCGCGTCTTATGAAACGTGGCGAGGTCTGCGCACAGCGCAGTGATCTTCAGCCCGGTCAAGTGTTGGATCATGTCCATCCAATGTGAGCCGATGTCGCCCATGGCACGCAGCGCTCCGTTAGCTTTGGAATCCACGCGCCAGTTCCAATCGGTGTCATAGAGCAGCCAGTCCTGCGAGTATGTTCCCTGTACAATCAGGATCTCGCCCAGGTCTCCGGCCTCAATCATGCGCCTGATCTGCTGTACCACCGGGTAATAACGCAAATTGTGGTTGATGGCGTTCGCAAGTTTCGTGCTAGCCGCCAGCTCCACCAGTTCGCGCGCTTCCTCCGATGTAACAGTGAATGGCTTCTCGCACAGCACATGCTTGCCGGCGTTGAGAGCCGCTTTGCACATCGGATAGTGCAGCGCGTTGGGGGTCAATACATGGACGGCGTCGATCTCCGGATCCTTCAGCAAGGTGTGATAGTCGCCGGTAGTACGCTCGACTCCGATAGCTTCGCCAAACTTTCGCGCCGGCTCATCGGCGAAATCTGCAACCGCTGCAATTTCCACGTTGCCCAGCCGTCGAACGTTCTCGGCGTGGACTTTGCCCATGAAACCAGTGCCGATCAGGGCGGTCTTTATCTTTTTCATAACGAGATTGATCCTTTGTGTCGATAGTTGAAGTGTGTGGAACTGGTAAACTAGAGATTCTACCGGAATGCGCGTTCGGATACGACTCAGTCGAGGAACTAAGGTCCGCCAAAAGCGGCGCAAGGACAAACCCGTCGCCTTGGCGCTGGCCTCCCTACTCACTCCCGCATCAGTAATGGCGTGTGTTTTGGCCTTCTGGCGGCTAGCGGCCGATGTCAAGGTTACAAACCAATTCCCCATCACAGACGGCTTGTTTTCCCACTGGCAGGTATGGGTCAGCGGCGCCACGATACTGCAACTGTGCGCCGTAGTATTGAACCGCTATGGAAATCCACAACCAGTCATCCAGGATTCGGTAGAAGAACAATCCGCGAGTGTGTTTTTCGATTCGCGCTTCTGAATCACGAAACTAATGATGTGGCGCCTCGCCACACCCTGTGCCCTCCGCGACCTCATCGTTTTCCAGCCCCTGCCGCTAGGAGTCCGTTAAGTACAAGCAACGCTGGCAGTACCAGTATGCGCGCATTTCAGAAACTTTGGCCGCCTCCGTGCATCTAGTTTGTTAGGTGGTGAGGAAATGCCGGTGACAAGAATGGAAGAGGTGTTCGAACCCGCAGCGGTCAGACCTGTGTCCGCATTTCCGGATAGCCGGCTGCAAGCTGTAGTGAGGCGAACCGTTGCGACCTCCGCCCAAGCAGCGGACGTTTTGGTCGCACTGGTAACTCCCTCCGCGCTTGTCGCGTTCGTAATGGGTTTATGGCGTCTCACCGCAGATTTGGGGTGGACGGAAACCTTTCCCATCTCCACCGGATTCTTCTCGCATTGGCTAGTCTGGATTGCGCTCGCTATCGGGCTCAAGTTCGGTGCTTCGGCACTGGCGGCCAAACTTCTGCCAGTGGAGGCGCCTGCGAAGAAATCCATCGATAACTCAACTCCATTTTGATATTCTGGATCTAGGCGGGCGGTCTCTTCATGTCTTTCCGCAGTAGAACCCGAGCAACGGGCGTGTTTTACGTTCCTGGTTTCCCCAAGGGCGTGAAATGGCTATTGATCTCCAACGTCGCGGTCTTTCTCATCGGATTTTTCGCTCAGTTGGTTCAATTGGACGGGCCGCTGCAATTCCTGGCGCTCACTCCGGCGTTCGTCGTCAAATATTTCTTCGTATGGCAGCTGGCCACCTACTTGTTCCTGCACGCGGGCTTCGGGCATATCATCTGGAACATGCTGGCGCTTTGGATGTTCGGCGCGGATCTTGAGCAGACCTGGGGCACCCGCCGTTTTCTACAGTTCTATTTTTTCTGTGGAATCGGCGCTGGCATCTGCGTAGTTGTGTTGAACTACCTGCTGCCCTGGGGCAATCCCGCCGTGCGCACCATTGGCAGCTCGGGCGCCATTTTTGGCATCCTCATGGCCTGCGCTATGCTGTTCCCTGACCGGCCCATCCTGTTTGGCTTCATCTTCCCCATGCAGATGAAGTGGTTCGTGCTGATCATCGGCGCCATCGCGTTTCTCAGTTCTTTCCAGGCGAACAGCGGCGTAAGTGCGTTTGCGCATCTCGGCGGTCTGCTGTTCGGTTATTTCTTCCTCAAAACCCCCAACCTCCGGTTCGACTTGGCCGGCCCTATCCGCCGCCAGTATCGCGATTACAAGCTGCGGCGCGCGCGGAAAAAATTCCAGGTGTACTTGCGCAAGCAGGGTCCGGGCAGCGGTCCTACCATCCATTAACGTGGGGCAAGTCTCCGACTTGCCAGGCCGCTAGCCGGAGGCTTGCGCTCCGCTTGCAACCCCCGTCCTTCACCGGGGTTAAAATAGTGCATAGGCGCTCGGGAAACTCCCGCAGCCGCCAATGCGTCCGTATTGTTGATATAGTTCCCTCAAGGGTCTTATGAAATACTTGAAAGCCGCCGTGATGCTAATGCTGGTGTTGCTTCTGACTGGGATTCGCCTCCCGGTTGCCACAGCCCAGCAGGGTCCCCAGTCCCAACCGTCCGAGACCGTGGCCAAACCGAAGAAGACTGTGCCCGCGGACACCACCACGGACACGGACCAGCCTCCCATCCCGTCTCAGTACAAGAAGGACAAGGAAGTACCCACCAACCTTCCCACCTTCCATAGCGACGTCACCGCGGTGCAGGTGGAAGTATCCGTGCTCGACAACAAGGGCAACTTCATCCCCAACATCCCGAAAGAAAAGTTCCGCGTCCTGGAAGATAATGTCCCGCAGCAAGTCAGCACTTTCAGCACCAACGCCGATGCTCCCATGACCATCGCCATGGTGATCGAATTCAACAACCTGTTTCAGCGCTACTGGAGCCGAGGTTGGCAGGAAACCCTGATGGCGTCCTACGGATTCGTCCAAACTCTGAAGCCGGACGACTACGTCGCGATCGTCGCGTTCGACATGCGTCCCGAGATTCTTTCCGATTTCACCACCGATCGCATGAAGACTCAGGAAGCCATGCAGCGCTTGCGCATTCCAGGGTTCTCGGAATCAAATATGTTCGATGCCGTGGTGGACACCGTGCAACGCATGAGCAATATTGAGGGACGCAAAGCCATCCTGCTGATTGCAACCGGCCGCGACACTTTCAGCAAACTTACATTCGACAAGGCACGCAAGGCCATTCAGGAAGGCGGAGTTCCCATCTATGCGATCAGCATTCTGCAGGCGTTTCGCATCATGGCCGACCAGTACATGGGTGCCAATCAGCGCATGGACTTCCTGCAGGCCGATAACGAAATGAACACTTTCGCGCGGGAAACCGGCGGCAAGTCGTTCTTCCCCCGTTTCCCTGGTGAATATCCTGGCATCTTCCAGAACATCTCCCAGGCGCTCCGCAATCAGTATTCCATCGCTTACCATCCCTCCAACCAGGCCAAGGATGGGAAATTCCGCAAGATCAAGGTGGAACTCGTGAACCCGGAGAACGGTGAGGAGCTGCGGATCGTCGACGAGAAGCACAAGCCGATCAAGTATTCGGTGATCGCCAAGGGTGGTTATACAGCGCCTCGCGAAGTTGAATAGCGAGTTGGGCGCACACCTCAGCCCTAGTAGTCAAGCTCTCGATCTTGCTTTTTTCCAAGCTGGTAGAAATCGATTGACAGTCGTGTTACAGAATGATATTTTCACTTTGTTCTTCTCGATGCCGAACTCATCTTCTTCCTCCAGCCTCAGCGGACGCATTCTTCTGCTCGACGACAACAGCCTCGGATTATCAGCGCGCCGTAGTGTTCTTGAGGAGCTGGGTCACAAGGTCATGACATCCGGTGCGCCGCAGGACGCTCTCGAACTGTGTGGCAAACAACGGTTCGATATCGTGGTCACTGATTATAAGATGCCAAAGATGAATGGCGTGGAATTCATCACGCGCTTGCGGAAGCAGAATCCAACCGTCAGCGTGATTCTGATCTCGGGCTTCACCGACACTTTGGGACTCAACGAAGCCAACACCGGCGCCGACGTGGTGATCCAGAAAAGTTCGCACGAAGTCAGCCATCTCGTCCGTTCCGTAAATCGCCTGCTCCGGAAGCGCCAACAACCCGCCAGAAAGCCTCCAGCCTCCCAACTCCCAAAAGTTGAAAAAGTAGCGCGGCGTTCACCGCGCTAGTTATTCGGTTCTTCAGTTATTCGGTTCCTCGGTTCCTAGCTTCGCCCCGACCGCACGGAGAAAAAGAACCTACGCTTGTCCGAACCGAAGAACCGAAGAACTGAAGAACCGATGAACTGAAGAACCGAAGAACCGGCTACAGTAGAAGATGAATGCGCCTTCCTTTCCGCGTCGGCTGCGCCCTGACCCTCTGCGCCTTGCTCGCGAATGCCGCCACCGCTCCCAAGGGGGCCAGTAAAAAAACCAGCCCCACGAACTTCACCGTCCGCACCTGGTTGCGTACCATGACCCTGCGCGACAAGGTCGCCCAACTCCTGATCATGCCGATCTACGGCGAGCCTGCTCATCGCCGTTCCGCCATTTCGAAGAAGTATGAGCATTTCGTGCGCGATCTTCATGTCGGCGGCCTCATCGTCACTGGCCATTCCATGAATAGCGGTATCAAGAACGCGGAGCCCTACGCCATGGCCGCTCTGCTGAACCGCATGCAGAAGATATCCAAGCTTCCCCTCCTGGTGGGTGCCGATTTCGAACGCGGCGCGTCCATGCGCGTCAATGCCACCACGCCCTGGCCCGCCAACATGGCGTTCGCTGCCGCCCAGGATCTGGACGGTGTCTTCGCGGAAGCCGCCGCGACCGCCAGGGATGCCCGGGCGCTCGGCGTCAACTGGATCTTCGCGCCGGTGGCCGATGTAAACAACAACCCCGACAACCCCATCATCAACATCCGTTCCTACGGCGAGAATCCGGCCCAGGTTTCCAAGTTCGTGCGTGCCTATGTACTCGGCGCACATTCTGAAAAACTCAGTCCTGTTCTGGTCACGGCCAAACATTTTCCGGGCCACGGCGACACCGCCCAAGACAGCCATCTCGGCTTGGCCCGTATCGATGCCGACCGTCAACGGATCGACGCCGTCGAGCTGGAGCCGTTTCGCGCCGCCATTGCCGCGGGCGTGGACGCGATCATGACGGCGCACATCGCGGTTCCGTCCTTGGAGTCTGAAGACGAGCCCGCCACCGTGTCCTCTAAAATCATCACGGGTGTCCTCCGGGAGGAGCTGGGTTTTCGTGGAATCGTCGTCACAGACGCCATGGACATGCAGGGTCTGGCTGCCATGTTCAGCACTGGCGAAGCCTCCGTTCGCGCCTTGGAAGCGGGTAACGACGTTTTGCTGATGCCCAAGCGCGCCGAGGATGCCATCAACGGTGTGGTGGCCGCCGTCCAGAGCGGCAGAATCACCCGGCAGCGCCTCGATCAAAGCGTGGCCAAGGTGCTGACGGCCAAAGTGCAACTCGGATTGAGCCGCAAACGTGCCGTGAATCTGGATGGAATCGCGGATCAGGTGGATTCGCCCGAAGACGAAGAGCGCGCTCAACAGGTTGCCGATCATGCCGTCACGCTGGTGACCGATCAAAAGGATCAGCTCCCCCTTCGCCATGCCGACAACGCCTGCCTGATTACTCTCAGCGAGAACCGCCATGGCCAGCAAGGTCAGCGATTGATCGAGGAAGTCAAGAAACGCGCGCCCGGCATGACTACCACGGCGCTCGATCCGGGCATGAGCCAAGCGGACCTCGATCAGGTGGCGCAAAAAACCTCGGGCTGCGATCAGATTATCGTAGCCGCCTTTGTCAGCGTCAGTGCCTATCGCGGCAATGTCGCACTGGCCGGCCTTTATCCTGACTTCCTCAACAGCCTCATCGCCGGCAAGATCCCGGTGACGCTGGCGGCTCTCGGCAATCCATATCTGGCGCGCACCTTCCCCAATGCCAGCGCCTACGTCACAACCTATAGCCCCACTCCCACCTCCGAAACGGCGCTTGCAAAAGCGCTGTTCGGCGAAATTGCAATCACCGGCCGTTTGCCGGTGTCCATCCCCGGCGTCGCCAAGTTCGGAGACGGCATACAGCTTCCGGCAACCCACCAGCCGCAGAAAGGATTGTGAAATGGTTGAGATCACCTGGCTCGGTCATGGATGTTTCCAGTTCCGCCTGGATTCCGGCGAAGTAATCGTGATGGATCCCTGGGTGGACGGGAATCCGATGTACCCCAAGGCCCACAAGTTCGACCGCATTGATGCGATTCTCGTCACGCACGGTCACTTCGATCACATCCACGACGCGGTTCCTTTAGCTAAGAAATTCAAGCCCAAGGTGGTCGCCATATTCGAAACCTGCGTGTGGCTGACTTCGAAGGGCGTGGAGAACTGCAGCGGGATGAACAAAGGCGGCACGCAGGAAGTTGGGCCGCTCAAAGTCACCATGACGCACGCCGTACATAGCTGCGGCATCCAGGACGGCGATCAGATCATCTATGGCGGCGAAGCTGCCGGCTATGTTTTGCATCTCGCGGACGGCCGCAAGATTTATTTCTCCGGAGACACCAATGTGTTTTCCGACATGCAGTTGATCGAGAAGCTGTATCAACCGGACCTGGCGTTCCTGCCGATCGGCGATTTCTACACCATGGGCCCCCGCGAGGCCGCGCTAGCCTGCCGTCTGCTCAAAGCCAAAAAGGTAATCCCGATGCACTTTGGAACCTTCCCCGCCCTAACCGGCTGTCCCGAAGAACTGGCGAAATTGTTGAAAGATTTCCCGCAAACGAAGGTCTGGCCCCTAGAAATCGGCACGCCGGTGAAATGGTAGAAACCCGAATCCGAACCGCGACCGTAAGGGAGTCGGTGCCCTAAACCAACTCGATCGATACACGTCGTCCAACCATCGCCGCCGCCCGCTGCAAACTTGAAAGAGTGATGTCGTTTTCGGATCAAGCAGCCGGTCAACTTGAGTGCGGCTGGTCTTGAGCGGCGAGCCCGCCTGTGCTTGTGCCTCGTCGAAGATCCCCTCCTTTTTGAGAAAATCATCAATGCTCGAACCCATATGTTTCTTGCTCATCGCTCTAACTCCTTCTGGAATCCGTGCAGCGCCAAGCATGCACCTTATATAGCACGACTGTACAAAAACTGAGCCGCGACCGGCAGGAAGCGCTACCACGAACCCAGAACTAGCAGCACTCGTGGTGTCGCTCCCTGCCGGTCGCGGCTTCCATGAGAAGGCCGGTCCTTGTCAAGCACAAAATGTTTTTGGGTCGTTAAATCACAACGCCCGTCGCCGACCAACGGGAGGCGCCACACTAGGTCGGAT
>CABEDY010000120.1_pt1 | contig 10250 bp, 8 predicted proteins | sample 3423171 | NCBI WGS metagenome assembly CABEDY01 (sample SAMEA5534333, study PRJEB31848) | metagenome | biome: tundra; feature: field; material: soil | place: USA | collected 2013-05 | depth 0.15 m | reverse complement strand
CCAGTGAAATCAGATTCATCCAAACCCAGCAAGCCGACGTGGGCGTCGGCTGCGGACCAGGGGGTCCGCCCCACCAAGAATGCAGACTGAGCAGTTTTGGGAAAACTAAGTGGCATTGGGCGCTTCCCCCTGCCGCTACAGTACTAACTCAGCTTCCAGCGACTCGCTGTCGGCAGTCTGCTTCATTCGGAAGCCCAGCCTCTCGAACACTTTCTGCATGGGCCTGTTTTCAAACAAGACCGTCGCCGTGATGCGTTGAAGCTTCTCCGCGCGCGCGAAATCCACTAACTGGCGCACCACCGCGGTCCCAATGCCGCGCCTTTGGAATCCGTCGCTCACGATCACCGCCAGTTCAGCTTCCTCCACTGTGTGCGATTTCACCAGCCGTCCTACCGCTACAATCTGGCGCTCTCCGCTGGCCGGATCGTCGCGCTCCGCTACCAATGCCATCTGCCGGTCATAGTCGAGAAAGCACATCCGCGTCAGACGTTCGTGCGCCGTGCGCTGCTCCAGTTTCATCCAGTGGAAGTAGCGCATGTATACGGTGCGTTCCGACAGCGTGTGATGAAAGTTCACCAGCAAAGGTTCGTCTTCAGGCCGAATGGGGCGCACCGTGATGCGGCTTCCATCTTCCAGCGCGATCTTTTTTTCATAGCGCGTAGGATATGGCCGGATCGCGAGTTTTGGCAACTCCGATCGATCCGTGTTTTTGCCGTACACCACCACCCTTGCATCCAGCGCGATCAGCCGTTCCGGCGATGCCAACAGCGGGTTGATATCGATTTCTTTGATCCAGCGCTGTTCTGTGACCAGGCGGCTGAATTTCACTAGTAACTCTTGCAACGCCGCGATATTTACTGGCTTTCTTCCCCGCACGCCTTTCAGCGCCGTGAAGATCTTGGTCTGTTCAATGAAACGGCGCGCCAGTGTCGTATTCAGCGGAGGCAGCGCCAACGCGCGATCCTGAAATACTTCTACCAGTTGGCCGCCCGAGCCGAACAACAGCACCGGGCCAAATTGCGCGTCGATGCTCGAGCCCAGAATCAGCTCGTACCCTTCGCTCGAAATCATCGGTTGCACGCTGACGCCGCCAAAATGCTCGCGCCCGGCCTTCTCGGTCACCGACGCCTCGATGGCCGCATATGCTTCCCTCGCCGCAGCCTCGTCCGCCAGGTTCAACTTCACGCCTCCGACATCGGTCTTGTGCGTGATGGTCTCGGAATTCAGCTTTAGGACCACCGGATATCCGATATCCCGCGCTGCCGCAACCGCCTGGTCCGCGCTCGAGGCCAGCCTGGTTTCCACCACCGGAATGCCATACGCCTTCAGCACCTGCTTCGATTCGAACTCCGTGAGGATCTCGCGGTCCGCCTGACGCGCGGTCTCGATCGCTTCGGCCGCTGCCCCCGGATTGATCGCATCCGAATCAGTCAGTTCGGGTGTCTCATAAAGCCCCCGCAGGTTGTAGCTGTACTTCCACATGTAGTGGAATGCCCGCACGGCCGTATCTGGAAAAGGAAAAGTCGGAATCCCCGCCCGATTCAGGATCGCCACACCCTGCGCCGCTTCCTCACCCCCCATCCAACTGGTCAGAATCGGTTTACCGTCCAGCTTGGAGAATCGGCTGAGCTTCTCGGCGATGGCCGCCGGATTAGTCATGCCTTGCGGCGTCATGATAACCAAAATCCCGTCTACGTTCGGATCCTTGGCCACCACTTCCACTGCGGCTTCAAAACGCTCCGGACCAGCGTCGCCAATGATGTCGATGGGATTATTGTGACTCCAGTGCGGCGGCAACACCTTGTCGAGCTCTTCGGTAGTCGAGGTCGATATCTCCGCCAGCTCGCCTCCCAACGTTAACAACGCATCGGTTGCAATCACACCCGGACCGCCGGCGTTGGTGATGATCGCAAGCTTGGGCCCTTTTGGGCGCGGCTGGTGGGCCAGCACTTCCGTCATGTAGAAGATATCCGCAATGCTGTTTACCCTCAATACGCCAACCCGCCGGAAGGCCGCCTCCAACACATCGTCCGAGCCCGCCATCGATCCGGTGTGCGATGCCGCTGCCTTCGCCGCCTGCGCCGTCCGTCCCGCCTTAATGACGATGATTGGTTTGTTCAGCGCCACTTCGCGCGCCGCCGACAGAAATGATCGCGCGTCGCCGATGGACTCCATGTAGATCACGATGCTGCGCGTGTTCGGATCGTCCCCCAGATAGTCGATCAGCGCGCCCCAACCCACGTCCAGCATGGAGCCGGTGGAGATGAAGGCGCTAAAACCGAACTGCTCGCGCAAGCTCCAATCCAGGATGGCTGTGCACAGAGCGCCGCTCTGGCTCACCAGCGCCACTGTTCCCGCCTTGGCCACGGTGTGCGCGAAAGTGGCGTTCAGCCCGCTCACCGGACACATCACTCCCAAACAATTGGGACCGATAATCCGCATCCGCGTAGGACGCGCCGCCGAGAGAACCTGCCGTTCCAGTTCCAAGCCTCGCTTGCCCGATTCGCGGAATCCCGCCGAAATGATAACGGCGCCCTTCACCCCCGCCTGCGCGCATTCTTCGATGACACCCGGTACGGTCTCCGCCGGCGTCATGATAACCGCCAGCTCCGGTGCTTCCGGCAAGCTTCCCACGTTCGGATAAGCTTTAATTCCCAGCACGCTGTTCTTCTTCGAGTTCACCGGGTACACCGTGCCCCCAAACGGACTGCTGATAAGATTCCACAGCACCGAGCGCCCGACGTGCCCTTCCCGATCCGTAGCTCCAATGGCAGCCACCGACCGCGGCTTGAAGAAAACGTCCAAGTCCTTGCGGGTAATATCTCTCTTTGGAGTAACTGAAGTGGTTAGATCACTACTCAAAGCCATATGCTCCTGTTCATCAGTTCATCAGTTCTTCAGTTCTTCAGTTCTTCGGTTCTTCAGTTCATCAACTGTCCGGTAAACCGAACCGAATAACCGAAGAACTGAAGAACCGAGGAACCGATTAACCGATGAACGGTTTTAAACGCTAATCACCGGACACGGTGATTGGCGAATGATCGAGTAAGCGTTAGCGCGCAGTCTGCCCAACACACCCTCCGCCACGCTCCTGCCGATCACCACCAAGTCTGCCTTTTCACGCCCCGCGGCGCCGCACACCGCATAAGCCACATCCTCGGCCACAACCGAAATCTCGGCGCTCGATCCGACGCAGTCCTTTACCGCTTGCACCCTTTCCTTCGCGTTGTGCATCAGTTTTTCTTTCGCCTGCTGGTCGGCATACAAACTGACGACATCCTTCGCCTCCGGAACGGCATGCACCACTGTCAAATCAGCTCCGAATTCGGCGGCGAATTCTGTCGCCCACCGCAGCGTCGGACAGCTTTGCTCGCCCAGATCGACGGCGCACACCACTTTCCGGAACGCGATGTCTTCCAGCCTCGGCACATGTTCCATGTGTACCCCGGTCCAAACCGGGCACGCTGCATCGTGCAGAACCTTGGCTGTCACCGATCCCAACATCAGGCGCCGAAAACGTCCATACCCGTGAGTAGGCAGCATGATCAGGTCAAAACTATTCGCCTGCGCGTACTCGGCGATTCTGGACGCGGGTTCCCCATGCAGCAGGACCCTGTTTACATCGAAATGTTTCAATTCTTCCGTCAGATACCCGTTCAGTTGTTCCTGTGTCAAAGCGCTCGCATCGAAGGGTAGATCGTTATATGTGAGCGGCTCCAAGACATACAGGAGTGTTAGCTCGGCCTGAAAGTGACCGGCGAGAGTCTCCACCATCCTGGCAGCGTCGCTGCAGCGTTCCGAGAAGTCCACCGGAAACAAGATTCGTTTGGGGGGAAACATTGGCGTACCTCCGAAAAAGTGCGTGCAATCACCCTGCCATCGAAGTCACGGCCTAAGCCACTATTTCTCAACAGCTTGTCAGCAGACGCCCCTGGGGGAGCCGAGCCAATTCACCCAGTGGGTAGGCGCTTTCGCCTGTCGTTCTCGACTCTGCCAACGCCATAAACCGAGCCGTGACCGGCAGGAAGCGCCACCACGAACCCAGAACGAGCCACATTCGTGGTAGCGCTCCCTCCCGGTCGCGGCTCGGCTACGGTTTATTCCTTTACAAAGGCAACCACCGTCAGCGCGATCAAAACGAAGCCACCCAGGATCAGAGCCGCCCCGAACACCCATCCGAAATTGCGGAGCCAGACCGGCGGAGCTCCCACGCGGATCTTCTCCAGCTCCCCGCTCTCCACCAGCCGTTTGTACTCCTCCGGATGCCTGTGCTGAAGTTCTTTTTCGGTGAGCCTGCCGCTGAAGATCGCCGGATCCATCGGGAAACTCCCGGGGCGGAGGTGAGTGTTGAAGAAATGAATAGTGAAGATGAACCCCACGGCCAGCAGAGCTTCTTCGCCATGGATTAGCAGCGCGATATTCAACCATGAGCCCGGGATGAACCTGGCGAAGAAGGGGGCAAACCACATCGCATAGCCCGAAAAGCCGATAATCGCCATGCCCCAAAATACAGCCCAGTAGTCAAACTTGTCCCAATAGGCGTACCGATCGAATTTGGGCTTCGGACCGAGGAACAGAAACCACCTCAGGTTCCCGAAGAAATCCTGAATGTCCTTGAGGCGGGGGATCATCGAGTTCGGCCCCCACAGCAGCCCATACTCCTTGTGCGCCACCACCCGATACGCCACGTTCGCTAAGTGGGCCAGGAACACCAGGGACATCACCACGGCGTTGAAAAGGTGAAAGAACAGAACGGTGCCAAATCCTCCCACCGCGTTAGCAAAGCTCTCCGCTACCCGCGTATTGCTGAACCGGAGCGGTAGACCGGTCAGCGCCAGACCCACAAAGGTGATCGCCAAAATCCCGTGCAGATACCGCTGTGGCACGGAGAACCGCATATAGTAGCGCGTATCGGATTCCTTGCTCGCGGGCCCTTCGTTCGGAGGCACAACTGGCTGGTTCGCGGCGTCCACATTCTCGTTTGTCATTTTGTTCTGTCTCCTATTCCTCCAGCGGCGCCCCAGGGTGGGTCGCGCGTTCGCGCAGCGCACGGATCAGCCACAGCAGAGTGTGCAATGCGAAGAAGCCGAGCACGCCCCCCAACAACAGATTCATGAAAATACCAGTGGCCCACAGCGCCGGGTAGGCATCCCTCTTGTGTTTGTCGGCGTGCGGCTCGTAGGTAACGAAGCTCTTGGTAACGCCGGAGTGGCACTTGCCGCAAGTGGTTATCAGATTCGCGGGCGCGATGGTCGACCTTGCATCCGTCGCCGGAAGGATGTTGTGGAAACTATGGCAATCCCAGCAATGCGCGGTTTCCATATACCCTAGCGCCGAAACCTGCGCGTGAAAGGTGTCGCGGTAGGTCCTGTATTTATCCTGGTGGCACCCTCCGCAAGTGGCGCTGGTCTTCATCTGCCAGGCCACTGTGCGGGGATCTGCAATCTGGTGCGCGCTGTGGCAATCGGTGCAAACCGGCGCTCGCGAATTGCCCGTCTGCATGCTCTGGCCGTGTATTCCCGCCAGGTAATCCTTTTGCGGCCCCGCGTGACAGGTGCCGCACGTCGAAGGGATGTTGGCGCGATTGGTGCGGCTGGCCGGATCTCGCTTGCTCAAAATCTTGTGCGAACCGTGACAGCTCGCGCAACTGGCCGCCACCAGCAACCCATCCTGGGTGAGGGCGAATCCATGGATCGAATCCATGTATTGCGAATACACCTCTTTCAGGCCGTGGCTCTTGGCGAACTTCGCGTCGCCGTGACAGCCTCCGCAGGTGCGTGGCAGATTTGATGGATACGTGCTCGATTTTGGATTTTTCGCCGGTAGGATTCCGTGCGGCTCGCCGTGGCAGCCTTGGCACGGTTGCGGACTCGCTTTAGCATGCACGCTCACGTTCAATCCCGCCACCGGATCGGCGTGGCAGCTTTCACACTTCACCACAGCCGGATTCGCGGGATGCGGATATCCTTTTTTATCGGTGTGACAGCCGGTGCATCCCAAGCTTCCGTGCACGCTCGCCTGAAAGGCGGCGCCTTTCTCGTCGTGACAGGTGAGACACTCGGCACTCTTCCCCGGGCTATCAGCCAGAGCATTAAAGGCAAAGGCTAGCGCCAGCGCAACCGCGGCACTCCAGTTCATGGAACCTCCTACTTGCTACTGCCACCTCCAGCGCTCGCGGAAGGCGGCGGTGTCATTCCGAGATCGGTCAGGATCTTCGGGTTTTTCTCGCTCACCGCCAGCAAGTCATGGCAGGTAGCGCAATCGTTCGAAATTGTACGCCCGTCGGCGCTGGTATGATTGCCGTCGTGGCACCGGAAGCAACCTGGCGTGTCAGTGTGCCCCAGGTTGTTCGGATAGGTGCCCCAGGTGATCTTCATTTCCGGAAACACGTTCCGCTCATAGATGCCCTGAACGCTCGCCACCGCGTTCTTGATCAAGCCCAAATCCTGAGCGTAAGTCTGCTGGTAATTCGTTTTATAGAAATTCTCCAGCGAAGCCGCGATCTCGCGGTGCGCTGTGTCGCGATCCGCGTATTCACGCTTCAACGCTTCCAGCGCCTGCTTCTTGATAAACGGCAGCTTCGCGCTTATGCTTCCCTGCGTCATGGCCAGATCCAGAGCGCGCTCCGGCAATTGAAAAATGTGCGTGGGCCGGTTGTGACAGTCCATGCAGTCCATCAAGCGGTGCTCGCCCTTGGCCAGATCTTCCGGTTTCGCGGGCGCGTCCGTTGAGTTGTATACCGTCACTTTGCCGTCCGGCGCCGTGTAGGTTACTTGCGGGATGGTCTGCCGACGGTCCGTAGCAACGTAATCCATGTGGCCCGTGGCGTTGACATGCGCGCCGTGAATGCCAACCGTTCCGCTCCAGCTTCGGCCACCGATCTTCACTGAAGCTACCGTCGTTGCCGCCGTGTTTTGTTCATCAACGGCGTATTCTGTGTGAACGAAAAATTTCTGCCCTCCGAACTGTTGCGGCCAATGGCAACGTTCACAAGTATCGCGCGCCGGCCGCAGCGCTTCCACCGGCGATGGGATCGGCCGCGGATAGGTATGGAACGCCACGGCGAATAGCTGCCGGGTCCCGGAAATCTTCGCCTTCACAAACCACGGCGCTCCCGGCCCAATGTGGCATTCCACGCACGCCACGCGGGCATGTGGCGAGTTCGAATAGGCCGTGTACTCCGGCTGCATCACCGTATGGCAGGTCTTTCCGCAAAATGCGTCGCTGTCCATGTAGTTCACCGCGCTGTAAAGAAACTGGCTCCCGATCACCAGGTTCACGACGGTGGTCAGCCCCACGAATATCAGTAGCTTTCGCAGATCGCCGCCTCCCGGCAGAATAGGTCCCTTGACGCCCGCCAGATGCATCTTCCGGTTGTGGTGCCAGATCCCGATGGGAATCATCGCCAGACCACCGAAAAACAAAATCGGCAACACCAGGTTCGCCAATATTCCCGCGTACGGATGGTTCATCTCGTCATGCCACCAGGAGGGCAGCAGCATCAGCCACAAGATGAATCCCGTGTTAACCAGAACCACGCCTATCAGACTGGTCGCATTACTGGCTAGGTATCCGATTGGTAAACGGCGAAACATTCCGCACCTCCAGGGGCAATCTCATCGCCAACGAAAATCAGGGAATTTGCGCTCCGCAAGGACTTTTCCAGGCGCGAAAAGCCCCAATGGCGCCTAGGAGTGGGTAATATGCCCCAGTGTAGAGGCCGAAGGAGGTGGGTGCTATAACCCTTGTGCGTTGGGATCGAGTAAAACAAGGTGCGAGGCTTATCTCATTAACGCCAGACCGTGTTGCCAACCTATGTAGAGGAAGCCGGCTAGCAGCACCAGACTGTAGACAATAGCGACCACGGTGAGAGCTTTGCCGGATTGCCTTACTCGTACCTCGCCCTGGTCCTGGTTAGCGCCAGATCTTCGCATGCTGGCGACAATCGTCACCGTAGCGGCCAGCACTACCCAAAGAATGGAAAAAGTCATTATCGGATTCCTCTAGAATCCGGTATTAGCATTCCTGGTGCCAAGTTTTTTATCGTGGCGCACGCACTCATGCGTGCCGCGTCGGGACTCATGCCGACGCCTGTTTTCTCTTCGTGCACTAGTGTTCCACCGGTCTCGCCAGCTTTGAAACAACCCCATCCCTCGGCAATCGCAATTCGGCCGCGATGATGGCTAGCTGTGTGGTGTTGGGTGAATCTTCCTCAAACACAACATGACGGATGCCCGCTTCCCAAACTCTGGAAAGATTATCTGCCCCTTTGCGCGTGACTACCACAAACCGTTCCGGCTCAGAATCGAGCGAAGCCAGATTCTGGAACCTGTTCTCATCGATCACCACCACCCCGTCCAGGCGCAGATTTGGCTGGTCCACCAAATAGACGCGATGAGTGCCATCGCGCAAGAGCAGGTTGCGGAGCGATTGTGCGTAGTCTGAATCGCGGATGGCTAACTGGACCGTTTTCATAATGGCCGCCGAACTCACTCTGCCTGATTGCAATCTGGAAACCAGTCTCCATTGCGCATATAAGCCATCTATTATCAATCGATTAACGGTCAGGCCGAGAGTCATATCACGCAACCTGCGCGCCCAGCTTGGGTCTACAACACCCATGCCAACGTGATTTCACGGTCACGGAACTCAACGTGCTCCGTCAAAACGCGGACGGTTTTATCATGGAGCCCGGAGTTCCGCTCGAAAAACATCCGGTTTCGCATCTGGCAACCAAATGGCAGCGGCCGGAAATCTTGGAAGCGATCTTCGATCAGCTTTCTGACGCGCTATTTCTCTACGACAAAAGCCTCCACGTTGTGGGCGTTAACCACGCCGCCCAACGTTTGTTCGGCATGCTAGCCCCGGAAATGATCGGCAAGCACTGCCAGGAGCTTTTCCATTGCACGGTTTGCGAGCCCGGCTGTGGCATTCTGCAGGGCCTTGGTCAATCGGCTTGTCTGCCGAATGGCACCGTGCGTATCCATATGGACAATGGGCGGGAGCGCATGGTGGTGATGCGCACCGTGCAACTGCTGGACCCCTCAGGCGCGCTCGAAGGCGTGGTCGCCACCGTCAAAGACGTCACCGACGAGAGCGAACCAGCCGGCCGTCAGATCATCGCCGAATCCCAGGCCATGCGCGAGGTCCTGAATTTTGTCCGCCGCATTGCCATCAGCGAAGCCGGGTCCATCCTTATCGAAGGCGAGAACGGAACCGGCAAGGACCTGATCGCCAAAACGCTGCACTACCAGAGCCTGCGCCAATCCGAGCCGTTCCTGGCAATCAACTGCGCGGCCATCCCGGAGACGCTGCTCGAAAGCGAGTTGTTCGGCTACGAGAAAGGCGCCTTCACCGACGCGCGAGCTCAAAAACGCGGGCTATTCGAGCTGGCCGACAAGGGCACTCTCTTCCTAGACGAAATCGGCGAAATCCCGCTCTCTCTGCAAGCCAAGCTCCTGCGCGTGTTGGAAGATCAGTGCTTCCGGCGCCTGGGCGGCCTGCGTGATATTAGTATTGATGTACGCATCATCGCGGCCACCAACAAGAATCTGCGCGAGGCCGTCCGGGAAGGAGCCTTCCGCCAGGATCTTTACTACCGGCTGAACGTAATCCAGCTCATCGTCCCGCCGTTGCGCGACCGGCCCCAGGACATTTTGCCGATGGCCCGATTCTTCATCGAGCACTACAACGGCAAATTCAAGCGCCAGATTGACGGCCTTTCGCCCGAAGCCGAAAGCCTGCTGCTGGCGCACGACTGGCCGGGAAATGTGCGCGAGCTGAGGAACGCCATAGAGCGCGCCATGATTCTCGAAGACACAGCCTACATCCGGCCCTCCAGCTTGCCCATCGCCGTCCGCGGCACTGATTCCACCTTTGCCGAACCTGGCGAACTGGACGCGGTATCCTTGACCGGCGATGTGATGTCGCTCGTCGAGCAGGAGCGCCGTTTGTTAGTCCAAGCACTCGAAAAAACCGCCGGCAACCAGACCCAGGCGGCGCGCCTGCTCCGCATCACCCGCGACACTCTGCGCTATAAGATGAAGAAATTCAATCTGAGATAGCGTTCAGAGGTTGTGGGGCAGGATGCCATCCCAATGTCACTTAGTTTTCCCAAAGCCGGGGATCCAGATGCAGTCGTGGGGCAGACCCCCTGGTCTGCGCGGGTCCCCCTGGACCCGCTCCTCGCCAGTGAAATCAGATTCATCCAAACCCAGCAAGCCGACGTGGGCGTCGGCTGCGGACCAGGG
>CABEDY010000116.1_pt1 | contig 10339 bp, 8 predicted proteins | sample 3423171 | NCBI WGS metagenome assembly CABEDY01 (sample SAMEA5534333, study PRJEB31848) | metagenome | biome: tundra; feature: field; material: soil | place: USA | collected 2013-05 | depth 0.15 m | reverse complement strand
CTGCTTTTTGCCGGCGACGGCCTCAGGACCGAAAGCTCGCCCGCATCGTTCCTCTTTTGCCCAGCCAAGGCAATCGATACGTTGGGTCCTGCAGGCGAAGTCCGATTGGATACCAAACAGACTAAGGTGAAGGCCGGTAAGATCACTGAGCAGCCGGCGCGCGCTTGCACGCTACCTCCTACGTTGCGCATCGGAGCCGCAAGCCAGCAACACTACGGCGTCACGATGACGCGCGGCGTCAATAATCCGGAGATTCCACCAACGCCGCGCGATCAACTAAGTCCCGATGTTGTTGCCGAGTTGGCTCCTTACGACGCGGCTCTGAAAAGCGATCCCAAGGACCAAGCCGCCCTGGTGAGCGAAGCCACTATTTTTGAGAATCGCAAGCTGCCGGCCAACTCGCTCGAGATGTACTACAAGCTGCGCGAGCAATGGCCGGACGCGGTTTGGGTAAAGAGCAAGATCTTCGAGCTCGAGCAAGCGCTCGCCGAGCAAGCCTCCGCCAAGACCGCAGCGGCGCTCGCGAGTGGGACCACCTATGCATTGCTGATCGGTATCTCGAAATACGAAAAACCGGAGTTGTCGTTGCAATTCGCCGAACGCGACGCCAGCGTTTTCGCCGATTTCCTGAAGAGCCCGCGTGCAGGAGGCCTGGCGCTGAATAACGTTCTGTTGCTCACCGACTCAAAGGCTACTACTGCCGCGGTGCGCCTGGGATTTCAGGATTTCCTGAAGCGCCGCGCCACCAAGGCCGATACCGTGATCATTCTGGTGGCCGGTCACGGCACGGTGGACGGCAAGGACGCTTACATCCTCACCTACGATTCCGATCCGCAGGACTTGAAGAGCACTGCGCTGCCCATGGCGGAGCTACAGTCGCTATTTGAAGAGCAGCTCACCAAGGTGGGCCGCGTACTCCTGTTTGTGGACGTTTGCAAAGCCGGAACCATTGGAACGATCCAGAACAACACTGTGAATGCCACGGTGGAGAATTTCAAGAACCTGGAAGGTGAGCTTTTAGGAATCATGGGTAGCCGGCGCAAGGAGCTTTCGCGCGAAGGCCCCGAGTTCGGAGGCGGGCACGGAGCGTTCAGCTACTTCGTGCTGAAGGGCCTGGAAGGCGCGGCTGACGAGAACGGCGATGGCGCTGTTACCGGGGAAGAACTGATTCGCTACGTAACCACGCAGGTGCCTCGCGCAACCGGAGAGAAACAACATCCTCAGGACATCAGCCCGGGAACGGTGGACATTAAGCTTTCCGACATCAAGAAGCCAGGAATCAACCTGGCCCATTGGCGCATGCTGCTGGATTCCCGGAACGGCCAGCCGTTGTATCTGGCTTCAGCATCGCCGGGGAGCGAGCTGGCGGAGGACCAGGCATCCGATGACATTGACCATTTCACATCCGCCATCCAAGCTGGCCGCATCTTGCCCGGCGAAGCGGACAGCGCTTTCTCAGCGCTCGCAAAACTGAAGACAGAATTGGATCCGGAGTTGTACACAGAACGCGAAAACCAGCTTCGAATCGCGCTGGAGAACAAAGCCCAGCAGGTGCTGCTGCGCTATCTCACTGGAGACCAGACGCCGCAATCTCAACAGGAGTTCCAACAGGCTGCGCGCTACATGGAAGCCGCGCGAACTTTGACGCACGAATCGCTGTACCTGGAAGGGCGCCAGGATTTCTTCCAAGGGCGCGCGCTGTTATACGATAAGAAATTCCCCCAGGCAGCCGATTTGCTGGAACAGGCTGTGCGTATCGATCCGGGCGCGGCCTACGGATTCAACGCGCTGGGCATCGCATACCTGGAGCAGGCTCAGTACGACAAAGCGATTCCGGCCTTTCATGATGCGGTCCGCCGCGCGCGGCATTGGTCTTATCCGCTGCACAATGAAGCGCTGGCTTACGTCGAGACGGGCGACTACAAATCCGCCATTCGCGCTTATCAGGAAGCCATCCGGTTGACGCCGCAGTATAGCTACCTGCCGTACAATCTCGGCCTGGTTTATCAGCGCTTGAACCGGCGCAAGGACGCCGAGGCATCGTATAAGAAAGCCACTGCGCTCGCGCCGGATTCGGCCGAGCCATACAACGCGCTGGGAACTCTCAAAGCGTCGGAAGGCAAGCGCGACGAAGCCGAGCGCCTGTACCGCGAGGCCTTGCAGATGAATTCGAATCTGCTGGCCGCCCGTCACAACTTGGCATTATTATTGGCCGATGAAAAGAATCGCCAGCCGGAAGCGATTGACCTGTGGCGCGCGAATCTTCAGCAGTCGCCCGATTACCTCCCCTCGCGTCTCAGCTTGGCCGCGACACTGGCCAGCACCGGCGACAACGCGGGCGCCATCGCGGAATACCGCAAGGTTCTGGCAGCAAAACCCGGTTATCTGGCGGCTCACTTCGCGCTGGCCGGCTTGCTCTCGAAGAGCGGTGATTCGGAGGGCGCGCTTCAGGAATTGCGTGAGCTTTCGAAACAGGAGCCGCAGAACTCAGGCGTATTTGAACAAATTGGCGATGTGGAAGCAGTGCGGAAGAATACCACGGAAGCGAAGGCGGCGTATAAATCGGCGCTAGACCTTGCGCCGGATCGCGATTCACGAAAGCGGATCGGCAACAAGCTGAAGTCGCTGCCCTAACAGAGCCGCCCGCCGTTTCCAGCGGCGGTCTCCTCCACGGCCACAGTTCCTCTTTGTGCAGGGTGCGGCCTCATAAATTGGATGCGGCAGGTTGCGATCGAGTTTCCAGGCAGGGACCGACTTCCTCAGAACTCAGACTCAGCGGGCGTGAAAAAAGCACCGACTCCCTCACGGTCGCGGCTCGGTAACACTCTCTAGACATCCGAACCGCGAGCGTAAGCGACCGGTCGCGGTTCGGTAAGGCCGCTATTGCGCTATCCCTTGGCTGCCGCTGACTTCACCGGCTCGGTTTTCGAAATATCGATTCCGCCCTTGAAGTAGGCTCCGTCTTCGATGACAATGCCGGCGGTTTTAATGTCGCCGACGATGGTAGCGCCCGCGCGCAGAGAGATGCGGTGTTCCGCTTCGACATTGCCGCGCACCGAGCCGAACACGATCACTTCATGGGCCTTGATATTGGCTTTGACCTTGCCGGTTGGTCCAATGGTCAAGCGATTGCGCAGCTCAAGGCTGCCTTCCATCTCGCCATCGACGTACAGTTCTTCGTCGCTCGTTATCTCTCCAACGATCCTCATCGTTTTCCCAAATACTGTTGTTCCGCCACCAGCGTGCGGTCGAACTGCTGGTTGTGTCGAGACTGGCTGCGTTGGAGACGGTGTTTGCATGACTTGCCCCTCTTCGCTGATCTTTCTATGCTTTGCGCCCGGTCTGGCGCGCCAGCAAGAATTGCCCAATGCTTATTCTACCGCCCTCGCTGAAAAAATGTCGTCTTATCGATTCCAGCATCCACCGCGACATCGAAAAACCCGATCATCATTTCTTCCCAGCTCTGTTCGCCGAATCGAACCTCCGCGCCCGGATCCGGATTGCGGGGGTTGTTGGCGGAGTTGTCAAAATAGCCGGCGCAAGTTAATCGAGTGCCTGCTGGAAGCCGAAGCGGCTCCGCCAGCCGATAGTTCAGTTGCCAGTTGAAGTCGTAGTTGCTCACCTTTAGTAATGTGGTGAACCCGCTGTTTGGCTTGGCCATCAGATACTCGAATGCTTTGCCTCGCAGATGCATATGCGGGAATAAGCTGATCAGCAGCGCTTCATTCGGCAAGGTACCGGACACCGGAACGCGATAATTCGCTTCTCCGGGCGGAATCACAAATCGGTCGTTCCCCATTTGCAGCGTGAGCACGGCTTGCTTGGGCTGCTCTTTTGCAAAGATCATGCCTATGCGCGTTCGGTCCGCGCTCGGTTTTCCTTTCGCCGTGTAATGCATCTGCAGCACCAGGTCCGAACCTGCCTTGATTTTCTTCGCCATCCCCGGCCTCCAGCCGTCAAACGAGTTGCCGGGCGTGTAGACCAGCAGAATGTCACTGGTGGTCAGACTTTTTGCGATGGGCAAGGGGAATGCTTGTCCGCTGGGCCGGCCTTTCAGCCACTGGGATCCAGGCTCTCGAATGTAAACCACCGCGTGATGGACGGTGGCCGCGTCCGTTGGCCGCACTTCCACCTGTTGTACCCACTTATCCTCGCTAAAACGCGTAGGCAGGATTATGTATTGGTACTCGATGGCGCCGCTCGCGGGAATTTGAACTGCTTGCGGCATCTCAAACACGGCATCCGGTGTTCCAATATTCCAACCCGGCGGCCAGGCGCGGACGGGCGGTGCGTCCTTCGCGGAACCTTCCTGCGCTCCAGCGTCCACCCAATGTTGGAGCGTGTCAATTTCCTGCTTCGAAAGCGAGCGATCATTTGCAAAGTGCCCGTATTGGGGATCCGCGAACCATGGCGGCATCTTGCGGGTTAGCACGGCTTCGCGGATAGCCTTGGCCCAGGGTCGCGTGTCCGCGTAGCTGAGAAAATGCATGGGCGCGATCTCGCCGGGACGATGGCATTCCTGGCACCGGTTCTGGAGGATCGGAAGCACGTCCTTGTAGAAGACCGGAGACGGGGTTGCTGCGGCGAGCGCAGGAAGACTGGCGGCCAGACTAACGAGCCAGCGACGCAACGTACTTATCGCGGCATTGCTTGGAGCAAAAATAGAAGGTCTCGCCTCCCAGAGTTTCATGGATGGAGCTGGCCGCTGCGATGTAGGTACCGCAGGCCGGGTCTTTCTTGAGTTCCCCGCTTAAGGGAACCTGATTTTGCGGACGCTGCACGCCCGGCTGATTCGGGCGCGGATTCACCAGCTCTCCCAGTCCCCTGAAGATAATCCCGATCACGCCACGCAGCAGCGAAATGATCACCACCAGGCCCAGGAGCCAAAAGATAACGCGGAACATCGCCTAATTTGATTCTACCCGCAGGAACCGATGAACTGAATAACCGACGAACGGAGTAACCGCGAGATCGCGCTTGGTTACTCCTCTTTATTCGCCGCTTTCCGCGCGGCGTCGATCCGCGCCTGGGCGTGACGGACCGCGATCAAGGCTGCCGCGATATCAATTCCCAGCGCCGGATTGATCATGGCTTCCTTGGCGTGCTCCAAATCCTTCTCGGCCGCGCCGACGTCGATCTCTTGGGCCTTCTCAGCGAAATCCGTCAGAACCCGCACCACATTGTTGTGGATTTCCAGGAACCCACCGCGGACGGCCAGGCTAAAGTAGTGATCGCCCGGCGTGGTGTAGGTCATCGCACCAATTCCGAGCTCGGAAAGCAGTGAGGCATGGTCCGGCAGCACGCCGATGTAACCGTCCTCCGCCGGAATCTGCGCGCGGATGGCCTTCTCGCGCGCGAGCAGCCGCTGTGGCGTGGCAATCTCGATTTCGAAATCCTCGGCCACGGTTTATGCCTCGCCTTGCTTTCGCAGTTCTTCCGCCTTCTTCTTCACATCTTCGATGCTGCCCTGCATGTAGAACGCTTGCTCGGGCAGATCGTCGTGCTTGCCTTCCACCACTTCCTTGAAACTTCGCACCGTATCGGCCAGCGTTACATACTGGCCTTTGATACCGGTGAATTGCTCGGCTACGTGGAACGGCTGCGATAGGAACCGCTGGATCTTGCGGGCGCGCGCCACAATCTGCTTGTCGTCGTCCGACAGCTCGTCGATTCCGAGAATGGCGATAATATCTTGCAGATCCTTATAGCGCTGCAGAACCTGCTTCACTTGCTGGGCGACGTTGTAATGCTCCTCACCCACGATGCGCGGGTCCAGAATTCGCGACGTGGACGCCAGCGGATCCACCGCGGGGTAAATCCCCTGTTCAACCAGACTCCGTGTCAAATTGGTAGTGGCATCCAGGTGGGCGAAGGTGGTGGCGGGCGCCGGATCCGTGTAGTCGTCGGCAGGCACGTAAATGGCCTGCACGGACGTGATGGAACCTTTCTTGGTGGACGTGATGCGCTCCTGCAATTCACCCATCTCTGTCGCCAGATTCGGTTGATAGCCCACCGCCGAAGGCATGCGGCCCAGCAGTGCCGAAACTTCCGAGCCGGCTTGCGTGAAGCGGAAAATGTTGTCGATGAACAGCAGCACGTCTTGGCCTTCTTCATCGCGGAAGAACTCGGCCACCGTGAGTCCGGAAAGGCCAACACGTAAGCGTGCGCCCGGCGGCTCCGTCATCTGGCCATAAATGAGCGCCACTTTGGATTTTTTATAATCGTGCGGATCCAGAACGCCAGATTCCTGCATCTCCAGCCACAGATCGTTGCCTTCCCTGGTACGTTCACCAACGCCCGAGAAAACCGAAACGCCGCCGTGCTTCAAAGCGATGTTATTGATCAGTTCCATGATCACAACCGTTTTGCCGACACCCGCGCCCCCGAACAGTCCGATCTTGCCGCCTCGCAAATACGGTTCCAGCAGATCCACCACTTTGATGCCGGTCTCGAACATCTGCAGTTCGGTGGCCTGCTCCTCGAAAGCCGGCGCGGGACGATGGATGGACCACTTCTGCGGCGTATCGATGGGCCCCATGTTATCCACCGGCTGCCCGATCACGTTCATCACGCGTCCTAACGTCTGATTACCCACCGGCACTTCAACGGGATGCCCCAGGCTCACGGCCTTCATTCCGCGCACCATGCCGTCGGTGGGCTGCAGCGCGATGGCGCGCACCCGGCCTTCGCCGATGTGCTGCGCAACTTCGGTCATCACGTCGATGGGTATTGGGGTGGTGAAGCCTTCGCTCGTGATATGCACCGCCGTGTAGATCACCGGGATCTGGTGTTCCGGGAACTGAATGTCGATGGCCGGTCCAGCCACCTGGATTACTTTGCCTTCTACTAATGCGGATGTGATTGCCATATCTCTCATTCCTGACAAGCCGGAGGCTTGTCCTACGCTAATCCAACGCGGCCGCGCCGCTCACAATTTCGATAATTTCTCTGGTAATACTGGCCTGCCGTACGCGATTCATCTTCAACGTCAATGAGTCGATCACTTCCGCCGCGTTCGAGCTGGCAGCTTCCATGGAGGTCATTCGCGCAGCATGTTCAGCCGCGGCGGATTCCAGCAGCGCGCGGTAAATCTGCGCTTCGATGTAGCGCGGCAGCAGGCGTTCCAGCAGCACGCCCGGCGGCTGTTCGTAAATGTAATCGATCTGTTCCTGTTTCTCGGGTGGTTCCAACGGCAACAGGCGCGATACCACCAGGCGCGATGCCATCAGGCTTTTGAAATTGTTCAACACCATGTAAACGGCATCGATTTCACCCTTCTTGAACCGCTCGGTCACCTTTTGTGCGATTTCGAGCGCATCCTCGTAGCGCACCACCTTTTGGAAAATGGTGGAATAGTCGCCGGTGATATGCCGGTGCCGTTTGCGGAAGAAGTCGCGGCCCTTGCGCCCAATCAATTCCAGTTGCACTTCCGCGCCTGAATTATCCTGAATGAACTTCTGAGCGGTTCGAATTACATTGGAATTGAAGGCTCCCGCCAGGCCGCGATCGGCCGTGATCACCAGCAGTTGAACGCGCTTCTCCGGCCTCTTGACAAGAAATTCAAGACCCTCAGCTTCGTGGCCTTCGCCCACAGCTTGGATGACATTGGCCAACATCCGCCGGATGCTTTGGGCGTAAGGACGCGCCGCCAGCACACGATCCTGCGCGCGCCGCAATTTCGCCGCCGAGACCACTTTCATGGCCTTGGTGATCTGTTGCGTGTTCTTGACCGAGCGAATTCGCCGGCGCAAATCGATCAGGCTGGGCATGGAAGTTAAACCGTGGCGGCCGCCGGAGCGTGTTCGGCCACAAACCGGTCCTTAAACTCCTTCAGCACCGTGTTGACCTCGGCTTTCAGCGCGTCATCCATCGCCTTCTTCTCGCGAATGGTCTGAAGCAGCGCTGGATGCGCCGAATCCAGATAGCGATATAGATCCGCCTCAAACGCACGGACCTGTTCCACCGGCAGATCGTCCAGCAACCCGCTGGTGCCGGCATAAATAATCAGGATCTGCTTTTCTACCGGCAACGGAGAATACTGGGGCTGCTTAAGCACTTCCACCAGGTGCCTGCCGCGATTGAGTTGGGCCTGGGACGTCTTGTCCAGCTCGGAGCCAAACAGCGCGAAAGCGGCCAGCTCGCGGAACTGCGCCAGATCCAAGCGCAGCGAGCCAGCAACTTGGCGCATGGCTTTGATCTGCGCGCTGCCTCCCACGCGACTCACTGAGAGACCAACGTCGATTGCCGGGCGGACATTCGAGTTGAACAAATCCGCCAGCAGGAAGATCTGGCCGTCGGTAATGGAAATCACGTTGGTCGGAATGTAGGCCGAGATATCGCCGGCCTGCGTCTCGATGATCGGAAGCGCCGTCAGCGATCCACCGCCTTTGGCGTCGTTCAATTTCGCGGCGCGTTCCAGCAATCGGCTATGAAGATAGAACACGTCGCCCGGATATGCTTCGCGCCCCGGCGGACGGCGCAGCAGCAACGAAATCTCGCGATACGCCGCGGCGTGTTTCGAAAGATCGTCGTAAATAAGCAGCGCGTGCCGGCTGCTGTCGCGGAAGTACTCGCCGATCGCGCAGCCGGAATAAGGCGCGATGTATTGCATGGGCGCTGGATCGGAAGCTGTCGCGGCCACCACCACGCTGTACTCCATGGCGCCGTTGTCTTCCAGCGTCTTCACCACCTGCGCGACCGTGGAACGTTTCTGGCCGATAGCGACATAGATGCAAATTACATCGCCGCCCTTCTGGTTGATGATGGTGTCGATGGCCACCGCTGTTTTGCCCGTCTGCCGGTCGCCGATGATCAGCTCGCGTTGACCGCGCCCGATCGGAATCATGGAGTCGATGGCCTTGAGACCAGTTTGCAGCGGCTCCTTAACCGGCCGCCGGTCCACCACGCCGGGAGCGATGGTTTCAATGGGACGCGTCTCCTTGGTGACCACCGGACCTTTTCCGTCGATGGGCTGCCCCAGCGCGTTCACAACCCGGCCCACCATCGCTTCGCCCACCGGAACCGACATAATCTTTCCCGTGCGGCGGACTTCGTCACCTTCCTTGATCTCCTGGTATTCGCCCAGCAGCACGGTTCCCACCTGGTCCTCTTCCAGGTTGAGCGCGATGCCCGTTACGCCGTGCGGAAACTCCACCATCTCGCCGGCCATCACGCGCTCCAGGCCGTAAACGCGGGCGATTCCGTCGCCCACCGAGATCACCGATCCGGTTTCGGATACATTTACTGCCTTTTCGTAATGCTCAATTTCGCTACGCAACACGCGCGCGATTTCATCAGCTTGGATTTGAGCCATATATTAAATCCCTACCCCTATTCCCCCGATTCCTCGGTCAACTCACGCCGCAGATGTTGCAGTTGGCCGCGCAGCGATCCGTCATACAGCGTTGATCCGATACGCGCCGTCACGCCACCCAACAGCTCCGGATCCACTGCAAAGCGCAAGCGCATCCGTTTTCCCGTCAACCGCGATAAATCCGATTCCAATTGAGCGCTGCGCTTCTCATCGAGCGTAGCCGACGACGTCACCTCTGCGCGCGCGAATCCCATTCGCTCGTCCAGCGCGACCTCGAAAGCGTCGCGCATCTCGTCCAGCATTCCGATGCGCCGGTGGTTAATCACCACGTAAATGAAATTCCGGATGTAAGGCGCCACCGCTAGCTCGTCCAGGAGCTTCGCCATCACCGCGTGCTTGCGCGAGGTCGGAATGGCTGGTGTCAGCAGCGCAGTTCGCAACTCAGCCGATTGCGCCACCATTTGCGCGGCAGCGCGTAGTTGGGCAACCGCTTCCTCAGGCTTGAGCGCGGAGCCCGGCTTTAGGACAATATCCACCAGGGCGCTGGCGTAGCGGTGGGCCAAAGCGGAAGCCATGCGTCAGTTCCTCTCGCCGGGCGTTACCTGGTAACGCAAATCCTGTAGAAATCGGTCCGCCAGCGAATTCTGCGTATCCTGGGTCATGCGCGACCGGATGCGTTGCTGGGCAAGATCCAATGCGAGCTCCGCGGAATACTTCCGCAGTTCGGCGCTGGCGGCGCGCGACATGAGCTCGATTTCCTGCGCGGACTGTGTCTGGATTCTTTGCAGGCGATGCATCGTCTCGCGGCTGATGCGCCCACCTTCGGCGCCGATCTCCTCGTGCGCGCTGGCACGCAAGCTTTGAATCTCGGTTTCGAGGCCAGCCAGACGCCGTTCAATCGCGACCGCACGTGCTTCAGCCTCCTGCTTCGTCTTTGTGGCATCCGAAATCCCTTGCTGTATCTCTTGAGATCGCTGCTGGAAAAAAGCGGGAGCATGCTTGCGAATCAGGTAGCCCAACCCGGCC
>CABEDY010000115.1_pt1 | contig 10357 bp, 9 predicted proteins | sample 3423171 | NCBI WGS metagenome assembly CABEDY01 (sample SAMEA5534333, study PRJEB31848) | metagenome | biome: tundra; feature: field; material: soil | place: USA | collected 2013-05 | depth 0.15 m | reverse complement strand
ATTCGGAACTGGGGCGGTCTCGAACCCGAACCAATTCGCACTGGTCAAGCTCGAAGTCACGAAATCTAGTCGCGAAACTATCATCGGTGAATTCGGCGCACTAGGTGCATCCACCGGAACGAATGAGAAGTCGATGGTCACCTTCAAGTCTGAACGACTGCGCACTGGCCTCTACAAGGTGGTGACGCAGGGACCCGTGGAGTCTGGGGAGTACTGCTTTCTCGTTTCGCAAATCGGCATGGGGGCATTCGGAGCTGGAGCTGCCGGCGCCGGTCAGATCTTTGATTTTGCCGTGAACCCTAACCAGTAGATGAATATGCGTTGAGGCTCAAACCAGCTTTGCTACAGTACAGCAGCTCCAAACGGGCAAATCGGTGAATGATCAGTCAACCTCATTAAGTTCGACCCTGGCCGCAAGGAGCGCTCGGGCCTGCAGTCGTTGATCAAGAAAGGAGACCTGGATGTCCACATTTTTCTTCTACCCGGTTCTGAAAGCTCTGAGCAACGGGCAGGTGATCAGGAAGTCAATTGCCTTAGCTCTCCGAGTGCTCGCTGTTTTGTCCGTGCTCTTTGGCGCGTATTTGCTCATCGAGATCCTGAAGACTGCTTTCCAGTTACCTAATGAAGGCACGATCGGTGGAATACTGTTCGCGCTCATCTTTCTGACGACAGTTTTGTCGATCGGACAGATTTTCTGGTTTCGGGCGAACTCCGTCCTGGACCTCGGGGACTCCCCATTTACGGTGATCCCGATCGTCTCGCTTCTCCTGCGAACTGCCGGCGAAGTCTATGCGGCTCTCGGGGTAGCGGTTGGCGTTGGTGGTTGCCTCTTCATTTGGTTTGCCAAGAACAATCCCTTCTGGTTGCTCCGCGGTCTAACCGGTATCTTGCCGTCGGCTTCTCCTGAAGCGACATTCATGGGCGGAATTTCGTTTCTCGTGTATCTAGCCGTCATCTCGCTTCTTGTGCTGATTGTGTTCTACTTCCTGGCAGAATCTAGCGTCGTATTGGTTGACGTTGCACTACATGTTCGGCTCCCTGCTGGGCTGCGTGGGCCTGCCAATTCCGGGCCGGAGGAAATCGTCCGCTGTCCCACCTGTGCCATTGAACTAGAATCGCGTGCTCGTTTCTGCCCCAAGTGCGGATCTCAAGTTCCGACAGCAATCGGAGCTGCCAGGTAAACATGCGGAGGGACTTTTAATGGCACATTGCTCTATACGTGAGGAACCAGCTTGTACGAATGCCAGTTTCTATTATTCCTCACCAACCGAGGCTTCGTCGGCTAGGTCCGCACCAGGTTTGGCATGAAGGCTGTTGATCGGTGGAAATTAAGGAGGATTCATGGCAGATACCAGGAGGAGTTCCCCAAGTGTAAGCCTGGGCTTCTTAGGTCTGATATTAGGGGGCGTCGTCGGTTATTTGTTTCGCCCCTCGGCGATGCTTGTGGGGCAACTTCCGTTTGAGACGGTAATCTCGCGTGGAGCCAATCTTCAGGGCCTCGACCAGCTCCTGGTTCCCACGGCTCAGGCTTCATTCAACATATTGGTAGTCGGAGCCATTATTGGTGCGGTCCTCGGACTTGTACTCGGCCGATTGTTCGCAGTTAGAAGCGGTGGGTAGTTAGTCGATGTGGTGGTGTCGTATTGGTGCCGTATGGGGATCAAGCCATCGTACCGGCGAGCCAATGATTCCTTAAGGGTAGTTACGAAAGAATGAATCACCTCGGGTTTCAGCAGTTCGAGCTTAAGGAGAATGACCATGTTCTGTATGCAGTGTGGTGGGCAACTCCCGCTAGACAACTCCGCGTGCCCATCTTGCGGAACACAAACCCCACCTGCGACACCACCGCAAGGGCGTGGATTTCCCAAGAAGCCGGCCAACAAAGCGCTATGGATCATTGGCGGTCTTGCGTTGACTTTGCTTATCGGCTTCTACGCTACTAACGGGAGTGGTGGAGGGCTAACAACCCGAAAGGCGCAGCACGCGGTAAGTCAGTGGAGCGGTGTCGGCGTAGTAGTTACGGGCGTCCAGGAACTGCCTCAACAAAACGCGGCGACGGCCGCCCTCTCTTTTTCGAACCTCAATATTCGTCAACAAGGCTTCTTTGGCATGAACAACCGGATGTACTCCGGACCCGGGGAGGCCTCGTTTACCCACTACACGGACGGCCGCTGGGTACTGGTCAAGATTTCGACCTCGGAGGGCTTTAATAGTGTCTGGTGGGATAACCTCGGGATTCAAGTTCGCTAGCTGGGGGTGGAATGGACTCTGGGGCACCTGCGAGCACTATTATTGAGCGGGGGTATCGGTGGACGACGAAACGGCTGAAAAAGCGCTTGCGGATGACTTACCTAATGTGGAAAGCCGGGCGGCCCAGCTAATCCGTGATGCTCGCCAGGGTGATGCCGCCTCGATCAACGACCTGATCAGCTTCATTTATCCCGAGCTAAAACGGCGAGCGCGCTGGCTGATGAACGGTGAAAGACCAGGTCACACGTTTGGTCAAAGCGGTTCCGAACTGGTCCAACGGGTGATGGAAAAGATATTAGCGGACGGCGGGCAAATCTTCAACGCGGCTAATACCGAGGAGGATCTGATCCACCTGCTCACTCGCCGGATGAGATTGATCCTCGTCGACTATGCCAGGGCCGCTGATGCGGACAGGAGGCCTGGCCCCCGAAGCCGCGTGCAGTTCGAAAATGCCCAGCGTTCGGCGCCAGTATCAGCGGTCAACGTTGAAGAAGTGCTGAGCACGGATCTAGTACTGACGAAACTCAATAAGAACGATCCCGATGCCGCCAAGGCGCTCGAACTGAGATTCTTTGCGGGTTTGACCAATGCAGAAGCTGCTGTGGCCATGGGGCTATCCGTGGCTAGTTTTCGCCGCACGCTGAAACGCGCGACTGTGTTCCTTCAAGCTTTGTTAAAACGCTGAGCGGCTCCCGAATAAGGCGGCTTGACTGCAGAACCACCCGGCGCAGGGAAAATCATGCACTTTTTTTCTCCTCGCGGGCAACCACCAGAGTTCCCGCCAGAACGTCGTGCAGGGCCTGTCGCTTAGGCATAAAAGCGGCCATCAGAAAGCCGACCATCCAGAGACTGGCGGAGAGGATGTGTCCAATCCATCGCCCGAAGGCCCGGTCAAGCCGAATCCTACCGCCGTGCAGGTCCGTCACTTTGAGGCCCAAGGCGCGCTTTCCCAATGTGCCTTGTAAGGCCGATCTTTCTGTCAGAACACAGTATGCTCCAGATACTGCGAAGACCAATGCGCAGAGATAGGCGAATCGCACTATCATCATCATTCCGACGCCCTCGCGCTGGCCACTCGTAAGCTGATCCCCAGCAAATTCGTGCACTGCCTGGAACTCAACTCTAGACATGGGCGGAAAGCGGCTTAGCGTCATCACAAAGATAGGAGCAAGAACCACAAGGTCCAGCAAAAGGGCAAGCAGCCTGCGCCCGAATCCGCCGTATCGTGCTCCTGCTCGCCGGATGAGAGTAGCCGCACCACACCAACTACAATACCGTGCTCCCTCAGGAGCCTCATTCGAGCAGGACGAACAGGTGGTTCTGGCGGGTGTTCGGGCGGCGTAATAGTCTGTTTCTTCCCCAGTACTGGCAATCACAACCAAAGTTCGGGTAAGGACGTCATGCAAAGCTTGTTTCTTAGAAGTGAAGGCAGCCATGACGAATCCGAATTGCCAAGGTATAGCGGAGACCATTCGCGCCAGATACCGCATGATTGCCCGGCCGTGGCGGACGCGCCTGCCGTCCAGGTCGGTGACCCTTAGACCCAAAATGCGCTTTCCCAATGTACCCTGTAATGCTGAGGCTTCGGTCAGCACATAATACGGCCCGGCCAAGAAAAAGATCAGAGTTCCGAAACCAGCCATCTGCTTCATCATGGTCATGGTCGTTTCCTGGTCCTCGGCCGGAGTGAGTTGATGGACGAGTTCTGGAACCCTGTTTCCGTCCCATCGCCATATTGCCAGATAAAAATACTCCTTCCCAAACTCGATAGCCGGCGCGAGAAGAACGAGGTCGATGACAACCGCAAGCACCCGACGCCAGAATCCCGCGTATCGCACGCCTGTGCGCAAGGGCCGGACCGAGGCGCCACAGTGGTTGCAATATGCGGCGTCGCTCATCAAGTCGCTATGGCAAGTCGGGCAGATCACCTCTAGGAATTGTCCCCGTTATCCGGCGTATCTGCAAGTCAAAACCGTCCACGACCATCTCGACCAGCGTCTTTGTTGCTTGGACTGGGGCCGCTGCACGCAAAACATCGTCGAGGGCCTCCAAGCTGTCCCGCAAACGAGGATCGCTCGCCAGTAACGGCCGGAGCTCTTTACGCAACTCCTTCAAACTGGCGTCGCTGACTTTGTCAAGTTGGCGCCTGTGTTCGAGGCTACCGGCCCTGGCGTTCGAAAACAAGCCGAATAAGGATAGTCCGTTCAGCACCGTGGCAACCAAAGCCACCGCCCCCATGAGTGCTATCGGATTTCGTCTGGCCGCCCGCAGAGCCGTGTACATCGGATCACCCGACCGAGCGATTCTGGGCTTCCGCCCCTCCAGCACGCTAGCCACGTCGGATGTCAAGTCATCAACCGAGCGGTACCGGCGCCATCCATCTTTCCGCAAGGCGAAAAGACAAATGCGGTCCAGATCGCCAGCGACCAGCTTGCGACCTTCCGAAGTCCGGCGGCAGCCGCGCATCCTGGCAAGCGCATCGGGCTCCAGCCGAAAGTGCTTGCCAGTGTCGCTCCGTTTCAGTTTCGGGTGGTTCAAGGCGTTTGAAGGCAATTCCGGTATCTCTTCGAGAATCTGCCTTTCCAGCTCGCCAACTGCTAGGCACGGATCAAAGGGTTCGTGGCCACATAAGAGCTCGTAGAGAACCGCGCCGAGTGCGTAGATATCGGTCGGAAAACCGAGTCTGGCGCCCGTTTGAATCTGCTCCGGGCTAGCGTATGGTCCAGAGAAAGCAACAGGGGGGGCCGCAATCGGTCGGTCTTCCAGGTGGCGGGCTACTCCAAAGTCGATGACTTTCACGACTCCGTCCCGATTAACCAGAATGTTCCCGGGCTTTAGGTCCAGATGCACAGTCAGGTGGTGATGGAGGTACTCGATCGCGCTGCACACGCTGAGGAACATTTCCAGCCGCTCGTGGATCGACAGCCCTTTCTGGTCCGAATAATCCGTGATGGGTTGATCTCCTACATACTCCAAGACCAAGTAGCGATGTCCGTCACTGGTCAGTCCACTATCGAAGCACTTTGCGATATTTGGATGATTGAGTGGCCGGAGAGTGTCGGCTTCGTCCGGGACGCCATGTCTGTGCAGGGCACGCAAAACCTTAACTGCCAGTTGCTGAGAGACCACTCCGTCAATTCGGCGCGCTCGGTAAACCTCGCCCATACCACCGCAGCCGATCAGTTCCTCCAGCCGCAACGCTCCAAGTACTTCGCCAATTCTCCCGTTCTCCATCAGTGGCGCCTCGCCTCGACTTCCGCGAGTCGCTGTCCGAGATCAGCCGCTTCGGTAGTCCGCTGCAGCCGAGTGTAAATCTCAATTCGTTGGCGGAGGATGTCTGTGTAGAGTTCTCTCCACCGGCGGTCCCGTCGGTCCAATTCGTAACGTTTCGCAACGCGTGGCAGCACTGGAGCTGTCACCGCCAGCGCCGTGCGGGGGTCTCCGAGTTCGTTCCACAATCCTCCGCACCGGAGCGCCGATGCTGCCAAGGTGCTATCCAGACTAGTCAGGCTGTATGCCGGAATGGCTTCCATCCGTTGCAATAACCTGGTGTGGATCTGGGCTGCCAACACCCGCGAATCCCTCACGTCCAAGTCACTATGCATGGCTTTTTCGATGCTCGGCAGCCCCGCCTCTGCCAGGTACCGCAGCCTCCTAGCGGCGTTCTCCTGCGCTCGCAGTTCTGCTCCGTAGCGGATATCCTTCAGCATCCCAAGTTGAAGCAAGAAAAAGATCCAGAGAGTCGAAACTAGCGTCAGTACCGCGGTGAAGGGATGTCGCGAACTCCAATTCCAGGCGCGCTCCCAGGGACTGCTGCGCCTGGCTGTGACCGGCATCCCTTCCAGGAAATGCTCGATGTCCACTCTTAGCCGGTCTACCCGCTGGTACCGCTGCTGTGGATCCTTCTTCAATGTCTTGAGGATTATAGCGTCCAAGTTACCTGCCAACACGCGCTGCAGCCAGCTCGGAGAAGTGTCGCGCAAATTAGACGCACTCTCCGGAGGGCGCGCCATCGTGTAAGGTCTAGGTCCCGTTTCCTGCAGCAAAAGAGCCTGGCTTGGTGGGAGAGGCTCCCTTTCATATACCACTCGCATCCAGTCTGGGCCATCCAGAGCAAACTCGGAAAACGGAAGCTGGCCAGTGACCAGTTCGTACAGCAGCACTCCTAGGGCGTAGACATCGGTGGCGAAACTTAGGTGCGCGCCTCTCACTTGCTCGGGGCTGGCGTAGGCCTTGGTCCAACGAGCCTCTCCTGGCTTTGTAAGGAGAGTACCTCGTCCAAAACTTACTAGCTTTGCAATCCCGAAATCCAGGACCCGTACTGCTCCTACTGCTGTCACAAAGATGTTCGATGGCTTCAGATCCCGATGCATTACACCCTGCTGGTGAGCGTATTCCACCGCCTGACAGAGCTCCACGAACAATTTCAATCTTTCGGTCACCGTCAAACGAAGATGGTCACAGTACTGGGTTATCGGCCGCCCAGACACGTATTCCATGACCATATATGGGACGCCAGCGTCGGTAGTTCCTCCGTCGATGAACTTGCAGATACCCCTGTGGTTTAAATCGGCCAGTATCTGACGCTCACGTCCGAACCGTTCGACTTCACCGGGCGCCATATCCAGAAACTTGATTGCGGCTTCCTCCTCGCCACCAGGTGCTGGGCGCCAAGCGCGGTAAACACTTCCAGATCCACCGAAACCGAGGTGCCGATCCACTCGCCAACCGTGGACGACACTCTCTTCGCGGTCACGAGCCCACTCCGGGAGAACAATGGCGGACCCTGGCTCCGGATCCTTCGTGTCCTGATAGTCGCGCAACATCTTCGCAGCAGCAGCGGCAATCTCCGGATCAATTCCTGCGGCAACTGCGATGAAGCTCTCTCGTTCGGTCTCAGTCCTTTCCAAGGCCGCCCGAAACAGTTCATGGGCTCGCAAATAGGTGTCGTCCGACATCGTCCGGCTCGCCTACTATCAGCGGATTTCTCTCCGAGGTCTGCTCTCTTCCAAAGATAAATGCCAATAACCCTCACCTTTGGTTCGATCAGCTGCCACCTGTCCCTGGCGAATTGTTAATCCCGCCCGATGTTCTTCGGAATTAATTCGCTGCGGAGACTCGGGGACATCGGTTCAAGCTCGGTAACATTATTACATGAGCGGATTGCATTGTGTGCCGGATCATCCTAACGTACGAAACGGCCGCGGCCAGGTCCGTACTAGCGCGGAAGCGCGGTTTTCCCGCCCATTTTGTAATTCGCCAGGGACAGGCTTTAGACTAGCGATAAGGTATCCCGCGAAGCTGGGCTTCTGCCGGGACCGTCTGGCGCGACATAGGCCCTAGCTCTGTCAACTAATATTGGAAGTCGAGGTGAGGTGTGCATTTCGATTATCGCGGTGACACGCGAGCCGCCCTCATGGGTGTTCTCGGCGACACGGCTGAATTCGAGGATCAAATCATGCAGGCGTGCAAGGGCGACGACGTTAGTGAGGTTGCCGTACACTCGGTAGCGCCTGGCCTGTCCGGTGCCGCGGTCTTTCTTATTCGGCGCATCGGATTCACCCCCTGGATAGTGAAAGTGTGTAGCAACCCAGCGCTCATTATCGCGGAGCGCGAGAATAATCGGAACCGTGTCCAAGGCAAACTGCCTGCGGCCCCTGAGCTTATCGCGACGGGAAGCTCTAAGCTGCTGCTCTTCAGCTTCGGTGGTCCCCTTGCATCCTACAATCCGCAAACTCTACGATCCGGCTACGCATCATCGAGCCCGGAGGCGCTCGCGACACTTATGCACCGCATCGTGACTTCGCTTAAGACCATCCACCATTTGAGCGAAGATGTAACGTCGTGCGTCGATCGCATGCCCTTGGTGCACAAGTTCGTAAAGGAGTTCCAAGCCTCGAGATCTCCAATACCACGCGAGGTGGTCGTGCGCTTATGCGACTTGTGGCGCAAGGCTCTTATAGAGAAAGACCAGTTTCCTCGCATTCGGAGTACTGCCCACGGAGATCTCAATTCGGGAAACGTCCTGTTCGAGGCCGGGAACGCTGCGTCTCAGCCCGTTTTCATCGATTTTGCTTCAATGGGCCGGTCGAAAGATAATGCAGACTATCCGGAGTTTAGTCATCTGCCGTTCTGGGATTATGCCAAACTTGAGCGTGACATCCAGACGAGACTCTTTCTTAAGGAAGCGATTGATGCCCGCATCGAAAAAAGCGCCATCATTGCGGGGATAAGGGCAATTAATGTCGCAGAAGACCCTACGGAGATGGCGTTTGAGCCCGTTACTAAGCTGATTAAGACGACTTCGGCGCTACGTGGAGCGATCCAGAAAGAGTATGCGCCCGCGGATCTCCTTGCCTATCGCATAGTGCTGGCATACGCGATGCTCTCCGTGCTTTTCCGCAAGCAACCTGACGCGGAGGTACCACAGGATCTGCAATATCTTGTCGCTGCCGAATCGGGCATCGCCCTCCTCGCAGATCCCTTGTCTCCTCTCGCGGGCATAAGTGTTGCGGGTCCCCGAAAAGACACTTCCGGCATCGCAAATGACGGGACGGGCACTCGCAAAAACCTGGTGGGAACCAAGCCGGCGCAATTCACAGTTGAAGAGCGCGAGAGCCCCACTCTAGTAGTCGTAGAGAAGCACGATCCCAGCAGCCAAGGTGACGTCAAACAGCCGGAACGGCGGCAGGCCCAAAAGTCTTTCATGCGGAGCGCGCCCCACATTAGCATTCGCTGGATCGCCGCTACGTTGATCGCAACGGCGCTTTCAGCTATTGCGTGGCACCAGTTCGTCCGCCATCTCGGACACCCCGCGACAACCATCTCGTCGAAACCGGACGCAACCGGTACTAGTGGTCCCCCTGACACTCATCGAGACCCCCCCGCCGCCGGAGAACCAGTCGCACCGCTCATCTCAGGCTCCAACCCAAGCGCGAAGGGTCTCGCGCAGCCGCCTTGGGGAGAAGTACTCTCGCGAGTCCATAAGGAGTACTTCAGCGTCGTCAAGGTTGAGGAGTCTGGAGCCGTTCTCTGCACCAAGGCCAATGACCCGCCGATTCCGATTCGGGATTGGCCATGGGAAGAATGGGAGCGATGGGAACATTACAACGGACCTACGGAGAACATCACGTGTCGCCAAGACGTCGAGGTGACCGAGCAGGGGCCGGACGAGGCTCGCAAAATCAGCCGGCTTGCGGTCCTATACAGACGCAATAAAGGGAACTGGAAGTTTTTGAAACTCGCGCCCCTCAGGTAGCATCCGAGTAACGGTGAAGCCCAATTTTCGCAGACAGCGTTATTTCTGGACGCTTGAGTAGCTCACGTTCCGAGCGAGCACCGTCACTGGATCGGAACCCGAGAAAACAAACTCGGCTACCACGTACAACTTGTCTGGATCTGCGCCCTCAAACCGATCCAGACGGAATTGATAGGGCTTCCAGTCAGACGTGAGTTTGACTGGAACCTTGGTTTCCGCCCCATCATCCGGTTGGATATTGGTCTTGATTCCAATCTCCAGTTGTTCTCCGCCTACACCTCCTTTCATCTCGATTGTCATCATGTTGTACGAGGAAAGATCACGGAACGGACGGGGAGGCTGCTTGGGCTTTCCGACAGTGATGAAGACCGCCCCCCATGATTGATCAGCTGGGTAGGACATTTTCAGATGTTCGCCCTCATTCTTCACCCAACTGGTCTTGTTCTCTGAGGTGTTGACTCCCATGTCGAACCCGGGTGTGAGTTTTGCGCCGACTAGGACGTCCTTCCGGGGCTGTTGCCCGAATGCCACCCCGACAATGGCAGCACAAACAGGAACCCACTTGGACTTCGCCGCTACGGATGTTGTGAACATACCTACCTCCTTTGGCGAGACCACCGAGCGGTTGCCCCCTAGGCCGTGATAACGGTCTCTGTGGACGCGCCTTCGCCGATAGTTTACACCCAGCGGCTCCCGAACGACAAACACGTCAACTCGCTGTCAACTGGAAGCCGTCGATGAATCCTTGAAGCCGTCTGCCAAATGGCAGGTGGGCGCGCCGAAACGCTTAGGAATCCGATGGGTCCCGGGATGTGGTCCTGGCCAGTCCAACACTTGCGAACATCATCA
>CABEDY010000112.1_pt1 | contig 10533 bp, 7 predicted proteins | sample 3423171 | NCBI WGS metagenome assembly CABEDY01 (sample SAMEA5534333, study PRJEB31848) | metagenome | biome: tundra; feature: field; material: soil | place: USA | collected 2013-05 | depth 0.15 m | reverse complement strand
AGCGGATACTGGTCGCGCGGGGACGGATATAACGTCGTCGTGACCAGGTACGGTGCGGACATTGTGCCGCGCGGGGGTGGCGGCGGACTGCACGTGACATTGGAAGGCGGCCATGAACGCGCGCCGCGCGGTCTGGATCCGCTGCCAGGCCACAGCAATTATTTCATCGGCAACGATGCGTCGCGCTGGCGGCGGGAAATTCCGCACTTCGCCAAGGTGGATTGCGGCGAGGTGTATCCCGGCGTTCACCTGATTTATTACGGCAATCAGCAGCGGCTGGAATACGACTTGGTGGTGCGGGCGGGTACCGACCCGGCGCGTATTCGATTGGCTTATCGAGGCGCGCGTTCGATCGACATTGATGCTTCCGGGGAACTGGTGGTCCGCACGGCGTTCGGTGAGGTGCGTCAGGCCGCGCCGCAGGTTTATCAGCAGATCGGCGGCGTGCGCCAACTGGTGAGCGGGCGTTACCGGCTGCTAGGACGGAATCGCATCGGGTTCGAGGTTGCGGCTTATGATCGGAGCCGGGAACTGGTGATCGATCCGATGCTGACGCAGGTGTTGGGGTTTGGCGGAACAGCCTTGGATTTCGTCGGCGGAGTGGCTATCGATGCGGCGGGAAACCGGTACCTTGCAATTACGACCAGCTCGCCGGATTTTCCCGGGCCCACGCCGCCTCCCAAAGGCGTGACACAGCTTTCATACGCCGGCATTGTTAAGTTGGATCCGACGGGCGCCACCATTCTCTTTGAGACCTACTTCGGAGGCACAATGGTGCTGGCTGGCTTCGAACCAGAGGGAACCGGTGCGACCGCGATCGCACTCGACTCAACGGGAAATATCTACTTGGGTGGATTTACAGGCGTGTCAGACTTCCCGTTAGTACACCCGATCAATGCCAATCTCTGTAACACTGCCAGTTGCTACGGCGCCGGCTTCGTAGTGAAGCTGGACGCGAGCGGCTCAACAATTTTGTATTCCACTTCAACAGGTGGTTCGGCGAGCGAATTGTATGGTGGTACAGGCGTTACGGCAATCGCAGTGGACGGGGGACAGAACGTTTACGCGCTGGGGTCGACAATCGCTGGCGCCGTACCCATCACCCCCAATGTGCTGCAGCCGCAAGCGCCGGGTAATTGCATGACCGGGGCTCTTTGCTTGGGTGATATTTTCGTGCTCAAGCTGGCCGCGTCGGGCCAGCTCATCTACGGTACCTACCTGGCCGGCAACATGCAAGACAATCCTAGTGGCATAGCCGTGGATGCCGCCGGCGACGCTTTTATCACTGGCTCGACGCTCTCCGCGGATTTCCCGACGGAGGGGGTGCCTGGTTATCAGCAACAATTGAACGAACAAGGGTGCCCTAACGGGCCTACCTGCTTCCATGCGTTCGTCGCCAAGCTCAACCCTGAGGCCAGCGGTTTGGTGTACTTTACCTACTTGGAAGGGAACTTCGTTGACGGGGCGAACGCAATCGCGATCGACAGCGCTGGGAACGCTTACGTCGCGGGGACGACGATTTCCACCAATTTTCCGGTGACCGTGACAACTTCGCCACCCGGAATGTTTGTGACAGTGCTGGATCCGACGGGGACGAAACTGGTGTTTTCGACGACCGTGGCGATTACGGATTTTGGTCAGCCGCCGTATCCCTCGGCAAATCCGGTAGCGGTGCTGCTACAGAAGGCGGGTGGTTTCTACGTGTTAGGTGATCTGGGTGGCGCGCTGGCTGGTGACACGTCCGGCAATCCGGCGCCGAAGTCGCCGAACGATGCTCCTTTCACGCTGCAGTTCGACGCTTCGTTTAACTTGCTCCAGGCGCTCACCTACGGCTCGATTCCGAACTTCTTGAGCACCGCTGCGGCCACGGATCCGGCCACGGGGTTGGTGCTGGCGGGAAACTTCACTGGAACGCTGCCTCCACCCGGCACGCTGACGGGGCCTGGGGGCGCGGGCGATATCGTGCTCCTCACTTTGGTCCCGATTGCGAGCGGCTTCGTGCCTCAACCAGTCGTCAGCTCCGTGGTGAATGGCGCCAGCTTTGTTGCTGCTGGAATTGCTCCTGGCGAGATCGCGACTATCTTCGGGATCAATCTTACTTCAAGCACGGGCATCGACCTGACGTCTGGCCTGCCGCTTCCGACGACTTTTCAGAACGTCACGGTGATGGTGAACGGCTCGGCCGTGCCATTATTCGCGGTTGACAATGTCAACGACCAGCAGCAGATTAATTTTCAGGTTCCTTTCGAGGTATCCGGGACAACCGCTAGTGTCGAGGTAGTTAACTACTCCTTTGCGAGTGAGACATTCCCCGTTCCGGTGTTGGCAGCGCATCCCGGCATTTTCAATTACACGGCCGGCGGCTTGGTTTTCGGGGCCATTTTACATGCCAATTTCCAATTGGCGAATACTGCCGATCCGGCGGTTGCGGGTGAAACGGTGCTGATCTATTGCACTGGTCTGGGTGCGGTTTCATCGGCGCCGGCGGATGGTGCGGCGAGCAAAGGACAGGAGACTTTGGCGAAGCCGGTGGTGATGATTGGCGGAGCGAATGCGGCGGTCAGCTTCAGCGGTCTTGCGCCGGGGTTCGTGGGACTTTATCAGATTAACGCTCAGGTTCCGGCCGGGCTCAAATCCGGCAATCAAGCGGTGGTGATTACGATGGGGAGCACTTCCAGCAATTCGGTGCTGCTGCCGGTGCATTGAGCAGGGCTTTCGGCCCAATGTCGCTTAGACCAGGCGTCGGCATGAGTGCCGACGCGGCACGCAAGAGTGCGTGCGCCACATCTGGATTACTGACTTGCTACCGCGATGGTGACCTTATTCGAGGTGGTGATTCCGCCGACGCTGATCTGTAATGAGACGACGCCGGCCTTGACTTGCGGCACCGTCACATTGATTTGATTCAATCCGACGAACTGCGGAGACAGGCCCGAGAACTGCACATCGGCCGGTTCGCCGCCGATCAGTACGGCCGGTTTAGTAACTGTGTTTCGAAGCGCATCGGAGGCATTGTGTCCGTCGGCAATCTTGGGAGTGACGGGGCCGAGCCCGGTGGCGAGAATCACTAACGGGTCGCCCACTTTGGCTGGATGCAATGCGGTTCCGGGGATGGAGCCCTCCGGGCCGGCGAGTGAGCCATCCGCATTGATCGCGATGGCTTGCCCAGCTCCAGATTGAGTGGTGAAAATGCCCGGCGATAGCGGTCCGATGGGGGCGTGGAAGGGAGCCAATGCGGTCCCGTTCGCGGTTACGACGATGTCGGCGGTAGTGCCAGAAACCTCCCAGGGCACCTGCAGATTGATTTGCTTCGCTGAGACAAACAGCAGCGGCGCGGGAAATCCTCCGATGGTAACCGAGACCTTGCCCAACGTGTCGGGCAGCGGGATGGCGCTGGCGTAGACATCGGAAGTAGCGAAGCCGGTCCCAAAGACGGAAGCCACAGCGCCACCGGTTAACGGTTGGCCGGCCACAAAGGAAGCTCCGTTGGCCGCGCCGGTGGTGGCATTGATGACTGTGGTGTTGATCATTACCGAAACCTGATCGTACGAACCACTGAACGCTGTCCAGCCGGCCATATCGGGCTTGCCGTCGCCATTGAAGTCAGCCACTAGCACCGGGATAGGAAGATTGAACGTTGCAAGACTCTTAAAGGTTCCGTCCGCTTGGGCGAGGTAGAAAATGACGCCGCCGATATTACCAGCTTGCTGCACGAGGTCAGTTCTTCCATCCTGATTTAGATCCAAACCAAATAGCGCAGTGCCGTACATGGGGATGGTTTGCTTGGGGGTTTGAAAGGCACCGTCACCGTTGCCAAGAATTACGTTAAAGTACGTTGCATTGACGCCCAGATCCAGCTTGCCATCGCCATTAAAGTCCCCCGCTAGAGTTTGACCGGGTACGGCGTTCAGACTCGCGGCTACAACTGGTGGACCGAAGGATCCGTCTCCTTTGTTCAGCCAGATGGAGAGCGAATTGACGGTGTCCGTGGTGATGACATCGGGTTTCCCATCACCATTGAAGTCGGCCATTGCCACGGGTTCCGCGATCTGGCCGCTCGGCACTGAGTAGACGGCTGGTGATGCAAAGGTTCCGTCTCCTTTACCAAACATCACCTCGAAACCCGTCCCAGCTTCGGACATCAACACTAAGTCAGGAATCCCGTCGCCATTCAGGTCGGCGGCTCCCCAAATAGCATATGGGAGGCTTGTTGCCAGCGTGTTGGCCGGCGCGAATGTGCCATTGCCCTGCGACAAAAGCACTGTCACGGTCCAGCTTGGGCCGGTAACCGTTTCGCTAGGGGTGCTGCTAATGGTGATGACGGGCCCAGTAGTGCTGAAAACAAGGTCGGTTTTCCCGTCGCCATTCACATCCGCGGCCGTAATCGCGGGTAGCCCGTATTGGTAAACATGGACGGGCGTACTAGCAATTGAAGTAACGATCGGCGCTTGAAAGGTTCCGTCACCTTTCCCCAGGAGCACGGAAAACTGGTCGATATTGAATGCAGCGGAATTATTCGCCCCGCAAGCAATTACGAGGTCGGTAATGTGATCGCCGTTGAAGTCACCGGTAAGGACCTGAACGGGCCCGGCATTGCTCGGACACCCAGTTGGAAATTGTGTTACTTGAAACGAGGGCTGAAACGAGGAGCTTTGCGCGTGGAGCAAAGACGCCGCGAAAGGCAGGCTGAACAACCAGGCTAGCAATCGCATGACAAGAAGTTTACTCCAATTTGCAGCCCTTACTGGGTCGTGCGGAACCAGGTCAAGGATAGACTACTGCTTGTTATCTGTGTAGCACCAGCGAATGAGAGGCTCGGGGAACGTCGCGTGATCGGTGGTGATGAGATCTTCGAAGCTGAGTTTTGGAATTCGAATGAAACGGAGCCGTCGGGGGAGACGGTGCCGATCATGTAGCCGTAGACGTCGGTTTGGGCTTTTTGGGCCGGGCCGGCTTCGGAAGGGATGCGGTAGCGGACGGCGCCGGCGGTTCCAACAATCCAGCCGGGAAGCACTTTATTTTTCCAATCGGCGGTTTGGTAAACGTCTTCCATGAAAAAATGCGAATGGCTGGCGAGAATGTAGCCGCGCCGGCGATAACGAACGCCTTTCAGACCGCCAGGAACAGCAGCTCCCCGGTCCAGGCGCAGTAGATCATTTCATTCGAAGCCGGCGTCCAGGAGAACAGCGAGTGGCCCACACGCAGTGGGCCGTGCTCCACCATCTGGGAACCGTAGATCATGTGCCAGAAGATGTCGCCATCCTCAATCGGTTGAGCAAACCGTACGCCGACAATTAGCAACAGGAGAACGGCGAATAGTCTCGCCACCCAGGAACGTGCACGTTTGGAGGGAACGGTAGCGTCGACGGAGTCTGGAACAGCGGCCGTCATGGCTGTGAGAATCCGAATCGCCTGCGGCGCCACCACAGGATCGCGATCAGGCCGAGTAATAGAAGTGGCGCCAATGCGCGTTCTGGAACGCTGGCGCCCGCTGTTGTGCCGGAAATATCGTAAGTCTGAGTAGTTAGATAAGTGCTGGTGGTGATCGCGTTGCGGTCGGTGGCGTAGAAGATTTCACTGTTGATGTTAATATCGAGTTGCCCGGACAGGATCTGGAACAGGTCTCCGATGTTATCGCCCACGGCGATGTAGTTCGGCCTATGCTGACGCCCATCGTCATGCTGGCCGCATTTCCCGCCGTGGTGGGCATGCTGCCCGGCCTGGAGCTGACGCCGGCACTGGCGTTGATCCCGATCTTTAATGTGTACCAGATCATCAAGGAGATCTTCCTGGGCGAATTCTCGCGCGTAGCTTACGCCGTCGCATTCGTCGCGAATCTAGCCTACGCCGCCATCGGCTACTTCGTGGCGACGCGGATTTTCAAAAGTGAAAGCGTTTTATTCCGCGTTTGATTATTTGCGTTTATTCGCGACCTATTACTGATGTACGGCGGTATAAAGCGTCTGCGCGCCGGCTACTCCACCCAACTTGAAGCTCAGCGGCACCAGATCGTTGTTCGGGATCGCGGGAACCACGACGTCGAACTGATACACCCCCACCAAGCCCGGCGACAACCCGTAGTAGGCTAACTGTGCCGGCTTGTCGCCAAACATCACCTCCAGCGGCAGCGTGAGCTGGTTGTCTTGCTGGACCAATTGTCCCGCCGGTATGTTCGGCGTCACCGGCCCGAATCCATTGCCATACATGACAATCGTCTCTCCAGGCTTTGCCGGCCGTGAAAGTAGGCCAGCGATCGCCCCGGCCGGCAGAACGTACGTTACATTATCCGAAAGAAAAGCCACCACGTATTGTTTCCCGCCGATCTGGAATGACGCGGGCGCCAGCAAACCGGGCTCGGTCGCGACGACGGTGACGTTAAAAGCAGCACTGGTTCCAAGCTTGTTGGTCACTGTGATCTGCTGCGGGCCCGTGGGAATGTTGGAGGGCAACTGCACATTCACCTGGCCCGGATTAGCCACGATGTAATTGACGAATGCGTTTTGACCGGCGATGCTCACCTCGACGCCATCCAGCGACGTCGGCGCTTGATTGCCGGTGAAATCGGCCTTAGTCCAGCCGCGTGTGTCGGGCGCGAGATTCGATCCGTAGATCTCGACAAAAGAACCCGGCGCGACTGCAGCGAAGCCGCCGAATGAAGTTGCACTCACCACGCTGCCAATGGTCGGGACCACTGGCGGCGGCGCCGCTTGTGGCGCCGGATCCACCAGCAGGATGACGTCATACCTGCTGCTGCTGACCTCTAATCCGGTAGCGGCGAAAATTATCTGTGTACTTGAGCCCATGGCCACCGAGCCATCGGGAGCCGCGGCAGCGGCAGTGTATGAGGCTGAGAAAGCCGGGCGCGTAGGTGCTGATCACCTTCTGGAAGAGCGGATCCACTTCGATGTAGACGCCTCCTATTCTGTTTTTCACCAATGGGAAACCTACAAAGTCGTTCGTCGCACCGCCCACAATTCCAATCACGCCCGGGGCGCGAACAAGGATCGCGTTCGCGTTGGCTGCGGTGGTGCCTCCCAGGTACGAGCAGGCCAGCACGGTGCTCGCCGAGTTGTCGAGAGCGGCCACGAACGCATTGCTGCTCGCAATGAACGTGGGGCCGAGCACTCCCGCCGTGACCGGCAAATCCGGGGAACTGGTATTGCCGACAATATAAATTTTGCCGGCAGCGTCGAGAGCCAGTCCGTTGATGAAATCGCTCTTTGAACCTCCGAAATAGGTAGAGAAAACGAAGGCCGCGCCGGATGGGTTCAGTTTGGAAACGAAGCCGTTAGCGCAGTTCGTGCACCCATTGCTTCCAAGCCGGGTGGGCTGAACCACGTTGCCCACGATGGGAAAGTCTGAGGGGCCGATCGTGGCCACCTCTCCGGCAGCATATGCATTGCCTTGGCTGTCAACCGCGATTGATGTTGGTATGGCCTCCTGACTTCCGCCGTAAATAGCGACATAGTCGAAAGTACCACCATCCGGACTCAGCTTGGCGACCCACACCGAATTCTGGTAAATTCCCGTTGATCCGCTTACAACTAGTTTCGGACCGAGATGGATTGCGCCGGGAGTAAAGGGGAAGTCAGGCGACGTCGCGCTCCCGGTGGCGTATGCTGCGCCAGTTCCATCGATGCTGATAGCAGTCCCCCCGTCGACACCTTCTCCACCCAGAAACGTGCTGTATACCAGCGCGTCGCCTTTGGGATCCAGCTTCAGAATGAATGCGCTGCTGGGTTGCTCGACGCGCTTGAACCCAAAATTGTTCTGGGCGGCATGCATCGTAGGGAAGTTGCTCGAAGTGGTGGTTCCCACCACATAGGCACTTCCCGCGCCATCCACCTGAATACCGTATCCCCAGTCGGTTTGGTTTCCTCCGATGATCGCCGAATAATAAACCGTCTGGAGGTCCGCGCTGAGCTTGGTGACGAACACATGGAATGCGGGCTCGCCGGGCGTGCCGAAAAGTTGGGTCTTGGGAAAGTCTTGGGAGGCGGTGTATCCGGTGACGTAAACATAGCCGGCGCTATCTCTCGCGATGGACCCGAAGCGGTCGTCGGTCGAGCCCACCAGGAATTGGAACACGACGGGGTCGATGATGAGCGTGCGGGTGTGATCGTAATCGCCAAGGCCGAAGCGTATGATGTTACCCTTACCGAGCGTCATGCGGCCCGAAACCTCTCTGCGGCCGGATTCAAACTCCTGGTAGATGCGCGGGCGAGGTTGGCGGATCTCTGCCGACGGGGTGTGGAGGATGACTCCACCGTCGCCATCGGATTGAATGGACTGGGCGCCGTCGAAGCGCACTCCAATGTTGGATGGATCGGCGCCTGGAGCGACTACGAAATCGTACTCGAAGCGGTTGCTCGTGGCGCTCTTGAACACCAAGTCGATACCCTTGTAGACTTGGCGATATTGGACGCGGCCGGATTGTGGAATGCCGGTGTGCCACTTGGCCGCATCGTTGCTCAGGAAGTAGTTGCTGGTGCCGGGCTGTGGATCGAGCGCCTCGATTGCCTTCGCGCTGTGGGAGCCGACCAGGCGCATGCGCAACTCGGAGGAAGGTAGGCGGAGCACGGCGCCCTCGTCCCGCAGCAGTAGGCTGTAGCCACTTCCACGCGCGACGAAACGCACGCCAGGATCAGCTTGACCGCGGTTGGCCTCGAAGACCAGGGGTAGCTGCATGCCTCGCAAACCGGGATCGGGTTTCCCTGCTGCGGCTGCAATCGCACAGGCCAAGCTCGCGAATAGTGTGCACCGGAAATATCGAAGAGCCATTGGATTCACTCCTTCATGAATAACGTGCTTAGTCCTACATCGTCAGTCGCGATAAGCCTGCGCGAAGAGTGGTGGCACGCGGATCGCCTGGGCCGACTTTCAGCAGCGCGCGCAACAACAGAAGGACCGTATTGTCCTGTCCCTCGAAAGCGTGATGGCGAAATGACGACTCGAAGCATTCCCAGGCGCGCGAGTAGTCGCCCGCGCGCAACGCATCGTGACCCGCGCGATAACTGACCATTCGTTCCAGGTCAGCCGAGTCCACCTGGCGGCGTAGCGGCCCCTGCATCTGATTCAGCAGACTCCAGGCGGTGCTGTAGTCACCCACAGCGGTGGCGAAATCGAAGATCCGCGCTCCGTCTCTCCCGTTCCGCAGGTGTTGAAGACTGGCTGCCGCCTCCGCCCGTCCCCTGGATTCATCCTTATGTACGAAGACTGCGGCCGCCGGACCGTAGAACGCAGGCCGCCAATTGGGCATCTTCAGGAAGGAGCGCCAGACACCGTCCTCTTGAAAGTCGACCAGGGCGACATCGCCGGGGTGGCGGTTGAGGAACCCCTGAAACTCTTTGGGATCCTGGGTCCGCGTGAATTGCTTCAGCTCATCGAACCATGCGGCGTACGGGAAGCTGCGAGCATCCACCATCACCTTGTAGCGGGGAAACAGTCTCCACATCAGATACCCGCCAGCGTTGTAAGTGTTGTAAATGCGAGGACCATAATTCCCGCGCGCCAGAAACTCCGCTTCATCCACCGGCTGCGAGTATCCGCTGCCGAAGCCCATCCAGGCTCCCGATTCCGGCCTGTGGACAGCCTGCTCAATCGAGCGCCCGCCGAAGAATAGGAAAAGAATAGAGGCGAGCGCTGGGATCAGCCGGGGCCACCGAGCATCGCGGACCAGGTAGAGGAACCCGTATCCGAAGATGGCAGGCAGCAGAAACGTGGAGCGTACATAAAGCAGATAGAGAGGCGTGTAGGCGAGGAACAGCACGGCCACAACAACCCATCCACGGCGTCGCAGCGCGCAGGCCGCAATGATGCCGAGCGTCATCCACACCAGAAATTCCGGCAAATGGAGATACGCGCCGGCGGCCCCGATGGTGGGTTGGTACGCGTTATTCCAGGCAATGTCGGGACGGTCCGTCAATCCCAGCGGGGAGTGGAGAAGCTGCAGCGGATAACGCAGGCCATAAGGATTCACCGCCGTGGCAAGCCCGCACAGCGCCGATGCGATCGCCATATGCCGTGCTTCCCGCTTGGGCAGAATAAAAAATGCAGCGGCCGTGGCAATCAAGATGAGTGGCGCGGCGAGAATGAAGGCGCCGTGGGTGTTGACCCAGACCAGCACGATGCACGGCATGGCGTAGATCCACGGCAGGAGATTTTGTCCCCGCTCCCGCGCGTTCAGCAGGTTGAACCAGCAGAAGACCAGCGCGTTCCAGAGTACCAGCGAAAGCATCTCCGGCTTAGGCAGCGTGGCTACAACACTCGCCAGGATGGTTACCAGCAGTACCAGCCAAGTTTCAGGCCGCGCGAGCAATCCGCGGCGGCGAGCGTAAAGTGCCAGCAGCGCGAGCACGCCCAGAACAGCCGCGTATCGAAGCGCGAATAGTCCGGCGATACCGAACGCCTTCCAGACCGCCAGGAACAGCAGCTCCCCGGTCCAGGCGCAGTAGATCATTTCATTCGAAGCCGGCGTCCAGGAGAACAGCGAGTGGCCCACACGCAGTGGGCCGTGCTCCACCATCTGGGAAC
>CABEDY010000108.1_pt1 | contig 10585 bp, 13 predicted proteins | sample 3423171 | NCBI WGS metagenome assembly CABEDY01 (sample SAMEA5534333, study PRJEB31848) | metagenome | biome: tundra; feature: field; material: soil | place: USA | collected 2013-05 | depth 0.15 m | reverse complement strand
GACCGTTCGCGGCGCCAACGCCATCACCGCCTTGCGCTGTTGCCGATTAAGCCGCAGGTTCGAGGATTATTGGGCGGATCGCGCCACAGCCGCCTAGTCATCCACTTTTTTGTCGCGCACCCATACTCAGCGTTTCGTCTGCTGACTGACCACGTAGATTATGGCGCCCTTCTGAACCGATTCCGCCGCCATCCTCAGTTGCTCGAACAGCGGAAGGTAGTAAGCAACCTCATTGCTAGGCACCCGGACCACAACGAAGCCGAGCTTTAATCGGCCAAGATTCTGCTGGTGCTCCAGGCTGCGATCGATCGTTACAAAGACGTCAAACTCCTCCTGCGCGAAGGCAAGCAGCGGGCCGTCCTTGCTGCTGCGCCAACCGATTTCAGTGACGGATTTGACGATGTGTCCGCTGAAGGCGGCTTTCACGCCGATGTGTACGCACTCGTCTAAGAGGATACGCACGCCAGGAGATTGTCCTTGGCTAGCTCGATGAATTGAATGGCCTGTGCCCGCGAAACAGACGGAAAGCCAGCGAGGAAATCTTCCAGCGTGGAATTGCCTTCAATGTGATCGATCAGTGCTTGAACCGGCACGCGAGTACCCTTGAAGCAGGGAGTGCCGCTGAGCCGTTCGGCATCGACCCAAACGATGTCATTAAGCAGGGCTCTCTGTTCAGCCGTCATACTTACCAACCTACGCGAAAGCGGTGCTGAGTGCAAACGAACGGCCGGATTGCCTTGCTGCTGTATCGGCTAGGTTGGCTTCTAAGATTCGAATTTGGAAATCCACTCTGGAATTAGTTTTCGGACTTCCTCGATGGGGACTGTGCGACCCTCGTCGGCGTCTGAGATGCCACGATCGATGGCAGCCAACGTTTCGGAACTTACCTCGACTTCGTCTGTCACCGGGATGTGGAGCTTCAGGTCGAGCATTACTCTTACCGTAGCCTGGTTCGCTTCGTCACGCCAGCGCCGCTTTCGAATACTCCAAACACTTCGCCACTTCCTGCTCGGACGTCCCTTTGCCTTCGTATTCGTATTCGATAAATGCCGGGATCGGATAGCGCTTGGTCTTGAGCAGCACAAGCACCTGCTTGATGGGCGTGTCGCCTTCGCCCCACGGCACATTCGGTCCGTCGTTCTTCTTGCGATCTTTCAAGTGCAGCAGCACGATCTTCGAGTGGTTCTTCTCGATGAAATCCACGGGATCGAATCCGGCGGCCGTGAAATGGCCGATGTCCAGATTAATTCGATAATACTTCGACATTTCGAGCGCTTTCGCGAAACTTTCCGGAGTGGCGAATTGATTTGGATCCTTCGTATCCGAGTGGCCGTGCATGGCGACGATCATCTTGTGCTTTTCAGCGAACGGAACCACTCGCTGGGCTGCCGTCAACGTGGTGGATGCAGTGATGATGCCGACGCCAAGGGCTTTGGCCATCCGAAAACCGCGGTCGATCTCTTCGTCCTCGAATTGATCCTGAAAGCTGAAATTGTACGCGAAGAGACGAACGCCGGCATCGTCAAACTTCTTCTTCACGTCCACGAAAAACTGAAGCGGGACGCTCAGCCTCCAGGCCCGCACTTTGTCGTTGTAAGCCTTGAACGCCGCCCGCGTTTCTTCTTCGGTACGCTTTACGCCCGACGGTGGACTCCATATGGAAATAAGCGCCTGAACTCCGCCGGCTTCGATGTGCGGGGAAAACAGCTCGCATTCACCCAACTGGTCGGCCACCATGGCTTGGATCGCGTCGTCGAGTCCCAGATCGCGGAAGCTATAGGACTGCACGCCCAGCCGCACGCCCGCCACTTTGGAATTTATGTCCTTGGCCAACAGGCGCGAGAGCGGAACCGAGGCGGCAGCCATCCGCGCGAAATCTCTTCTCGAATAACTCATGTAAGTTTCTCCTGACTTATTCCGAGCCCGGCAGAGTGAACGCGCACAGCAATATGTCTAAAAGTTTGTCCCCTCGCTGACGCGCGGGGCTACCTGGCATATTGTAGCCCCGCGCGTCAGCGAGGGGACAGATAATCCACTATTCCACTGGTTTGGCCGGCTTTGCGTAATAGCTATCCAGGAACTCGTACCGATCGCGATGAGCTTCCGGAGCCGAATGGGCATCCACGTCCAGATGCATCACGGCATAGCCGTCTTGACTATCGTTCCGGGGCCATTTGGGCAGCCCTGGTCCATTCGGATCGCCGGTCTTGGCGAAGTTGCTCCAATAAGTTTGCATCAAGTCTGAAAGCTTGTAATCCTCATGCTGCCAGTTGTAACCCTTGAGCGAATCGAGAGCACCGAATACATACTCGATTTCCGAGGCATGCACGGCTCCGAAGAGGTTCGATGCAATTCCTTGAAACTTGTTCTCGGGAGTAGCGGGCCGAACACGGCTGAAGATGTATTCATAAACAGGCTTGCCACCGGTCTTGCGTTGCATCTCAATCCATTTCCAGGTTCCAAAAACGATGAACTGATCGCTCGCAAGATCGATGGCGGAGGCCATACCTTCCTGGTCCGAACCCGCCGAGTAGAGCTTCAAAACCGCAGCTTCGTCGACCGGGAATTTCTGATGAACCTGCGCGCGGAACTTTTCCGCCGTGGTCTTCGCCATAACCGCCGGGAACGACATCTCCTGGGCATTCCAGCCGGCCATCAACGGTACGTGGCTCTGTTTGCCGGCGGCATAGATTGCGAGGGCGGATTCGGGCATGAAATATCCATCAATGTTCGGGCCGAAACGATAGTCCCCGCCCGATTTCGATGCGGCCAGAAGCTTATCAGCTGGTATGGCTCGCATCTCCGCGATGGAAGACGCTTTCTGCGCGGTTGCAAACTTAGCTCCGTCCACTTCCGTTTTCGAAACCGCCATCGCCGCCAGCGTGCTGCCGAAAAACGCTCCGCTCTCTCCGATGGCGCGCGCGAACAACCCTTTCGCTAGTGGCGAGGCCATTTGCGCGCTGACCGAGAACGAGCCCGCCGATTCGCCAAAGATGGTGACCTTGTTCGGATCTCCGCCGAAAGCAGCGATATTCTGGTGCACCCACCGCAGGGCTTCCAACTGGTCCATCAGGCCGTAGTTACCGGAGGAATTATGGCCGGATTCCTTGGTCAGTTCCGGATGGGAGTAGAAACCAAAAATTCCTAGCCGGTAGTCCATGCTCACCACCACGACGCCTTTGGCCGCCAACACCTCGCCATTCTGCCGCGCTTCGGAAGTTGCGCCGGCTTGAAAGCCACCCCCGTAGATCCACACCATCACCGCCAGCTTGTCGTGCGGGGATTTGGCAGGTGTCCAGACGTTCAGGTATAGACAATCTTCGCTCATTCCATTGTCGTGAAACACCATGTCACCGAAAACATTGTTCTGCATGCAGCGCGCGCCGAAATGGTCCGCCTTTTGGACGCCGGTCCAGGCGGGCACAGGCTGAGGCGCCTTCCAACGCAGATCGCCGACTGGTGGTGCGGCATAGGGGATGCCCAGGTAAGCGCGCACGCCTTTCGTTCCACTGGTTCCCTCCACTATGCCGCTCGCGATATGAATTTGATCGGAAGGCGCGGCCGAAAGAACGGCCAGCGCGGCAAGTGCGGCAAGCCCGGCGAACCCAATGATGTGTCTGTGCCTTTGCATCTTCACATCATATGGCAAATCGCTACGCCGGTACTGGATGTCTAGGCCACGAGGTGCGCGACACTGAACCCAAAACTGAGCCGCGACCGGAAGGGAGCGTGAGTAAATAACAAAGCCGTACAGTGCTGGGGGCGCTTCCTTCCGGTCGCGGTTCGGAATGGGGTCTCGAAACACTCCGAGACAAGCTGGTCTTCTAGCTCTGCAGGATGCCTACTCCATCGGCCTCAACCCGGTTCCGCCCGCTGTTCTTGGCCTTCGAGAGGACGGCATCAGTACGGGCGATCAACTCTTCCCCAGACTCGCGTTCCGCCAAAGTGGCTACTCCGAAGCTGATAGTTATTCGCTCGGGGCCGGAAGGGATATGAACAGCCGCAACCTGTCTCCGCAACCGCTCAGCAATCGCAACGCCATCGCTGCACGTCGTTCCTGGAAACATTAAGGCGAACTTTTCGCCACCGAATCGGGCGGCCACATCATAAGTGCGCACCTGGCCCCCGAAAACTCTGCCGAGTGCTGCCAGGGCTTGATCGCCCACGCCGTAGCCATAGGTATCGTTGATCTGGTTGAAGTGATCAATGTCGGCAAGAATCAGAGTCAACGGTTGATGTTGACGATTTGCGCGAGCTATCTCACGCGCAAGTAGCTCGTCAAGCGTCCTGCGGTTGGTGAGGCCCGTCAATGCATCGGTTCTGGCGATGCGCTCGATGGTGTGGTTGGCTGCCTCAAGTTCCTTGTCCTTGCGAGCCAGCTCACGTGCCATCGCTGCCAACTGATTGGTCAGCACTTGGCGCTCGGCTTGTAAACGGAGAGGGTTTCGCTCTTCGATCGCACCCAGCAGCAGAAATCCTCCCGCGCAGTCCACCAGGCTGGCCTCGACGGTCACTGGGTTTTTCGGACCATCGTTTAGATTCAGATGGAAGGGGCCATCGCCTCGAGCGGCAGCATCGGACAGCCGTAATCGAAAGGATTCAGCGTCTGAAACAGTGAGATAATCCCAGATCTTTGGCGCGCCGGCACTGGCCGAATCGTGAGGGAATATCCGATTCGCTGCGAGGTTACGAAGATGAATGGTCCCGTCGCATCCAACCAGAAGCGCAAAGACGGTATCGGAATCCAGGAGCCAGCGCGAGAGCGTGGCCGCCTGCCCGTCTAGAGCGTCACTAAAACTGCTGGGGATTTTCAATGCGATTGCCTACCATCACGTACCGAGCTTAAGCTCGTAGACAACACTCTGGTGGCTCGCGCCGAATAATTCTCTCAGGATTATCTGCGGGGACGGTCAGTCGTAGCGCAGAACCACCATCGGATCCACGCGCGAGGCGCGGCGCGATGGAATATAGGCGGCCGCGAGACCGGCAGCTACAACCAGCGCGGCGATCGCGATGTATGTGAGCGGGTCCTGCGCCTTGATTCCGTAAAGAAAAGACGCAATCCAGCGCGAGGCGGCTAACGACACCGGGATTCCCACCAGCACGCCGAGCGAAACCATCCGCAGGGTGTCGCGCATCACCATGCCGACCACTTGCGTGCGCGCGGCTCCCAGCGCCATTCGGATGCCGATTTCGCGGGCCCGTTGCGCTACCGCATTGGCCAGGACGCTGTACAAACCCACCATTGCGAGCACAATCGCCAGCGCGCCCAGAATGGTGGACACCATCGCCAGCATCCGCTCAGTGGAGATCCTCTCGCCGATCTGCGCATCCAGCGTCCGCATTCCGTACAGCGGAACGGAGCGATCCGCAGCGCGGGCTTGAGCGCGTAGCTGATTGAACACCGGGGCGGGATCGCCGGCCATCCGCACATGCAGGGTCGCCGATCCGAAGTCGCTTTCGAGCAGCGGCACATAGACGACTTCCTGCTTGGTTTCGCGCAGATCGCGATAGATGGAGTCGCGGACCACGCCGACCACTTCGGTCTCATTGCTATCCAGCGCCCCCGTTTTGAAGCGCTGCCCAATGGGATCGCGGCCGGGCCAGAATTTCTTGGCCATCTGCTCATTGATCACGGCGACGTAGGGCGCGCCTTCGCGATCGGCCCGCGTGAACTCACGTCCCCGAACCATGGGAGCGCCGATGGTGGCGAAGTACCCCGGACCAATCGCGTCCACATAGGTCATGGGGACTTCTTTGGGCCGTGTAGGATAACCCGGAACATTCACCGAGGACATCTGCAAAGTCCCGGAGAGTGGGCTAACCTCCGCCGCGCTCACCGCCCGCACTCCGTGAATGGTTTCGGCGCGACGCATCAGATCCTCGAGCAATGCATGCGCTCGCGCCGGTGAATAGTGATTGACGCTGGTGTTTATCGTCGCCACTGCGACACTCTCGGGCTGAAAACCCAGAGGGACGGACCTGAGATTGTGGAGGCTGCGCAGCAGGAGTCCCGCTCCAACCAGTAGCGTTATCGAAAGCGCCACTTGAATAACAACCAGCGTTCCCGCCAGCGCTCCCCGGCGCCTGCCGCCGCCCGTGCTATCGGTCTTGAGTACGGGGCCCACTCCGGCCTTTCCTGATTCGAGCGCTGGAGCGATCCCGAAAAGCAGCACCGCGAGGCACGCCACTCCCAATAGAAAGCCGAGCACGGCGAAATCCGGATGCACGTTAATCTGGTTGTCTTCCGGGGCGAGGCGCAGCAAAAGATCGGAGATCCAGATTGAGAGCAGCAGACCGCCGGCGGCGCCCCCCACAGCGAGCAACACACTCTCGGCGAGCTGTTGCCGGATCAGCGCCCAACGGCTGGCTCCGAGCGCCAGGCGAATCGCGATCTGCTTACGCTGCCCGGACGCGCGCGCCACCAGCAGGCTTGCAACATTGGCGCAGGCGATGGCGAGCAGCAGGCCCACCAGGAACAGCAGGAACAGCAGCGGGCGCTCATAGCCGAATCGCAGATTGTCGAATCCTTGCCTGCCATCCACCACCAGCAGACGGGAGCGGGGGCCGGGCGCGGTATGCCGGCTGGACATCTCGAATGTGAACTCCTGCTTGGCGATCGGAAGTCCGGCGAAGCGCGAATCCAGAACCGTCTGGGCCTGAGCCAGCGTGATGCCGGGTTTTCGCCGGCCTACTAAACTGAGATCGGGCGGGTTGGAACTGATCTGTGCGGCCATCGCTAGCGGCACATACACCTGTGCGTGGGCGCCCTGCTCGGTTCCATCAAAGCCCGCGGGTGTCACGCCTAGAATCGTGTACGGCCGTCCGTTGATATCCACGTTTCGTCCGACGATGTTGGGAGCCGAACCGAATCGGCTCTGCCACAATCCATAGCTGACGACGCAAACCGGATGGCCGCCGAGATCGCGATCGTCCTCGGGTGCGATCAGCCGTCCGATGCGAGGCCGCACGCCCAATAGCGGGAAATAGTTGCCTGAGACAAGCTCACCGGGGATTCGCTCGGCGGCCTCTTCGCTCGCCAGGTTGATCTTGGTGGAGGACACTGCGGCAAGGCCGGTCAGAAACTCGGGCGCGTCGCGCAACGCCAGGTATTCCTGGTAGCCCATTTCGTCAAAGATGTTTCCCTTCTTCGAGGCGTAGCGGAGCAACACCAGCTCGTTCGGCTTTTGAACCGGCAGGGACCGCAAGATCACTGCATTGGTGAAGGAAAAAATCGCGGTAGTGGCGCCGATCCCCAATGCCAGCGAAGTGATCGCCACGGCCGCCACGCCGGATGAACGGCGCAAGGTTCGAAAAGCGTAACGAAAATCGTTCATGTTTCCCCCAGTATCTCTAAGGAGAACAGACGAAGAAGCTTGCTATTGGTAAGCAACCAGATTCTCACTATGTTTTCTACAGAGACAATCGAACGGCGAGCTAGTAATGAATGTAAAATGGCGCCAAGGCCGCGTTTGAAACAATGCACTACCTGATTGTCGCGATTGTCGCGATTACGATTGGCACGGTCACTGCGGTTATCACAGATGAGATCGAGCACATGCGATGGATGGCCGTTTTGTTTGGCTTGGCGGCGGGAGCTCTGACATTCGGTCTGGGCGTCACGAAGACGAGTCTCGATATCATCGACAAGCGGCTGGACATTCGGAAGAAGAAGAGGGACGAAGAGAAGTCAAATGCAAAAATCACTACGCCGACTGAGGAGCAAATCAAGGCCTATGGCGGGGTTGTCTATCGGCAAGTCACACGGAATGCCCGCGAAATCGTCAATCAGCAGGAGCGCATTGTGTCCGCCGTCGATTTCGTGGTGCACGTACAAGAGGAACGATCCCCCGACGAACCAGATTCGAAATAAGGGGAGATGTTAGTCTCCCATTGCCGATGCTGAATCTGCTCGAGTCCCTTGCGTCTCCCTGGAAGCACTCACGTTCTCAAGTGCCGGCATCAGCAGTTCTTTCACTATATTCTGCGATTCGTCAATCGCTGCAATTAAGCGCCCAGCCTTCTTTTCCTTGATGGCCCAGTCGAAAAGGGTGAGCGCATTGTTAAAAAAATCTTTTCGAGTCCTGAGCTTAGTTTCGGCCATGCGCTTGTCAAGCTCTGCCACTTGCTCGTCTGGCAGGTCGAGTTGGATCCTGACCATCGTAGTTCTCCAGTTCGAAACGGAAGCATCCGTGTTCTACTCATTATTTACTCATAGAAATGATCTATTGTCAATTGTAACAATAAAATTATTTGGATGCATACACTTACGACGCGATCCGCCTGCGGTGCCATGCCCTTGAATTATCTTTGTCAGCTCTGCAGGATCTTCCGGACCTCCGCGTTCGGATCTTCCACCACCCGGCTCGCGACATCGAAGAGCATGGTGGCGCGTTTTTCCGATGTGTAGGCTGGCCAATCCGGCAGACTCTTGGTATTCCGGCTTCCGCTGCGGGCGAAGGCTAGCCATGCATCACTCATTTGCCCGAGCGTAATCGGCCAGGTCGCCGCGGTTGAGCAAAAACCGCGCGATGGCGAAATTGCCCGCCACCAGGGCCCGGTTGACCGAGGGCTTGCCGCCGTTTACTTCGGAGCCAATTCCGTCGCATCGGCTTTGAATCTTCCCCAGCAGCGCGACCTCCCAAAGAATCATTCACACTCTAACTAAACTACACCGCTCCAGTTCCACCGTAAAACCGGACATTTCTACTTGGCAGAGATTAGGACATTTCTACTTGGCGTTGACAGAGGGAAGCTGGGGAAACCGGCGCATGTTACACTCGTCATCGCCATGGCAAATTTCTACGAAGAATTCAAGATAAAGGGCCAGGACCTGGTTGACAAAGTAAAGAGCATCTTGCATGAGGGCAACGTCCGGAGGATTATTCTGAAGGACGAAAAAGGACACACCTTTCTCGAGATCCCGTTGAGCATTGCCGCGGTGGGCGTGGTGGCCGCGCCACTGCTGGCGGGACTCGGCGCCATTGCGGCGCTAGTCTCCAATTTCACCCTGGTGGTAGAACGATCGGAACCGGAAAAGAAGCCGGAGACTCCGCCTTCTTGAGCGCTTATTCCACGGCACGCTACGTGCTAGAGAACCGGTGGAATGGCACAGATTGAGACGGAATACTTCGGAAACATATCTTATCGCGAGGACTCGGTCTTCGATTTTCCAGCCGGTCTCCCGGCGTTTGTAAACGAAAAGCGCTTCGTCCCCATCGAATCGCCGCAGCACTCGCCGCTGCTTTTTCTGCAGAGCATGGCGCGGCCCTCCCTTTGTTTTCTGGCGCTTCCGATTCAAGTAGTGGATCGCGACTACCGCTTGGCGGTGTCGCGCGAGGATCTGATTGCTCTCGAGCTTGCCCCGGATCGCCAGCCAGAGCTCGCAAGCGAAGTCGCGGTGCTGGTGCTGCTGTCCATCCACGACGGGCTTTTGTCTACCGCCAATTTAATGGCGCCCATTGTGGTGAATCTCAAAACTCGCCGCGCCCTGCAGGCCATCCGGCAGGATTCGGTCTACTCGCACCAGCATCCCATCCCTCGCGCCCCGAGCAGCCAGGCTGGACCGGCCAGAATGGAGCAACCATGTTAGTGCTGAGGCGGCGGGCCGGTGAATCCTTGTTCATCGGCGATGATATCGAGATCGAAGTCCTGGCAATTACATCCCAAGGCGCCAAGATCGGAATCCGGGCGCCCAGAGAAACAGTGATTCTGCGCAAGGAGCTGAAGCTCACCGAGCAACAGAATGAAGCGGCCGCGCAGACCCTAGGCAAGAAAGATTTTGAGCGCGCCATCGAAAAACTTCGAGAAGCCTAAGCCATCCCGGGGTAATGCCGGGCGGCGCGTAGGTTCCGCGTTAGCGGGATCAGCAGTCTCTCTCGATGCCGCCAAAGCCGGTCCGACGCCGTGAAGGTTCGCGGCAATGAGTTCTCATTCTAAGGAGAAATATTGTGGGTTCATTTAGTATCAACACCAACGTCGCGTCCTTGCAAGCGCAGAACTACCTGCGAGTCAACGCTAACTTCCAAGCCAAAACCATTAACGAGGTAACCTCTGGTCTACGCATCGTCCAGAGTGGCGACGACGCCGCCGGCCTGGCTATCGCCAACGGCTATCGGTCCGATGAGGCCGTGTTAACCCAAGGTGTTCAGAACGCCAACAACGGCATGAGCCAACTCCAGATCATGGATGGTGGTATCAGCAACATTTCCCAACTGCTCGATCGGGCACGCACATTGGCCACCGAATCGGCTTCCGGTACCTTTACCGGTGATCGTTCGGTTCTGAACGGCGAATACCAGAGCGTGCTGACCGAAATCAACCGCCAGGCGCAGGCCATTGGTCTGAACACGGGTGGGACTTTTGCCAAGAATCTGTCTGTGTTCATTGGTGGCGGCGATGGCGCCACCAGCGCGTCAACCATTACCAACGGTACAGTTTCCGTCGATCTTTCCAGCTCTACGGTAGATACGCAGAGTCTGGGATTGCAGGGTTTCACCGCGGGCTACCAGGTTGCAGCGGGCGCAGCGGACAGCGGAATGTATGACCTAGGTTCGGCCGCCGCCACCAGCGTGTCGAAGATACT
>CABEDY010000099.1_pt1 | contig 10741 bp, 7 predicted proteins | sample 3423171 | NCBI WGS metagenome assembly CABEDY01 (sample SAMEA5534333, study PRJEB31848) | metagenome | biome: tundra; feature: field; material: soil | place: USA | collected 2013-05 | depth 0.15 m | reverse complement strand
TCTCAAAGAAAGGCATTTCTTCGCTCGCGGCCAGCGCCCGCAGACTCTCGATGCGCTGGGGATCCTGAGCTACATCGACTTTTGACGCTACCACGAACATCGGTTTCTTAGGCAGGTCTTCGCTGAAGCCCGCCAGTTCGCCCATCACGACACGGAAATCCTCGGCCGGATCACGCCCGGTGAGCTCGGAGACATCCACCAGATGCACCAGCAACCGCGTGCGTTCGATGTGCCGTAAGAATTGCACGCCCAAGCCGTGGCCGAGGTGCGCTCCTTCGATCAACCCTGGAATATCCGCCACTACGAAAGTACTATCATCCACGCTGACAACACCCAGGTTCGGCTCGATCGTGGTGAACGGGTAATCGGCGATCTTGGGGCGCGCGGCCGAAATGCGGGAGATGAGTGTGGATTTTCCGGCATTCGGGAATCCTACTAATCCGACGTCGGCCAGCAGCTTCAGTTCCAGCCGCAGGTATTTCGCTTCTCCCGGATGTCCCGGCTCATGTTCGGTCGGCGCCTGATGCGTGGATGTGGCAAAGTGCTGGTTGCCTCGTCCGCCACGGCCGCCTTTCGCCACCAGAAAACGATCGCCGGCTTGGGTGAAATCGTGCAGCAGTTCGCCCGAATCGGCATCGTAGACGATGGTTCCCACCGGCACGGAGAGTTCAATGGATTCACCCTCGCGGCCGCTGCGATTGCTGCCTTCCCCATGCCGTCCGCGCTGGGCGGTGTGTTCGGGATTAAAACGGAAGTGGAGCAGCGTGTTGTAATGCGTGCTGGCCACCATGGTGATGTCGCCGCCGCGTCCACCGTCGCCGCCGCTCGGTCCTCCACGGGGCACGTATTTCTCGCGCCGGAACGCCAGGCAGCCATTGCCCCCATCCCCGGCTTTTACGCGGATTCTGACTTCATCGATAAACATGGTGGCACGCGATGGAAGGTAGCTTGTGGGCGCCCACTAACCAGCAACCAGAAACCAGAAACTAGTCCCCGGCTTGTATGCTGATGAACTTGCCGTTGCGGCCGCGATCGCGGAAAACTACGATGCCTTCAACCTTCGCGAAGAGCGTGTCGTCTTTGCCGCGCCCGACGTTTTCGCCGGGCTTGTAGCGTGTGCCGCGCTGCCGCACCAGGATGGAGCCGCCCGTTACCAGTTCGCCGCCGAAGGCCTTTACGCCCAGGCGTTGCGCGTTGGAATCGCGCCCGTTCTTTGAACTTCCAAGACCTTTTTTATGCGCCATATTGCACCTATGCCAGAATCTCGCTCACTTTGACTTGCGTGTAGTTCTGCCGGTGGCCGATGGTCCGCTTGTATTGTTTCTTGCGCTTGAACTTGAACACAATCACTTTGTTACCGCGGCCATGGCCTGCGATGGTGCCCTTCACGCGAGCATCCGAGAGCGCGGAGCCGGTAACCAGCTCGTTCGAATCGTTCATCACGGCGAGGACTCGGCCGAGCTCGATCTCTGCGCCCACGTCGCCCGCGAGCGTTTCCACTTCGATGACGTCGCCGGGAGCGACGCGGTATTGTTTTCCACCGGTTTCAATCACTGCGTACATAACTATCCTTCGTTAAGCTTTGAAATGTGGGCTAGTCGGACAGACCCGAACCAGGGCACCGTAGAAGCTAGAGGCGCAAACCTCAATAATACAGCAAACTCCTGGCTGTTCGCAAATGAAGGCAGTCGGCGTTGTACAATGAAGGTCCCAGCGTCCACCCAGGAGGATTGTCATGCTGTTGGTGGCCGCATCGCTGTTTTTCTTTCCAGCCTATGAAGTGACCCGGTCTCCTGGCTATGGAACCTCCCTGTTTACCGACGTCCAAGGTGACGCCTACGTCGTTTCATCCACAACGGACACAACGTTTCTCAACAAACTGAACCCTAATGGAAAGCTTGTCTATCAGATTTCAGTCGCGCCTAGCCCTTATTCCGTTAACGCGACTACGCTCGATTCCGCGAATAACGTGTACGCGGTTGTATCCTATCCTCCTCCGCCCGGAGGATTGTATCAAACGTATCTAACCAAGATCGATCCCGCCGGGAAAGTCGTGTTCCAATCCCCGCTGCCCAACCTTTATTTTCACGCGCTGTCGGTGGGTTCGGACGGCAGCATCTATTTGACTGGCGAGGGATATCCGAAAGATCTCCAGACCACTCCCGGAGCCTGGGTAACCAGTGCGGAAGCAGCGCCCGGCCAAGACAACGCCGCCGTCATAAAAGTGAGTTCTGACGGCTCCCACATGATCTTCGCGACGTTTCTTGATAATTCTCCCCCACGTCCCAGGGATGTAACCATCGCTGGGGCCGCGATCATAGTGGATGCGGCTGGCAACAGTTATGTAGCCGGCACGGCCTTCGACCCGCTTTTTCCTACAACACCAGGGGCGCTGCAGACTCAATGTTGCGCGAACGGTTTCGCTGCCGCCTTTGTTGTAAAACTTAACCCGCATGGAACCGCGCCGATCTATTCCACGTTCCTTCCAGTCGGTGACACGCCTACCGCGATCCGCGTTGACGTAGCGGGAAACGCAGAGTTGACCGTGAATACATCGGGCATCTACTCTCCGTCGGCTATCAACACGCTGCAATTAAGCGCTGCGGGGGACCGCGTTTCGAATCTTGTTTCCACCTCACTGGTTCGTCTGCACTTGACCAACTCGATTCCTGTTCCGGACGGAGCGGGAAACATTCTGGTTACGGGTCAAACTGCGCCTGCGGATCTGCCTGTCACGCCGGATGCCCTTAACAATGGAGACAACTTCATCGCCGTGCTTCGCGCGTCTGACGGCGCGCTGCTCTACTCCAACAGGTTGCCCAACGGCGCCGGCGGCATTGGCATCGTACCCGACGGTAGCGGAGGATTCATTGTTCTCGGTACCGGTGCCGACCCCGGATACATTGTCGACGACTGCGTACCTGGCGTAGTGTGCCCGGTGCGAGGGCCATTCTCAATGTTGACGCGGTTCACGCCAGCCTTTCTCCCCCGGCCAAGCATTCTCGCCGTCACTAACGTCAGCGCCGCACTAGTGAGTTGGGGGGTAGCGCCTGGGGAAATCGTGAACATCTATGGAATCGAACTTGGGCCCGAGCACGGCTCATCGGGCAGTTACGTCAACGGGCGCCTGCCCTTCGAACTCGGCGGCACGCAGGTCTATTTCAACGGTATTCCCGCGCCGATTCTGCGCGCAGGAAACAACCTCGTAACCGCAGTCGTCCCGTTCCAAGTGAGCCCGGATCAGCCCGTCACTGTGCAACTGCGCTTCAACAACGTGGAGACCAACTTCGCGAATCTCCCTGGGATTCCGCGGGACTTGGAGATCTTCCAAGGGTTGGATCCTCAACTCCCCAATTATGACTTTGCAGACGCGGTCAACGAAGACGGCCAACCAAATTCCTCGGACAATCCTGCCAAGGAGGGATCGATTGTATCCATCTTCGTCAACGGTGCTGGGCAATTGACTCCGGAGCCGCCCGACGGCGTCGCGGAATCCATCGGACCGATACCCTTGTTACCAGTGACGGTCTCCTTCGGGGGCTTCTCCGAACCTGAATATTTCGTGCCGTGCGAGGTGCTGTATGCCGGCGCAGCACCCAAACAGGTCGCAGGCAAGGTCAAATAAACTTTCGTGTTCCTATCCCGCAAGCTGCGTTGGTGCAGGTGAACCCCTTTGCATTGGTCCAGGTCTCCATCGGCGATCAAGAGGCTAAGGCCCAAATCTGGAGGGAGCAGTAAGCGATCCATTCCACTCCATTCGAGTCCACTCATGGTTGATTCGTTTATAGCATCGCATCCGCTGTGGACTACGTGATAGAATTTTAAAGCCTTCCACGTCGAAGAGGGTTAACCCCATGGGAACGCCCGGATTCGAAATCCCGCCGCTGCTCAAGACGCGTTTTCAGAGTTACTGGCTCAACGGCTCGTATGACGAGATGTTCGAGGCGGAGGGCGTGCCTCGCCCGCATTATCGGGCGTTATACGAAATGCTGCTCAGCCTGCCGGTGGAAGAGATGCGGCGCAGGAAGCAGGCTGCGGACATATCCTTTCTCCACCAGGGCATCACCTTCACCGTGTACGGCCGGGAGGAAGGAACCGAGCGGATTTTTCCGAACGACCTGTTGCCGCGCATCATCACCGCCTCCGAGTGGGAGACCATCGAGCGCGGCCTCACGCAGCGCATCACGGCCCTGAACCTGTTCTTACGCGACATTTATCATGAGGGCCGCTCGCTCAAGGCCGGCGTGGTTCCGAGCGAGATTGTTTATTCGTGCCGGCATTTCCGTAGGCAGATGCGGGAATTCAAGGTACCGAAAAATATCTATATCACCGTGGTGGGCTCGGACCTAGTCCGTTTGCCGGATGGATCTTTCGCGGTGCTGGAGGACAACCTGCGCGTCCCGAGCGGCGTCTCCTACATGCTGACGTCGCGCACTGTGATGAAACGCGTCTTCCCGGAATTGTTTCGCATGGCGGGAGTGCGCTCCATCGATCATTACAGCGAAACATTGCTGGCTACGTTGCGCGCGCTGGCGCCGGAAGATCGAAGTGAACCGAACATCGTGCTGCTCACGCCGGGCGTTTTCAACTCGGCCTACTTCGAGCACGCGTTCCTGGCGCGCCAGATGGGCATCGAGCTGGTGGAAGGCCGCGACCTGGCAGTCCACGACAACATCGTCTATATGCGGACTACCGCCGGATTGCGCCGCGTGGATGTGATCTACCGGCGCGTGGATGACGACTTCATCGATCCATTGGCCTTCCGTCCGGATTCATCCCTCGGCGTGGCGGGGTTGTTTAATGCCTACCGCTCCGGCAACGTTACGCTAGCCAATGCATTGGGAACGGGAGTGGCCGACGACAAGGCCGTGTACGCTTACGTTCCCGGCATCATCCGCTATTTTCTAGGCGAGGAACCTATTTTGAGTAACGTCCAAACCTTCGTCTGCAGCGACCCCGTGCAGCGTCAGCATGTGCTGAGCCGCCTGGATCAGTATGTGGTGAAGGCAGTGGGCGAATCGGGTGGATATGGCATGCTGATCGGTCCTTGCAGCACGGCTGAGGAACGCGAGGATTTCCGCGGGCGAATCCTGGCCGATCCCCGGAACTACATCGCACAGCCGACGCTCGCACTTTCTCGCGCCCCCTGTTTTCTGGATGGCCGGGTTGAGCCGCGGCACGTGGATCTGCGGCCCTACGTTCTCTATGGCGACCAGGTGCGGATCGTGCCGGGAGGTTTGACGCGAGTCGCTTTGAAAAAAGGATCGCTGGTGGTGAACTCATCCCAGGGCGGAGGGAGCAAGGATACGTGGGTATTATATGAATGAATTTGGGCGCCGCTGATGCTGTCACGCGTAGCAGACAACCTGTATTGGATGAGCCGCTATCTCGAGCGCGCTGAACATTGCGCGCGCATCGCGGGCGTGCATTTGAACCTCATGTTGGAACACGAACCGGCGTCGCAAGACCGGCGTTGGTGGCGCGTCCTGGCGGCTTTAGGCAGTTCGGAGCCGGTGGAAGGCGATGCTTTCGCGGCTGCTCAGTCCTACGCTCTGGATCAAATTGTGGATTCGATTGCAGCCGCGCGCGACAATGCGCGTCAGGTCCGCGAGCAGATCAGCTCGGAAATGTGGGAACAATTAAACCGGCTCTTTCACGAATCCAGACGCATGGGTACGCCCGAATTTTGGGGCGCGCAGCCGCACGATTTGTTGATCACCGTCACTCAGAGCGCGCATCTGTTTCAAGGCATCACGGACTCCACCATGATCCATGGCGAAGGTTGGCAATTCATCCAAATGGGCCGCTTCATGGAGCGCGTGCAGGCCACGGCCCGGCTGATCGATCTGCATTTCGCGGAATTCTTTCGCCCGTCGGCTGAAGCCATGAATGCCTCCCAACACATGGAATGGATCGGGCTGCTCCGAAGCTGCACTGCTTTCGAATCCTATTGCAAGGTCTACACGGCCGATCTTCGGCCGGAACGCGTGGCCGAGTTTCTGTTGCTGAACGCCGAGTTCCCGCATTCGGTTCGATTCGCGGTGAACCAATTGAGAAAATCACTAGGAGCTGTACATGAAGCCACCGCCCGGAAGCCAGATCGTTTGGACAAACTCGCCGGACGGCTCACTGCGGCGCTCAGCTATACGCCGCTCGAGGAAATCATGAGCAATCTGCACGAGTTCTCATTGAACATCCGGCGGCTGTGCGGCAACATTCACACCGGCATTTACCAGGTCTACATTACGTATCCCGTCGAGGCGGCCCTAGAAATCTGATGTTCTATTCCATTCGTCATCTCACCCGGTTCCGCTATTCGTCGCCCGTGAGCGAAAGCACTATGGAGCTGCGGATGCAGCCGCGCTCGGAAGGATTGCAGCGTTGCCTGACTTTTCAGGTGACGGTAACGCCGCGCACGCGCGTACAACATTACCGCGATTACCTGGGCAACGCGGTGCATCACTTCGATGTTCCTAGCGCGCATCAGCATTTGACGATCATCGCTGAGGCAACCGTGGACGTGGCGCCCGGCGATACCATACCGCAGCGTCTTGATAACGACGCCTGGCGGCAATTGGACGCCCAACTCGCGAGCGGCGATTTCTGGGAGATGCTCACACCCAGCCAATTCGCGCATTGGACCGAATCGATGGAGAGATTCGCGGCGGAGCTCAGTGCACCGGACGCCCAGGAAGCCCGGCTGCGCGATCCGTTGGAGCTGGTGCTGGAATTGAACTCCGCGGTGTTCGGAGCCATCGCGTATGTGCCGAAGAGCACGCACGTGGATTCTCCGGTAGATGATGCCCTGCGCAAGCGGCAGGGTGTCTGCCAGGACTTTTCGCATATTATGCTGGCGCTGGTGCGGCGAATGGGAATCCCTTGCCGCTACGTGAGCGGATACCTGTTTCACAAAGCCGGGGATCATGTGCGGTCCACTGAGGGAGCCACGCATGCGTGGGTGGAAGCGTACTTGCCCGGAATCGGTTGGGTGGGATTAGATCCCACCAACGACATCCTGGCGGGCGAGCACCATGTTCGCACCTCGGTGGGGCGCGATTATGCCGACGTTCCGCCCACGCGGGGCGTGTTCAAGGGTGAGGCCTCGAGTGAGTTGACCGTCGCGGTTCGAGTGGCGCCTTCCGATAAACCGCCGCCGCCCGAGACCGAGATGGAGTCCGAGGACTGGTCGGCCGTATTGCACGAGGATCCATCCGAAACTGATCGCGAAGCGGCCGAACAACAGCAGCAATAGCGATTCCGTCCGGCGGAAATAACTGCGTGGCCCCGCACGATTTCCGAGATCCAATGGAATCTTGCCAACACTATCGAAACTAGTAGTACGTAAATGTATCGAACACCGTGATTAAGCTTGTATGTCTTGGTGGCAGATGGTACTGTTGAGTCCAGAAAGTTGGCCATGCAGAGGTGCGTATCATGCCGAGGCGCGTATATGACAAGGCTCCAGTGGCGATAGCGCTGGGTGCGTGGACCTAACCCCATCCCTCCAGAGCGATGTTTTCCCGCTCCCGCTCCCGCTCCCGTTACTCCGAATGTCCTAAGAGTTGGGCATCAGGCAAATCAGACATTCCGAGTTCGGCGACCTCATCCAATTCCGGTAACTGAAGAGTTGCCAAACCTGAAACGATTCTAGCTGAACAAGGAGAAAGAACAGATGCTGATGAAAAGATTTTTGGGGCCGCTTGCACTTACGGCCCTCGTAATGATGTTTGCTCCAAGCGGACAAGCGGATGTTGTGACCTTTGATACCAGCCTGGTGTCTCCGCCGGGTTTTTACAACGGTACGGGAAACGCCAACAGCAACTTCACCGTGGATACGGCCGCGCACCTCGAACTTGGACTAAGTATCATCCAGCGGTACGTGGGGCCCATTGACCCGGGCGCTGGCAGCAACATTTACACTGTCACACCAAGTGCGACGACTTTGGCTACCTGGGACTTTGCGTTTTCGGTCAATACCCAGGCCGGAGGCGGGTCAGACGTGTTGAGTAGTGACTTGTATTCGCTGACAGTTCAGGACATTACGGCGTCGCAAACCGCACCGGCCTTCGATCCAGTTCGCTTAATCCCCGATGACTCGGGGTACGGCTCAAGCGGCAAGACAGCCGGGGTCACTCTCGCTACCGAGTGGGGCGCCCAAAACGACGAGAATCTCGGGTTTACCGGATTCTTCACAGGGTTCAATGCTAATAACCCCGACCTGTACAAGATCACCCTGTCGGCAAGTCAGGGTAATGTTCAGATCGGATCGGTGTCCGTATACGCTAATGCGCAGGCCACTCCGGAGCCCAAATATCTCTCGTTGATGGGATTGGGAATGTTTGCCCTGGTCTTGATCGCGCGGATAGTGAACCCGCTGAAAAAGACGGTAGGCAAGACATAAATCTATACAGCCGCGGCGACGCAGGGCTCTCCATATTGAGAGAAGCATGCGTTCCGCGGTTGTTTTGTTTTTTATTCTGGAAGCCCTGGAACCACATGAGCATTTTCAAGGTCGATGTTTGAAAGCCCTTGCCTCCATGATTTTGGGGTTACGTATACTCCGGCCGCACCAACGCCTGAGCGGCGGGAGTCGGGTTAATCCTGATCGCTTCCGTTTTCGTTGCGCATCTTCTCAAAAGACAACGGAGAGGGAGCGCGGAAATGTCGACTTAAGCTCTTTGTAACGCGAGGAACGTAATATGGACCGGGAAGCGAAAGCAGCCAGGCCGCAGATAATAGGCCACTCGCTCCCGAGTTGGCGGCCGGCATTGCCCGCGGGCTCGGTCTCCCCGTGATCCGGATGGCGTTGCGCCCTTCGATCCGATTTAACCCGATCGAACGAAGCAAGGCGAACAGCGAGCGCCGCGGATCTTCGTGGCGCCAGTGAGTGACGAACACAGACTTGTCCCAAGCGCGGTGGTAGAATCTGGTGTGCATCGAAGTCCGGCGAGGGTTACGGCGTGAACCTCGAAGGCATTCGCGTCTTGCTGGTGGAGGACAACCCAGGCGACGCGCGGCTCTTTCAGGAGCTGGTGCGCGATACCGGCGCGGGCCGTTTGAAGCTGGAACATGTGAACCGGCTGTCTACTGCGCTGGACCGCCTGAGCAACGGGAACTTCGATGTCGTGCTGCTGGACCTGTCGCTTCCTGACGAACAGGGCCTAGCCACGCTCACGCGCACCCATGCGCACGCTCCCAACGTCCCCATCGTCGTTCTCACTGGCTTGGATGACGAAGCCTTAGCCGTCAAGGCAGTGCGCGCGGGGGCGCAGGATTATCTGGTGAAAGGCCGCGTGGATGGCGACCTGCTCGTGCGATCCATGCGTTACGCTACCGAACGTGCGCGCGCTCTCGAAGCTCTGGAACGTCGCGAGGAACACTATCGCTCCTTGATCGAGAACTCACTCGACCTGGTAAGCATTTTGAACTTCGACGGCACCATCCGCTACGCCAGCCCCTCGCACGAGCGCATCCTGGGCTACGCTTTGGAGGAACTGGTGGGCCAGAACGCATTTTCGTTCGTCCATCCCGACGACCTCGCAATCACCCGCGCAGCCTTTGCGCGATTGAACCAATCGGCTTCTATCGAGTGCCGCTTTCGCCACAAAGACGAAACGTGGCGCGTGCTCGAGTCATTTGGCCGCAATTTATCCCATCTGCCGGGAGTGTGTGGCCTGGTGATTAATTCACGTGATATCACCGACCGCAAGCGCCTGGAAGAGCAGCTCCATCATTCGCAGCGCCTGGAAGCGGTAGGGCGGCTGGCAGGCGGTGTGGCTCACGATTTCAACAATCTTCTGATGGTGATCACCGGATATTCGCAGATGCTTCTGGACAGCATGCACGCGGGCGATCCGGCGCGCGACGATCTGGAGCAAATATCGAAAGCCGCCAGGCGCGCTACCGATCTTACTCATCAGTTGCTCGCGTTCAGCCGCCGTCAGGTGGCGCGTCCACTGATGATCGACCTCAACTTGCTAGTTCAGGATATGGACCGCATGCTGCGCCGTGTGCTCGGCGAGGATATCGAGCTAATCAACGATCTCGCGCCTGTCATAAAGACCGTGCGGGTTGATCCGGGCCAGATGGAACAGGTAATCCTGAATATCGCGGTGAATGCCCGAGATGCCATGCCGAACGGAGGAAAGCTCACCATTGAAACCGCCGGTTTGGTGGTAACTGAAGAATTCGAGCGGCAGCGCCAGTTGCCCGCGGCCGGTGAGTATTCCATGCTCTCACTCACCGATACCGGCGTCGGCATGGACGCCCGAGTGCTGGCGCGCGTCTTTGAACCGTTCTTCACCACCAAGGAACACGGCACCGGGCTCGGACTTTCCACCAGCTACGGCATAGTCAAGCAGAGCGGCGGCGAGATTTGGGCCGATTCAAAGCCTGGCGGCGGGACCACCTTTCGAGTTTATTTGCCGGTGGTGGAACAGCCGGCCGATGAGTTAGCTGTACGTCAGGACAGTCCGATCCTGCGGGGTACTGAGACCATTCTCCTGGTGGAGGATGAGGATGGAGTCCGGCATGTGATGGAGACTATGCTTAAGCGGCATGGGTACCAAGTGGTGTCTTCGGCTTCATCGTCAGACGCGTTGGGGCTGGCCGAGCGTCTGGATGGCGCCATCGATCTCCTGATCACTGACGTAATCATGCCCGGCATGAGCGGGCGGAAAATGGCCGAGTGCATGCTGAAACACCGCCCGAGGATGAAAGTGCTCTATGTTTCCGGTTACGG
>CABEDY010000098.1_pt1 | contig 10774 bp, 10 predicted proteins | sample 3423171 | NCBI WGS metagenome assembly CABEDY01 (sample SAMEA5534333, study PRJEB31848) | metagenome | biome: tundra; feature: field; material: soil | place: USA | collected 2013-05 | depth 0.15 m | reverse complement strand
CAGAAAGCAGAAGGCAGAAGGCAGAAGGCAGAAGGCAGAAAGCAGAAGGCGGAAGGCAGAAGGCAGAAGGCAGAAGGCGGAAAGCAGAAAGCAGAAGGCGGGAGGCAGCGCGGTGGGTTGAGGGTTGCTGCTTTCTGCTTTCTGCTTTCTGCTTTCTGCTTCCTCATTTCATTTCCTCGATCACTTTTTTTAGTTCGTCGCTTAGGGGAGGGAGGGGTTCGCGGGTTACGGTCATTTCGCCGTTCTTGCCTTGGCGGACGATTAGATTGAAGGAGCCGTAGGTTTCGTCTTTGGCTGGATAGTCGTCGCGGAAGTGGGCGCCTCGGCTTTCCTTTCTTAGAAGGGCTGCGCGGGTGATGGCTTCCGAGACTGTTAGGAGATTCGGTAAGTCGAGAGCTGTATGCCATCCCGGATTGTATTCGCGATTGCCGGGTACTGCAGCGTGTTTTGCGCGTTCGCGCAGTTTTAGGATGCCGTCTAGGGCTTGCTCCATTTCTTCTTCGCGGCGGACGATGCCGACTTTGTCTTGCATCATATCCTGCAAGTCATGCTGAACCTGGTAGGGGCTTTCGCCGGTGCGTTCGAACGGTTCTAGCGCTTGGCGGGCGGTGGCGTCCACTTGTGACATATCTATGTCGGCAGGCGTGTGTTTCTTGGCGAATTTCGCAGCGAATTCTCCGGCGCGCTGGCCGAAGACAACAAGGTCGGAAAGCGAGTTGCCGCCCAAGCGGTTCGCGCCGTGCAATCCCGCGCCGCATTCGCCGGCGGCGAACAGTCCAGGAACGTCGGACATTTGTGTATCGCCATCCACGCGGACGCCGCCCATCATATAGTGCGTGGTGGGTCCGATCTCCATGGGCTCTTTTGTGATGTCGATGTCGCCGAGCTGCTTGAACTGATGATACATGCTGGGCAGTTTTTTCTTGATGATCTCGGCGGCGTTGGGAAGCTTTTCTTTAATCCAGGCGATGTCGAGAAAAACGCCGCCGTGCGGGCTGCCGCGTCCTTCGCGAACTTCGCGCATGATGCAGCGCGCCACATGGTCGCGCGTCAAAAGCTCCGGCGGACGGCGCGCGCTTTTGTCGCCCTGAGTATAGCGCCAGCCTTCTTCGGGATTGTCGGCGGTCTGGCTTTTATAGTTGGCGGGGATATCGTCGAACATGAAGCGCTTGCCCTGATTGTTGACGAGAATGCCGCCTTCGCCGCGCACGCCTTCGGTGACCAACAGCCCGCGGACACTGGGAGGCCAGATCATTCCAGTGGGATGGAATTGCACGAACTCCATGTCCATGAGAGTTGCGCCGGCGTGATAGGCGAGCGAATGGCCGTCGCCGGTGTACTCCCAACTGTTGCTGGTGATTTTGAAGGCGCGGCCGATGCCGCCGGTGGCCAGCACAATCGCTTTGGCGCGAAAGAGCTTGTAGCGTCCACGTTCGCGTTCGTAACAAAACGCTCCGGCCATGCGGCCGCCACTTTTGAGCAGCGTCACGACGGTGCATTCCATGTGCACATCGATGCCTTGATGGATGCCGTGATCCTGGAGGGTGCGGATCATCTCGAGGCCGGTGCGGTCGCCGACGTGGGCCAGACGCGGATATTTGTGTCCGCCGAAATTGCGCTGGAGGATGCGGCCGTCCGCGGTGCGATCGAACACCGCGCCCCAGGCTTCTAGCTCACGCACGCGGTCCGGCGCTTCTTTGGCGTGGAGCTCAGCCATGCGCGGATTGTTGAGATATTGGCCGCCGCGCATGGTGTCGGCGAAATGGACGCGCCAGTTGTCGCGATCGTCGACGTTGCCCATCGCAGCCGCAATGCCGCCTTCGGCCATCACGGTGTGAGCTTTGCCGAGCAGAGATTTGGTGATGACGCCGACTTTGACGCCGGCGGCGGAAGCTTCAATGGCGGCGCGCAATCCGGCGCCTCCCGCGCCGATGATCAAGACATCATGTTCAAAGGTCTGATACTCGGGCATCTCTAGAGAATTCTCCAATCCGTCCAGATGCCCATGGAGCACATCCTTATGTACAGATCAGAAAAGCCGACGGAGAAGAGGCTGCACCAGGCCCAGATCATGTGGCGGCGGTTGAGGCAGCTCACGCAATCGTAGGCCGTTTTGCGAACGGGGCGCTGCGCGAGGCGATCGAACATTCCGCCTACTAAATGTCTCAGCGAGTGGCAGCCGAGCGTGTAGCAGGTTAATAAGATGACGTTCGCGAGAAGAACCAGCGTGCCTACGCCGATGCCGAAGCTGTTGTCGAACCAGAGAGCTTTCCAAACGTCGTGAGCGAGGAGGACCAGGAAGACGAGAGCGATGTACAAAAAATAACGATGGATGTTTTGGATGACGAGCGGGAAGGAACGCTCGCCGAGATATTTTTTGCGCGGCTCGCCGACGGTGCAAGAAGGCGGGTCGGCCCAGAACGCTTTGTAGTATGCGCCGCGATAGTAGTAGCAAGTGAAGCGGAATCCGCCGGGCGCCCAGAGGATGAGCATGGCGCCGGTGACGAAGTAGGGCATCCAATCGGGGAACTGGCCGAACCAGGAATCGTCACCGGTGAGGCTGAAAATTTCCGGCGAATAAAAGGGCGAGAGATAGGGGCCGAAGCGGTAATGATCGCCCTGGAATGCGGCCCAGGTGGAGTAGACGATGAACGTTCCGAGGCCGAGGAACGTCAAGAGAGGTTGCACCCACCAGAAATCGCGACGGGCGGTTTGGCCGAAGCGTCCGCGCTCTAGGGGTACGTCTATTGAAGACATGGAATGGTCAGGCTATCGAATTGCGGCATGTTACGTCAAGCGCTTCCGTTTCTCGTGCTCCGTTTCTCTCGCTCCGTTTCTCGTTTCTCGTTTCTCGTTTGGGGCGGTCGTGGTGGATCGGGGGTAACGGGAAAGACTGAGGTGGTCGGATTTGGGATTCGGTTCGTTTTTGAATATTTTTATTTTCGGATTTGCGGAGGCGTTGGAGTTCGAGGAGGATTTTGAAGGCGCGGAAATAGGCGCGTTCCAGGCGGGATTCGTTGCGGGTGAGGAATGGCAGAGACCCGGATTCTGCGAGGGCGGCATAGGCGTAACTGAGCGGGCAATGCGGGTCGTAGTCGGAGTAATCTTTGTCTAATTTCTCCGTTTGGATGAGTATTTGGTCCTCGATAAGATCGGTTTCGATGGACCAGAGGCGTCGCTGGCGCCATTTGGCGGCGACCATTTCCTCGACCAGATCGAGCTCGACTGGTCCTATGGGCTGGAATTGCTGGATGTAGGCGTCCAACATTTCTTGATACTGCTCGGTGGATTCTTTCGCGATGACGACGCCTTTGGAGTAGAGGCCGTGAGTGACGGCGTTCCTGGAGGAGATCTTGCGGCCGGCTTCGGTTTTGGGTCCGTGGGATTTTGCGCCGTTGGCACGGGCGGAGTCGATTTTTCGTTGGGAGGACATGGGTGCACCGAGTTGAGTTTAGGGGATAGGTTTCGCGTGGATCGCGGGCGGATTTGGGAGTGGGTGGAAATGGGGGAGATAGAGGTTGGTTGGGGTTGTGATCGCGGCTAGACACCCGCTCTGGCGGCCCGTCCACCAAACGAAGCAGATCCAAGGGGGCCGGGGGAAACCAGATGCTCGGATCGATCGTTCGAACGATGGCTACCACCTAACGAAGGGTCTGAAATCTTTCAGCTGGAAATCTAGCCTCGCCTGGTTTCCAGATGGAGACGCATGGGGTACGTACAGGACAAGGTTCACCCACTGCGGGGCGGGCGGATTCAGCCAAAATGCTTTTACGGCAAATTTGGATTTGCGGATTGCCTCGCGCAGATGGTTTTCTTGCTCCGCAGTGAGCTGTCCATCGCTGTCGACCCATTTTTGGCGAAATTCTACCCGCCATTTTCGCAGTGGTTTTGGCTCATCGGGAATGTTCACGATCCTTGGCACGCATAGATATGGTTCCAGGAGGTGACCTGAGATCAAGTGCCCATCGAAGATGGTAACGCTCTCACCGGTATCGAGGATTTCCACTCCGTCGTTGATTCTCTTGGAGGGCAGCGTACCTTCTCCCGCAATGAACTCCGCCTGCTTTTGCTTCCGGACTTTGCGAAACTCCACTCTAAATGGCAATTCTCGAAGGCTGGAAAATCCCATTTTAGCGGTGAGATGATCCGCGTGATACATGGTCACAAGTTTTAGCTCATGAACGGGCACGATGGGCCTCAGCGACGAACATACTTGGTGGCAAGCGAGACAAGAAAGGCACTCAGAAGCAGCGACCCTACTAGGGCCTGCAGCCCGCCCATCAATTCGCCAATGCGTCCAGCAGGCGTGAAGTTCCCATACCCAAGCGTTGCGAACGTGACGAAACTCAGAGCGATTCCCCGACCGTAATCGCCGAAGACAGTAATATGTCCGTCGCTAATTCCGAGGTTTGGGTAGACGATGACCCCAAAGAATATGATGATGGCGAACATCCAGAAAATCACTCGGGCTGGGCGGACGCCGTACCCCCAGAACCACCGGTGAAAACCCCATCCGAGTGCGTTACCGATTCGACGCGAGAGGAGACCCGCTGCCCATACCCGGGGGCCGTGAGGCATCCTTTCTCCCTCTCGAAGGGGTGGACCAATCGCGTCGAGGTGTAGCGAGGTCATCGCCATGTAATGGAAGTAGTCACTGCGCCTGAAGTCGGAGCCGCCGGCGCAGGCGGAGCTGAGCGTCCGAAAAACCGTCGCAGCAAGGCGGTAATGGTGACTCAGGAACTCACGCGGCAGACCCCAATCAATATCCGCGATCACGCATTCTCGGAAAACAGCGCCGTATAACTCAGAGCCGTCGAGATGTGCTCCCGAAAGTCTTGCTTCTGAGAAGTCTGCGAATTTGAGGTCTGTATTCCTCGCCCACGCTCCCTCGAGGACAGCCCTCTGTAGACAGGTGTGGCTGAGAAACGCCCCGTCAAGCTTTGCTGATCTGAAGACGGCGGCTCTGCAATCTGCCCCGCTAAGGACGGCGTTACTCAAATCTGCGCCTTCAAGATCGGCTCCTGTCATGACAGCTCCCAACAACGAAGCCCTCTGTAGGCGACAGTCTGACAGGCGGGCGTTCGTGAGATCGGCGTAAGGTAGCTTTGCGCCTGAGAGGTCGAGATTCTGGAGGTCTGCGTTCACTAGTCGGGCGCCTTCCAGCCAATGATCTTGCGATGCTAGTTGCTCCCTCAATTCGGAGCGCATTTCATCAGACGAGACCCCAGCAACTCCTACATGCCATCGACAGAGGCGTCCCTCCTTGACGGGTAGGCCACATTGATCACGAGTTCTGTCGGAATGTCGGAAATAGTACTCGCAGGCCATGGATATCCTATGGAAAAGATGATAGCGCGGCGGTGAATCAGACGGCCGCTGTCCAGTCCGCTACTGCGCGATCAAGAAGGTCCGACGCTGTTCTTTTTACAAGCCCGCACCAGTGCCGTCTTTCGTCATCTGGCAGGACTCTGGCAGCGCAGATTACTGCTCGCCTATCCCAAGGCGAGTGGTTAGCCCATTTCTCTTTCTGGGCACGGATCCAGGGAAGGTGCCCATAAGCTTGCGCCAGGAGAGCGATTGGCCGGATGCCCAGGCTTGGCCGCGACTCCTCTGCAATCGTAGAAACGGTCGAGTACATGTCTGCAAAGGGTATTTTTATGAAAAGCTCTAGGCTCCAGAGCCTCACGAAAGGCAAGGTTCCGGCGGGGCTCGCGGTGAGGTCAGCAAGTATGGCCTCCGCGACTTCTTTGTCTTTAGGCTTTACCGTCGCCACAAGGTACTCGATTACCTCCCTAGTTGCCGGCGCGAGCCGTCCTAGGTTTCCCAGGATGCTTTTTCGGAGTGCAACCGTTCGCAACTGTTTTCCCCGGCGAAGCAGGTATCGGACGAGGCCTAGGTGCATCGGGCGGCCACCAATGGCTCCCTCGAAAAGTTCGACCAAATTCTCTCTTGTGGCGTGGTTTCGATCGGAATCCGGCAAATCTTCGAAACCGATCGCGTATCCGGTATTTTCGAATACTTCTCTGATCAGTGTTTTCAGTTTCCATACTTTCCCTCGTTCTTCCTCCTCTGCGGGGTCAACGAGCTCGAGCTCAATGAACTGCTTGACTGGATAGAGCCTCGTTTTGGAAGGGGTGAGAACGAGGCGATGCGCGGTGTGCAAGTACTCCCATAGGGCGTGGACCGCTTCGATGGCCTCGTGCTCTGACTGGCAGAAGACCCGGAAATCATCAACGTACCGGGTGTAGGTCAGTCCCCTGGACATCAAGAACTTGTCGACGTCGTCGAGCGTAGCTTCCGCCAAGACTATCGACGCGGAAGGGCCTACCGGCAGGCCGCGCGATTGGCTACCTGCAAGATTGGACAGGAATATCTCAATGTTCTTCGCTCGTTGTGAAGCAATGCCTGCCGACTCAAGAACATTATTTACGCGGTGGTGAGAAACCTGGTTATAGAAATCCGAGATATCGGTCGTCAGCACGTGCGTAAAACGGTTTGACATCGCAAGTTCCACGCAGCGCTTGTGGTAGGTTGGCCAACCTGCCTGTGGCTCGAATAGCGATCCATCACCTGTCAGCTGTAACCGGAACGAGCACGCTATTCCGAGCCTCGCTGGGACCCTGTACTTCTCCACAAGTTCCGCCGCCTCGTACATCAAAGCTGCGTAGACCAGGCCATCGAACGGATCTGGCTGGAGTGACGCGCGAAAGCTGGTTGGCGACTTTGGTACCAGCAAAGATTGCGGGGCCCTAGTTTGGTATCCCTGCAGATCGATCGAGGCAAGGTGATTTTTGATTGCTGTCCAGCTGTGCCTTATTGCGGCGAATTCAAAAGGGACCGGGAAAATATCCGTGTCGCCGAACTTAGATATATGCGCGGACGCCCAATCAAGCGATGTTTGTGATAGCTGATCCGGCTTGGTCATGAGTCGATTCTACCCGTCGACGGTGCCGACGTGCAGCGCAGCTTGGCCTTGATTTGTAGCCAGGCCGCAGGATCACTTGGAGATTTAATCGTCGGCTATTTGTGACTGTCGTGACCTTACCGGCTGCCAGCGACAATCAAACTTTTTCCACCCCTGAAAGTCCGAGCTTGCGCAAGGGCTCGAGTGAGGCTAGGTTGAAGGTGTGACGGTGGAGCTGAAACCCGATACCGAACGGCTGATCCAGGAAGAAATAGGGCGCGGCCACTTCCGTTCCGTGGACGATCTGATTGTGGAGTGCCTCAGTGCTTGGCGCGAAAAGCATCAAGTTGAGACGTCGGAACCGAGGCCTCGCAAGAGGCTTTACGATCTGCTTACGCTGCCGCCTTTTGCTGGTTCTGAGTTGACCATTGAGAGGCAAAAGGATGGTCCCCGGCCAATTGATCTGAGTTGAGCTGTGGCTGATTTTTTGCTCGATACCAACAGGTTATGCAGGGCTAGAGCTGAATACATCTCAATTCCCCGGTCTCGTCAATCCACGTTTCGAAAATGGCAGTCACCGGAGCACAATCCTTTGCTGCCACCCTGACGGTAATGGTGTGTTTGCGGTTCGGCAACTCTTCGAAGGCTTCTCGCGGCTCGCTGATGTAGGTAATGATGGTCGCTTTCTGCGATCTCGGATGACTTGTCGGACCGGTTATCAAATCGAATTGCTCCTCGCAGAGCGGATCGAGACGGAATGTTCTCACGTGCCATTCGCGATGCTTAACTTTCAGCGCAACCGGCAAAGGCAGATACTGTAGTGGGGGAGCTATCGAGGTGATTTCCGCATGAACTTCGTCTAGCGAGTCACCGCCGCTCAGATTCCGAACGAGAAAGTGGTAGCCGACGCCGGTCTTCGCGAATCGCTCATAAGGCCACACGCTTCTCTCCAGGCCGCAAATGGATAATTTTCGCTGAAGCCTTTTGAACTGGCTGAATCCATCACCTAGCAATGCACCGACAAAGCACGCCACAAGTAGCCACGTGTAGATAGCCCACGAAATAGATTGCGCAACGAAGCGCTCGACGATGCCTGCCGTAATTAGTAGCAAGCTTCCGCCACCCAGGAGGTATTTAACCCGCTTAAATACCGCCGTCAGATAATTGAGAAACATCATCGTCGGCAGACCTTAGTCTACCAGCGCTAATTGGGTCAACTTGATTGTTAGATGTCCTCAGCGTCGATCTCGATCATCCGGACGGCCGGTGGGCGCGTTGCGTGCGGTGGTTCGAAGTGGAGTTCGAGGGCTTCCTTCAGGTTGGCTAGGGCTTCTTCTTCGGTCCCGCCCTGGCTTGCGATGTCGACTTCTTGGCATTGGGAAACGTACCAGTTTCCGTCTTGCCATATGGTCGCTGTGAAGGGGCGCTTCATGAGTTCATTTTTTCACAAACGAGCGGAAGCAATCCAAGGCGTTCACACGAGTGTGAACGCGGCACGCAGGAGTGCGTGCGCCACGTCAATCTTGTGCAGTGCTCAAAGGCAGGAAGTTCTGTGCAGTGGTCAAAGGTAGGAATTCCGTGCAGTAGTCAAAGGCAGAAGTTCTGTGCGGTAGTCAAAAGTAGGAATTCTGCGCAGTCGTCAAAGGCGGGGATTCAGTGCGGTTCTCGACAATTAGGGATCCACTTTGAATTTTGGGGGCTTTTGTTGGGAGACGCAGGATACGTCCAGGGCGTCGGCGGTGCCTTTTTCTAGGAAGTCGGACATTAGTTTGATGCCGCAGAAGCCTGTGTTGCCGTGGCTCGATTCGGGGAATATTATGTGGCGGCTGTTGGGGAGTTGCTTGGCTACGCGATCGCCGAAGTCTGGCGGAGTTACTGCGTCACGGGCTCCGGAGATTAGGAGCACCGGGACTTGGGAGTGGACCAAATCGTGGACGTCTTTTGGTACTGGGGCGCGCACCCATTCGCGGCAGGCCGCGCGTTGCTCCTGGACGCGGAGGTCGCCTAGAAATGTATTCGCGGTTTCGTGGGCTAGGGTCGCGTCGTCGATATAGGGAATTTGTTCGGCGCAGCTCACCGAGAGCAGCATTCCCATGGCTAGGATGCTATTGATTTCGATTTCGGCGGAGACGGCCCGTTGGATCAGCGGGGCGAGGTCTCCTGAGGCCGCGCGATGGATAAGCTGCGGGAAGGCTGCTCCGTCAGTTGAATAGAGATAATGGCGGATGCCCTCGGCCAGGGCTTCGACGCCTGGATGGACGCGCGCGGTGCGGCCGTCGGGTGCGCGAACCTCTACCTCAACGCCTTTTCTGACGTGATCGAAGATGGATTTGAAATCCTCTTGGAGATTTGGATAGGCGGCCTGGCATGCGGCGTCGGCGCGGCGTTTTTCGAAAATGATATCGACGGCGCGCTGGCCGGCCCAGGCCACGTGTAACGGGTGAAGCTCGTCGGGCGGCACGATACCGCTCAGGGCGGCCGCGCGTACATGCTGGCCGTGGCGGCGCAGGTAGACTTGTGCGGCTAGCGAACCATAGGAGCCTCCGGCCAGGTTGATTTTGTCGTAGCCCAACCACTCGCGGACTTCGTCGATGTCGTCCATGCCGATCGCGGTGGTGTAGAGCTTGAGATCGGCGATCTTCTCCAGGCGCTGGCGGCAGGCGCGGACTGCATCCACGGGGAATGAAGTGTTCACCACTCTCTGGAGGTCGGGTGGGTTGCCGTAAAAATCGCAGTCCAGCGGGTTCGATCGGCCGGTACCGCGCTGATCGATCATGATTATTTCGTGATGCGCGCGGATGGCCTGGAAGAATGCATAGCTGGGAGCGGACTCGGTGATGCCCTCGCCCGGGCCGCCGCCGAATGCGAAAACTGGCTCGGCTTTTTCAGGGTTGAGGGCCGGGAGGATGACGATGTTCAGGCCGATCTTGCGGCCGGCTTTGCGGTCGCGATCTTCCCAGACTGGGTAGGTGGCGCAGAGGGCGGGTTTGGTTAAGCCTGGAATCGTGCAGGCGTGGGGCTTCTCCTCGACCGCGGGGACGGGGGTGCGATTGGCGGCGGTGAGTGTGGAGAGGAGGGCGATGGTTAGGAGGGGGCGCATGTGGATCATTTTGGCGTTGTTTAAAGGCACCGACTCCCTTACGGTCGCGGTTCGGTAACGCAGGGCAACGGCACCGACTCCCTTACGGTCGCGGTTCGGTAAACGCAGGGCAACGGCACCGACTCCCTTACGGTCGCGGTTCGGTAAACGCAGGGCAACGGCACCGACTCCCTTACGGTCGCGGTTCGGTAGGTCGGTGATGGTTGGGCGGTGGGTTGGCAGGCGAAAGCGCCTGCCCCACAGAGCAGCATAGCCGCAACCAAAACCGGGCCGACGAGGGCGTCGGCCGCGGACCAGGGGGTCCGCCCCACAAATCGTCGCAGGCTGCAAAGGTTTTCAGGTCTAGTAGTACACTGCTACAATCGGCGTGCATGTTTCGGAAGGTTCTTGTTGCTAATCGGGGGGAGATCGCGGTGCGCATTGTTCGGGCGCTGCGTGAGTTGGATATTACTAGCGTGGTGATCTTTTCTGATGTTGATCGGGCCGCGCAGCATGTTCGGCTTGCGGATGAAGCTGAGCGCGTGGAAAGTTATCTGAATATTGATGACATTTTGGAAGCTGCGAGGAAGCACGGGGCTGAAGCTGTTCATCCCGGCTATGGATTCCTGAGCGAGAATGCGGGATTTGCGGCGGCGTGCGAGGCGGCGGGTATCGTTTTCATTGGGCCGTCGGCCGATTCCATACGGCGGTTGGGATCGAAAACGGCGGCACGGATTCTGGCCAAGCAGATGAATGTTCCGGTGGTGCCGGGCAGCGAGGAACCGGCGACG
>CABEDY010000096.1_pt1 | contig 10843 bp, 10 predicted proteins | sample 3423171 | NCBI WGS metagenome assembly CABEDY01 (sample SAMEA5534333, study PRJEB31848) | metagenome | biome: tundra; feature: field; material: soil | place: USA | collected 2013-05 | depth 0.15 m | reverse complement strand
GACATTGCTCACAATCACGAAGGGTATCGCCCTCGCGTCGAAATCAATGTCCTGAATGCTGCTTATCTATGGCCGGTTTTCAGGTGATCATGTATGGCCGGTTTTGGGTGTTCACCGAGGCACAGAAGGAAGGTTGTAATACTTGAATAAGGGTGGTCCCCATCTTAATTGCAGTCCCCGTTCTTCTTTAGGAAAACCAGATGAAAAGTCGTCGAAAGACAGTGGAGAGTTATCGTTAAAAAACTGTCCTTCGACGCGCTCTCTGAACTCCGGCCTTCCGTTGATAACTCGTATGACTATGATTGCATCCCATATTCCAGTCGAAGCGGTTGATGCCGTGTGCAACAACGCAGTCTGTCTTGGGAGGGTCAGATATCCAAATACCGGAGAGTTAGGCGGCATATCTCGATTACTCCACTCTATGGCCCCCCAGCGTACTAAGGGGCACTCGTGCCACCCATCCGCGTCTAACCGAAGGATGGGAGCCGTCATAGTCAATCGCACGTTGTTCAGTGGATTATTAGGAAGTGAGATATCCGATCCATTTGAACCGTTCGGATGCTCGTCTCGGACAACAAAGCTAATAATGATGCTGGCTGGTACTTTGTTCGACTCCAGCGAAACCCCATTGAGCGGCATCCACGGGAAGAATCGGTGCCTTATAAGTACTGGCACATGTCGAATACTGAGAACAAGAGCAATCAACAATACAGCGCTCAGGACAGACGCGGCGGTATAGGGCGGCCAGGGAGAAGGAGCCTTCCGGCTTGGCGCGTCTCCAACATAATGCAAAGTTGGCTTGTAGTCATTATAGGCTTGGAGGTCCTGCTGATATAAGACTCTGGCCGCTTTGAATGCTAACCAAATACCAAAACAACAGATTGCCCATAGTATCGCAAACCCTCCCGCTATCGCTGTAGTTTTTATGTCCAGTGAGGTATTGCCGCGAAAATACTGGTAGGCCATCCCAGCGAGCACAATGAGAGCGCCGAAAACCTTCTCAGGCTTCGTCACCGCGCGTACCTCCTTAAGTAGCTGCACGACGAATCGAAGGATGAGTGATTGTGATTCGGCTGGCATGTTGCTATTGTCTCATATGCACAACCGCTCTCGCATGTCAATGCCAAAGCGCTGTGGGAAAAACCAAACGGACCCACTATCGGATCTTGAATGCCAACCCGAATGACGGCGTGGCCGTCATGCTGTGCCTGATCACCATTTGGTGGTGCGTGCGCTACGTTCCCAGAGGCCCCGGTCCCACGCGGTTTGTGCTGGCGGTTCTAGGAGTATTAGCTGCCTGCTTTGGAACGCAAATGCGGGATGCTATGATCTCGGCCGCGTTCCTCGTAGCCGCGATCCTGCTTGAGCTATCGCCGCGACATGCGCGGCGGAACGACGATGTAGCCCTAATCCGACCATGGAAAATGTCCCCTCGCTGACGCGCGGGGCTACAAATGCGTCGATCGGTAGCCGGGCGATGAAGCCCCGCGCGTGAGCAAGGGGACCGTACTACGGAACGGCCTCGAGCTGCTCTAGAAGCACAACAATCCGACCGGCTACTTCGGTCTTGCCACCGAAACGCAGCTCGTTGTAGGCAGCGGTGAGATCCACAACTAGGTTGGAGACGGCCGGTTCCTGCAAAACGCGCGCGAATTCGGAGGGTGTCACCCACGGTGGCTTTTCGATACCGCGCTTTCGCAGCACTTTCAACATCCGATGGTAAAGCATGGTCGCGTCGGATGCCTCGGCTTCCCCGCGCTGGACTTTCAGAACCTGTTGCCGCGACTTCCACCAACGCCACCAATCCCGCCCGAAGAGCTGCAGCAGGATTGCGGCAATAGCAATGCCGAAGAGAACGGCAGCGTAGCGCAGCACGAAATTCGACGTTCGATGATACGCCCGATTCAGAGCAGGCCCCACGCCATCGAACCAGTTCATCCCCACGTGACGGCTGGATTCGCCCACTCGCGAGGCCAATTGCAATTGGCGATCCAGGTTGTAGTTGAGCACCCAATCCTGCCAGAAGACTTCGGCGGCATCGGCATAAAACCCGAGGCGCGTCCAGACCGAAAGGCGTAATGCGTTGGGATCGGGTGGGGTTGGATCGAACGTCGTCCAGCCGCGATGAGGGAGCCACGCTTCCACCCAACTATGCGCGTCCGAGCTGCGGATTAATTGAGTACCGCTGATGGGATTATAAATGCCGCTTTGAAAACCTGTGACCACGCGAGACGGAATCCCGAGCGCGCGCAGCATCACAGCCATGGAGGACGCGAAGTATTCGCAGTGTCCTTTCTTGCGTTGAAACAGGAAGTAGGCCAGCGGATCTGCCGGTTCAAATTGCGGAAGTTCGAGTGTGTAGCCGTAGTGCGTCCTGAGATATTTTTCCACCAGTCGGGCCTGGACGGCGGGTGAAGAGTCGCCCCGGGCGATCTCGCGCGCCAAATCACTGACGCGGGGATCGATGCGGGGGAGCTGTAAATATACGGCACGCCATTCGCGCGTCAACGGATCCACGAACGCGTCGGCGGCCTCAAAGTCCGGCGCGGGTAGTTCCAGCCGGCTGTAGACCTGATACCAAATGTCGTGAGAATCGCTCAAGCGCACCCGGAAATTGTCAAGAGAATTGCGGAACACCGGCGAGTCGATTCTCAAATACTGCGGAGTGCCGGCAAAGAACAGCGCATCGCCGCTCAGTTCGCCCAGGTGGACCGCGTAGGAAATGTGACGGATGTCGGGCCGGCGCGGCGGTTCAGGTTCCAGCACCAAAAGCCCGGCCTGATCGGGCCGCAGCATCTGGGGCGAAGTGGGAGGAACGAACCAAGTGCGGCCGTCAAACTCCGAGAGCGCCGCGCCTCGCCACTTCAACGGCAGCGTCCGATCCTCCGGATGGTCCATCTTGATGTGCATCACGGGCGTGTTGTCGCGCTTGAGTTCGCCGATCTCTCCCAATGTCACGCGAGTGGAGAAGCCGGTCAGCCGGTCGCGCCGCGAGACCAGATGTTGGAAGGCGGCGCGCGCGGTTCTAGGCAGGAAGAAAAATAATCCGGCTGTAATTGCGAGGATGGCCACCGAAACAAGCAGAGCCGAAGCAGTGAGGCGGAGAGAGAGCCCGCGGCTCGAGAATCTGGCTACCGTGCCACGCTTTCGCGCCGACTGCCGGATCTCGCCGCTCGAGAACGTGGCCACACCCAAAACCAGAAAGAGCAAAAGAAATCCGAAGAAGTTGACCCGGGAAGATAAGATGCAGGCGGCCAGCAATTCCAGAAAAGCAATCACCTTCAGGAACAGGTAGTCGCGATTAGTTTGCGCGGTCAGAATTTTCACTACAGCAACGAAGAAGACAAGATGGACGGCGGAGGGCAGGAAGGATTCCGAGATGAAGAAGTAATCCACTGGGTAAAAGCCGACATAAGCGAGAGTGGCGACGGTGACCACGCCGGCGGGCAGTTTCAGGCGCAGCAGCCCTGCGGTAATCAGCGCTCTTAGGAAAAGCGCCGCAGCGGTGATCACCGTGGTGGGTGTGTCCAGATAGCCGGAGCCCACCACTGCCAGAAAGCCGCTGGCCAGCAAACCCAACAAGGCAAATTCGAAGAATCTGTCCGCCGGCGATACTGGAGCGGCGGAATCGGGGCGCATAATCTTATTCTAAGCCCCTTACGATTGCTATTATGAAGACACTGGAGGAGTATTGAGCTCGGTTACCACTTTGCCCGAGGTGCAAGTTGTGGATGCGGATAAGCGCCGGCGGGCGGTGCTGATCGTGATCGGGTGCACGCTGATCATCGGAGCGGCGCAATACCTAATCAAGCTGGGCGCCAATCAGTTGGCCGCCGAGCAGCATTCCGTCCATGGCGGCTCGGTAAGCCTCGAAGCGGCGGTGATGGGTATTTTCACTAATCCAGCAATTTTCAGTGGCTACTGTCTCTACGCCGTCTTCACCGTCCTTTTCGTCTTTGCGCTCCGGCACGGCGAGCTCTCGATTCTGTATCCGCTCATATCGCTAGGCTACGTTTGGGTCGCGATTATTGGAGCGGTTGCATTTCACGAGGCGATGAATCCCCTTAAGCTCGCCGGCATTGCGATCATAATGGCGGGCGTGACGGTCCTCGGCCGCGGGAGCGGGAGCGCGAAGTGACTACGCCACCCTCTTCCATAGCTCTGGTATTGGTAGGAGCCGTGATCGGATCGTTTGGCGCAATATTCCTCAAATGGGGAGCCCATGCTTTGAGCCGGAGCTGGACCAGTATTGTCTACAACTGGAAATTGGCGGTCGGCGTGGTGACCTACCTGTTGTCCTCAGTATTGTTCGTAAAAGGCATGTCCAACGGCGAACTGTCGGTTCTTTTTCCGATGGTCTCGGTCGGATACATCTGCACGCTGCTGTGGTCGCACCTGTTCTTTCAGGAGCGGGTGACCAAAGCGAAACTGGCGGGCGTAGGATTAATTCTGGTGGGAATCGTATTTCTCGGCTTCGGGAACGCCACGCATTGACCGCAACTTCAAGAAGCACCGCTGCGTCGAAGCTCTAAGTATTGAGCAACCTCATGAAAGAACTTTTAATCTCGCTGAGCTTGCTTGTTTTGCCCGTGTCCGCACAGTACGCGGATCTCGTCACCACGCGGGACGGCGACCATCTCTATTTTTCGTCCTCGCTGCGCTTGCGCGGAACTGCTGAGGTGGATTCTCCGAAGATCTTCCGCTATTCGACAGGTTTCGAGCTGGTTCAGCAGCCGACTGCTGCTTCCGGACAAGCCCTGGTGGAACCCCAAGTCAGCGCGGACGGTACCATCACCGGCTATACAACGAGCTTACCTGGCTCATGTATCGACTGGTTTTGCTTTGTCCCGACTCCGGAATTCGGAGTGATCACCGGCGTCCAGATCCCGCACAACCCTCTGCCGGGTCTCACCGGCAGATTGCGTCTGGCGCGCGATGGCAAGTCTGCGATGATCTGCTGTTCGGATCTAGCTCAAGGATCCGAGCCGCAACTTATCGATCTGAGAACGGGCCAAGTATGGGATCTCAAAGGATTCGACGCGATCGGCGACGGCCTGGAGGCGCTGGGCGACGAATCGAGCGGCAGTCCGATCATTCTGCTGGTGGATCAAACATCCAGCCCGTTGCTCTATCACAAAGGAAGAACCACGCCTCTACATTTCTCCCACGCGGCTATATTGGCCCGCATGAATTCCGATGCCACTGTCATCGTGTATGAAGCGGCTGATCCGGGAGGCAAATATGAACTAATCGTTCACCACGTTGGAACGGGAGCGGAACAGATTCTGCAAGTGGGCCCGCCAGTTCCGGCCAGCCCTCCCAATAACACTCCTTCTTATTTCCAACCCTGGCTGAGCGACGATGGATCGTCGGTGCTATTCTTCGCCGTGGACGCGACGGGGCGCCAGCAGGTTTTTTACGAGGCGACCAACGGATCGGGAGAACGAGCGCTGACTACCTCCACCGGCGTTCCCGAGGGTGTGAATGCCGCGACGTTGTCAGGCGACGGGACTATCGCCTACGCCGCGACACCGGACGGAAGAATTCTTCGTATCTCAGTTCCGAGCGGCAACATGGATGAACTGGCCGGACGCACGCCGCAGGTGAATGGGCTGCAAAACACTGCGGTAGGTTCGGTGAACTGGATTACCGGGGCAGCGCTCTCCGCAGGCGAGACGCTTCCGCAGGTCCAGGTGGGCGATCTTCCAGCTCCCGTTATCTCGGCGTCGCCATCGTTAGTGAAATTTCAGATTCCTTGGGAAATCCGGACTGGACAGCCGGCCGAGATCCGGCTTCAGTACGGTACTCCGCCCCCGTTTGAATCGGTGCTCACGTTCACGGCGGCCACGATTAGTGGGAATTTCTTGAGCCCGCTAGCGAATCCTTTTTCTGGGCCACTTCTCGCCTTGCATCACGATTTCCAGTCGCTGGTCACTCCGTCCGACCCGGCGCTCCCTGGCGAAATCATCCACTTTTACTTGACCGGCCTCGGACCCGTGACGCCATCTGTCGCCACCGGAGAAAGGACGCCGGCATCCGCGCCGCTGCATCGAGTGGTGTATCCGCCTGTCTTCTGCACTGTGTCGAACATCGCCCCGTCCGGCGCGACATTCCTGAATGCACCGCTGCCCTTCGTGGGACTGGCCCCGGACTATATCGGTCTGTACCAGATGGACCTTCAAGTTCCCCAGGGTCTGCTGAACACCGATTCCGCGCTGAGCTGCGGCATTCGCGATATCGAGCAGGGCGGCTATGCGGTAGCGGTGGTGGACCTGTACGTCCAGGTCCCGTAAGAACATTCGGGCCTACTTCCGCGCCAGCACGGGCTGCGCGGCGCCTGGCGGGCCACCGGGCGGGACCTCAGGCGGTGGAATCTTCTTGGGACGCGCGTCCAGCTTGGTCAGGATCAAATCTTCTTTCGCCTTTTGGAACTTCGGCGTTCCGGGTTTGGCGCCTGTCGCCAGTACATCGCGCTCGGTGACTTCCTGAGCGCTGGGCAGATACTTCTGCAAATAATTCCGAATGCGGTCGTGCACGATGCGTTCGGAAGAGTGCGCTAGCAGGAACAGGATCTGCTCGCCAGGAGCCTTGGACAGTAACACATAAATGTGCGACGGCTTCTGAAGCTTGGCCGATTTCAGGTCTTTTTCCAGCTTCTTGGAGTTGGTTTCCAGCTTTTGCCACTGCTCGACTTCGCGCTTGGTCAGGCCGATTCCCTTCGCAAACTCGGCCCGCTCCTTGACCGATAATTTTTCGCCCAGGAAATACAGGAACAGCCCTATGTTGTCCAGGTGCATGTCGACGCCGAAAGGAACCATCTGTTTGGCCTTCTGCAGTTTCTGCAGACCCGCCATATTCAGCTTGCCGCCCTCCAAAGCGTTGGAGTAAAGATGCAGCAGTTTTTCTTCTTCGAGCAGACGCACTACGTCGGCGCAATTCGGCTCATTGGCGGTATGCCGCAATTCGTCGAGTAAAGCGGGCTGCTGGATGCGCGTCTCGAGTTGCGCTTCGCGGGCATTATCGTACTGCATCTTAGTCCGCTCATCGATATTGAAACCGAGGCGCACTTTGAAGCGCAGCACTCGCAGCAGACGCGCCGGATCGTCATAGAGCGTGTAGTTGCTTACCGCGCGCAGCTCTTTGCGCTCCAGGTCACCGACGCCATTGTTCGGATCAAGCAGCAATCCGCGTGAAGCTGGATTCAGCGAAAGCGCAATGGAGTTGATGGTGAAGTCGCGTCCGCGCAAGTCCTCATGCAGCGTGGCAGGCTTGACTACCGGTTTTTCGCCCGGCTTGGGATACTTTTCCTGGCGCGCCATCCCGATGGTGGCATGCACGCCACCCGGGAAAGACATATGAACCAGCTTGCGGTTTTCATCGATCGCTAATATTTTTCCGCCCGCCTTTTTAGTCACGGCCTGCGCCAGCTTGATGGCATTTCCCTCTACCGTGAAATCGATCTCAACGATAGGAAAGCCGCCCAACATATCGCGCATCGCCCCACCGGTCAGAAAAATATTGGTGTTGGCTTGAGCAGCGGCGGTCTGAAATTCGCTCACCACTCGGCTCTGGTCGGAGCTCAAGTGGCTTTCGAGCATAAACATGTAATCGCTCATCGATTCGCTCTCTCTTGGCGTGATCCAGGGTTCTCCCTTTTCCCGCTCCAAATTGTTTGGTTCGTCCGATTCCGCATCAGGCCCGGGGATGATGGTCGTCCACGGTTTTCCTCAACCGGGACCGCATGACATGGGTATAAATCTGCGTGGTCGAGATATCGGTGTGCCCCAACATGGTTTGCACGCTCCGCAGGTCCGCCCCGCCTTCCAATAAATGAGTCGCGAACGTGTGCCGCAGAACGTGCGGCGTGAGGTTATGAAAAATCCCGGCTTTCTTTCCATACCCCGCCAGCAGCTTCCAGAAAGCCTGCCGGGTCATCGCGGCGCCACGATTGGTGACGAATAAATAGGGGCTGGCGCGTCCCTTCAGCAAGCGGGGCCGTCCGCTCTCGAAATATACCTTTACTGCCGCCAGCGCAGCCTTGCCCACTGGAACGATACGGTGCTTGTTTCCCTTTCCGACCACGCGGACAAACCCGAGGTCCTGCTCGAGGTCGGACACGCGGACCCGGCACAGCTCAGAAACCCGAAGTCCGGTGGCATACAGGAATTCCAGCATCGCGCCATCGCGCAATCCTTGCGGATGGTTTCGATCCGGCGAGGCCATCAAGTCATTCAACTGCTGTTTATTAAGATACTTAGGAAGACTATGCCAGTGTTTGGGGGGGGCCAGGAGCGCCGTAGGGTCTGAATCCACCGCGCCTTGCTCCATCAGAAACTTATAAAGATTGCGGATGGTGGTCACATGGCGGGCGATGGACCGGCTGCTCATTCCGTTCTGGTAGAGCGAATCGATGTGACGGTGCACAACGGAGGGGTCATCCAGGCTGTCGGCAGGTTGGAGAGAGCCGATAAAGCTTTTTAAATCAAGGTTATAGGCTTCAACCGTAGCATTGGATAACCCCTTCTCGATACGGCAGAAATCGAGAAACGAAGCCACCCTAGCCGATATTGATGCAACAGAGCGCATCGTGCCAATGATACAATACTCGGGAAATTGTTTGGAAGAAAAGTACAACGTTAGGAGTGATTTGGGGGGTTCAACCAACAAGAAAGTGCTGGTTTCGCGTTTCGACCGCGAAGCGGCGTCGGGTTTCGTGAATCCGCAAAGCTATCTGTTGGCGGAGGGTCTGGAGTTGCTGAGCCAAACGGGAGCCGTGAGCGTGATCCCCTATGAAGACATAAAACTCGTTTGTTTTGTTAGAGATTTCCAGCAAGGTGAGCCGCGCAAGGAGTTGCGCCTGTTCACCACGCGGCCCAAAATGGAAGGCCTTTGGATTCGGATGCGCTTCCGCGACGGCGACGCGATGGACGGAGTGCTGGCCAATAATCTTCTGCAGTTCGATCCTTACGGTTTTTCGGTGATACCACCCGACCCCGGCTTCCAGAATCAGCGAGTATTTGTTCCCAAGGCGGCTTTATCGGCAATCCAGGTTTTGGGGGTGGTGGGGAGCCCGTTGCGGACGAAGAAACCGAAACCCGTATCGAAGGAACAGCTAGAGATGTTTGAGAAAACCGGGGAGCAGTAGGCAGAAGGCAGTAAGCAGAAAGCAGCAACCCGGTGCGACGCTGCTTTCCGCTTTCTGCCTTCTGCTTTCTGCTTTCTGCTTACTGGGCCGTTCCCTTCCAGGTGCCTTCGTCCACTGCGGAACCGTCCGCGGCCGCTTTGGTGTGATATTCGCCCGCGAGCGTGGTTCCCTTCAACTCGCCCGTGATGGTGGATTCGAGACCGTTGCCGTCCAGATCGAATTCGTACACGACTTTGACTTTTGAGCCGTCGACTGTGACGGAAGTGACCTTGGTCTTGATATCCGCGCCGCTGAACGTGAACACGACCTCGCTCTTCCATGCGCCGTCATCGGCCTGTTTGAGCGTCACCTGGATGTCGCCGCTCGCGCCCGCGGAGCCCGAATAGCTGCCTTTATAGGTTCCGGCTATTCCGGCCGCGAATAGTACCAAAGCTAGGGCGAAGCACAGGATAAGAAGACGCATGCGGCCAAGATACCACACAGCGGACGTCGATTCGTGCATTAGTTCCACGATCCTTGCCGATGTGTTAAGCGGGGCCTTTATCGGGTCTTCAGAGGAGACTGCTGATCGTGAAACAGACTAGTATCCGGACCAAGCTGTTCGTTTGTTTTGGGTTAGTGGTTGTGGCTGCAATGGCCGCAGCCGCTTATTCTCTATCCACGATCAGCCATTTGAGGCGCCAGGTGCGGGAAGAGATAGTAGGCAGCGCCGCGCGGCTCGATCAATCGCGGCAAATCACGACCGGCATAGCCAATATGCGCAGCGCCATGCGCGGCGTCACAATTTTTTCGATGTTGCATATGCCCGGACCGTTTGCTAAGGCGCGCTCGACTTTCGGCGACACAGCGGCGGAGATGCGGAACGTAATCCAGCAGACGGAGGCCTCCAAGCTGACCACGGAGGACCAGGCGGCTGTCAATGCGATTCGGTCGGCATTGGACCAGTGGGTGGAGAACTTCCGGGAGTTCGCTGATATGTGCGCCGCAGGGCATCCGGAGCAAGCTAGCGAGATCACGAATAAGAAGACATCGCCTCTTATGGACACGCTGCAGAAGAACGCCGCGGCTTTCGGCCAGGCGAATAGCGCGCGCAGGGACGCCGCTATTGTCACCTCGGAAACAGGCATTCAACGCAATGAGTTCGTGATGCTGGTGATTTCGGCTCTGGTTTTGCTGGCGGGCGTTGGCGGATTTGTTAACGTGACCCGCCTGTCCAGAACCCTCAAGCACATTACAGAATCGGTAGCCGAGGGCGCTCACCAAGTGGCCCAGGTTGCCGCGCAGGTTTCCTCGTCCAGCCAGGCGCTGGCCCAGGGGTCGTCCGAGAATGCAGGATCGCTCGAAGAGACCTCCGCCGCGGTCGCTGAGATCAGTTCCATGGCCCAGCGAAACACGGAAAACTCCCGGAACGCGGTAGGCATTGTGGCGCACTCCGCCGAGAAGTTCGCCGAAACCAACCTTGCGCTGGATGGAATGGTCGTAGCCATGGGCGAAATCAACTGCTCCAGTCAGAAGATTTCCAAGATCATCAAAGTCATTGATGAAATCGCGTTCCAGACCAACATCCTGGCCCTGAATGCGGCGGTGGAAGCTGCGCGCGCGGGCGAGGCGGGCTTGGGTTTCGCGGTGGTGGCCGACGAAGTACGCAACCTGTCACAGCGCTGTGCCCAAGCCGCGCGGGACACTGCTTCGCTGATC
>CABEDY010000093.1_pt1 | contig 10874 bp, 10 predicted proteins | sample 3423171 | NCBI WGS metagenome assembly CABEDY01 (sample SAMEA5534333, study PRJEB31848) | metagenome | biome: tundra; feature: field; material: soil | place: USA | collected 2013-05 | depth 0.15 m | reverse complement strand
CGTTCGGACCCAGCAACCCCACCACCTCGCCCTGCTTCACCCACAAAGAAACGTTGTCCACCACTTTGCGGCCGCGGTAACTTTTCGAGATTTCGGCAGTTTGAAGGGTACGCATCGGGCGGTTACTTCACCTTGCGGTGCAGAACACTCTTGGCAGGTTGAGCTTCCACTCCGTCCACCAGCAGCCTATCATCCTTGGAGAACCAGGTCAATTTTTCGCCCTGCGTAGTACCGCGCAGGCTGTCCACAAATTTCGGGCGTCCGCCGGTCAGCACCACTTTGTCCTGGTCCACAAAATATTCGACATGATCGGATGTCCCGTCGCGGATACGCCCAGGCGCAGGTGAATGAATCAGCACTTGCCCGTCGGCGATCGCACGATCGAGAGAAGAATCGTTGCTGTCATTGCGCAGGAACGCACGAATCTCCTTGGCCTTCACATCCATATTCGAACGCTGCAGGGTGGCGCCGCCGGTGTACTCCGCAATGCGCTGATTGTCGTCATATGACAACTCGGGTGCCTTCACAATAGTAAACACGCGTTGCGGCGGCGTGGTTGCGGGTTTCTTGGGATCTTTCTCCGTGGAATCGTCGTCGTCCTTGGCTTTATCCAGCAACTGGCTGATGACATGTCCATGCGCTTTGAGCGAGCCATCGTACCGATCGATCTCCACCACGTCTCCCTCCAGCCGGTTCGCGCCTTGCCACAGCACGGCATTGCCTTCGTATCGGACTTGATTATTGTTATCGGTGGAAATCATCTTCTTCGCGCGCGCGTGCAGCGGCTCATTTTCGTCCAGCATCCCGCCGCCGGAATCTTGTTTGCCGGAGTCTTTGTCCTTGGTCTTGTCGGTGCTCTTAGCGAGACTCTGGTCCTTGCTTTTACTCTTGCCCGCGCTCTTGTCGGGCGTATCGCCGGTGGTCTTATCCTTCTTATCCGGCATGTGCGTCGAGGTTACGTTGCCCTCCGCCGTAAAGTCGCCGGAATTCTGATCCATAAGGATCTTGTCGGCATCAGCCGAGCCGTGGCTGTCTGAAATACGCGCCTTGCCCGTGAGATCGATCTTGTTGTTCGGCTGATCCAGGAACGCGTGATCCGCCCGGGCTTTCCGGTCGCCCGCTTCGTAGCGGAAATCGCCGGATTGCTCCAGCTTGTCGAGCTGTGAAGCATTCGGCAAAAATGTAGCCAACAAGTCCTTGCTCCAGGTCAATGCCGGAGCGGGCGTCTCCTTGGCGTCTTTCGGCTTTGGTTTCACGGTTCGCGTCGTAACCGCATTCGAGCGGAAGGACTGGATCTGGTTCTTGGGCCCGTAGGCAATCGAAATACGCTCGCCGTTCATCCAGCGATGCGGCTTATCCGGACCATTGGGAATGAACTCGAGCTCACCAGGCGTATTCGTATTCACGGACTCGATCTCCTGGCCGCCCTCCCGCATCTTTGTCAGAATCATCTCGCTCTTCAGTATCCGAGTGTCCGCGGGATCGGCGCCCGGTTTCGTCACCGGTTTTGATTCCACCGTGCCGTGGCCCTGCGCCAGCGCGGTCTGCAGAATACTGTCGACGGTGGAGGTGTCGAAGGTCAATTCCACGCGATCACCAGTCATGGTTGTAATGGCCGTATCGGCGGTGGAAACCAGCTTGGCCTGCTCCACTCCGGTGATCTTCTGGATTTGATTGTCGTCGTTGAAGTCGATGGTGAGATAACGCGCCGCATATTCCAGATTGCGATGTGGGCGCTGATCCGTACCGTGAGCTTGCTCTGTTTCCACTTTCTTGATCTGGCCATGGTCGAGTGTGACCACGGCCGGCCCGGCGTTCAGCGTCAACGTGTCGCGGGTTAACCTGGACCAAGGCGAAAGCACGACCTTGGACTCCTTCTCGCTGTAGCTCACCTGGCCGCCCTCGATCTTCATCGGGATTGATTTCGGGTTGGTGCCGCGCCAGAACATTTCCACCTGGCTCCGCATGTCCAACTGGCCGGTGGAGGGATCGTAATTGGCCCCCACCGCCCGGCCTTCGCCGCGATCGAATTGAAAAGTGGCCAGACGATCGGTGGATGCTTTGCCGGTTTTGATCTCCACGTGGACCCCGGAGGATTTGATCTTCATCAGTTTTCCATTGGGGGGCGGCGGCTGATCAAGCGGCACTTTCATCGTGATCTCGACTTCGCCATCCGAGTAGAGCATGCCCGCGTCCAGGTCGGCTTCGGCTTTGGCACAGGTTACGTGGTTGTATTCCTTGCCGTCTTTGTTTTGGATGTCGAGGGTGACTCCGGACAGATACTGTTTACCCTCCACCTCCCGCAGATCATCGGCATGAACCGTGACTACGGTCTTCTGATTGATGGTATGCGTGTACTTCCATTCGCGCGCTGTCCCCGTTATTCCAGGCGGTAGCGCCGCAGGTTTGGCGGGAGCATTGCGCGCCTGCTGTTGCAACCGCGCGTAATAGGTTGCGCCCAGGCCCCAAAGAATTGCCAGAATGGCCACCAGGAACAAAGGCCGCGCGTATCGCATCGATACTTCCAGCATATCTGGAAGCTCTGAACACTGCAGAAGTACTAACGACCGCTCCCTAGCTCGGCGTAGCGCACGCACTGGTGCCTCATGCCACCTAATCTCCCAAAACTGCTCAGCTTGCTCGCTTCGTGGGGCGGTCCCCCTGGACCGCAGCCGACGCCCGCGTCGGCTCGCTGGGATTGGATGAAGCTCATCTTGTTTACAGAAGAGCGGGTCCAGGGGGACCCGCGCAGACCAGGGGGTCTGCCCCACAGGTGCGTGCGCTACGAGTTCTCCTCACCCCGGTCGCAGGAATATTTGCTTGTTTATCAATAACTTGCAACGAAATATTGTCACTCCTCGATCGACTCTGCTAATATGATTGAGGCGAACGTGATTACATCCGCCAGTCGGCAACAACTAATCAACATTCAAGCTAGGAGGTTCCAAGTATGAATATTCGACCGCTCTATGACCGCGTGGTGGTCAAACGGATCGAGGAGAAAGAGAACAAAATCGGTGGCCTGTTCATTCCCGATTCGGCCAAGGAGAAGCCGCAGGAAGGCGAAGTAGTGGCCGTTGGAAAAGGCAAGCGCCTGGAAGATGGAAAGCTGGTTGCGTTGGACGTGCAGAAAGGCGACCGCATCCTGTTCGGCAAATATTCGGGCAGCGAGATCCGTCTGGACGGCGAAGAATACATGATCATGCGCGAAGACGAGATTCTCGGAATTCTGGAAGGCGCCACCAAGTCCGCAAAGGTTGCGTAAGAACAGTTCTTGACTTTTTTGTTTTTGAATTTTTAAGGAGAAATAGGAATGCCAGCAAAACAGATTGTATATAGCGAAAATTCCCGCCAGGCGATTCTGCGCGGCGTCAACCAGTTGGCTGACGCGGTGAAGGTCACGCTTGGTCCCCGGGGCCGCAACGTCGTTCTTGAGAAAAAGTTCGGCGGCCCGACCATTACCAAGGACGGCGTCACCGTCGCCAAGGAAATTGAACTGAAGGATCCGCTCGAGAACATGGGCGCGCAGATGGTGCGCGAGGTAGCTTCAAAGACCTCCGACACCGCCGGCGACGGCACCACCACCGCCACCATCCTGGCGCAAGCCATATTCCGTGAAGGCGTGAAAGCTGTTGCCGCGGGTGCGAACCCGATGGCTCTGAAGCGCGGCGTCGAGAAGGCCGTGGAAGTGATCGTCGAGGATGTGAAGAAGCTGTCCAAGCCGGTATCGGGCGAAATGATCGCCCAGGTTGGAACCATTTCGGCCAACGGCGACACCACCATCGGCAACATCATTGCCGAAGCGATGAAGAAGGTCGGCAAGGACGGCGTCATCACCGTCGAAGAGTCGCGGACCATGGTTACCGAGCTCCAGACCGTGGACGGCATGCAGTTTGATCGCGGCTATCTCTCGCCCTACTTCATTTCGGATCCAGACCGCATGGAGTGCGTGCTGGAAGATCCATACATCCTGATCCACGAAAAGAAGATCAGCAACATGAAAGATCTTCTGCCGCTGCTCGAGCAGATCGCCCGCGCCGGGAAGCCGCTGCTGGTAATTGCCGAGGAAGTGGAAGGCGAAGCGCTAGCCACGCTGGTGGTCAATAAGCTGCGCGGCACATTGAATGCTTGCGCGGTGAAAGCGCCCGGCTTCGGCGACCGCCGCAAGGCCATGCTGGAGGACATCGGTGTCCTGACCGGCGGCCAGGCGATCTTTGAAGAAACCGGCATCAAGCTGGAAGGCGTGCAGCTGAAGGATCTGGGGCGCGCCAAGCGTGTTACCGTGGACAAGGACAACACCACCATCGTGGATGGCGGCGGAACCCAAAAGACCATTGAAGCGCGGATCAAGCAATTGCGCGCTCAGATCGAGGAGACCACCAGTGATTACGATCGCGAGAAGCTGCAAGAGCGGTTGGCCAAGCTGGCCGGCGGCGTAGCGGTGATCAAGGTCGGCGCAGCCACCGAGACCGAAATGAAGGAGAAGAAGGCTCGCGTGGAAGACGCGCTGCACGCCACACGTGCGGCCGTTGAAGAAGGCATCGTTCCGGGCGGCGGCGTGGCCCTATTGCGCGCTGTCAGAGCTTTGGACGGCTTCAAGGTTCTCGAAGACGAGCAGATCGGCGTGAACATTGTCAGGCGGGCTTGTGAAGAGCCGGTGCGCCAGATTGTCGGCAACGCCGGCTACGAGGGCGCCATCGTGATCGAGAAGATCCGCGCCAATACCGATCCCAACTTCGGCTTCAACGCTTCCACGGCGCAGTACGAAGATCTGGTGAAGTCGGGCGTCATCGATCCGACCAAGGTTACTCGTTCGGCTCTGCAGAACGCCTCTTCCATCGCGGCTCTCATGCTGACCACCGAAGCCATGGTGGCGGAGATCCCGGAGAAGAAGTCGTCGGCAGCGCCGGGCGGCGGGCCGCATGGTCCGGATATGGATTACTAAGAAGAATTCGAGAATCCAAGAATTCAAGAAGTCAGAATGTGGAGTGCCCGCCCTTCGGGGCGGGCCTTTTTTATTTAGCGCTGCGGCGGTTCCACTCGAATAGGACGATGCCGGCTGCTACTGAAACGTTCAGCGATGAGATGGCGCCCGCCATCGGAATGCGCACTAGAACGTCGCAATGTTTCTTAACCAGTTGGTGCAAGCCTTGTCCTTCGCCGCCCAACACTATTACGGTCGGCTTCGCATAGTCAGTTTCGCTGTACAGGTGAGTGGCGCGTTCATCCAATCCATAAATCCAGAACCCTCTCGCTTTAAGCGTCTCCAGTGTCTGGTTCACGTTGCCCACGCGAACCACCGGCAAATGTTCCAGCGCGCCGGCAGCCGCTTTCGCGACCGTCTCGGTAAGCCCGGCCGCGCGGCGATCGGGAACCACAACCGCCGCGGCGCCCGCGGCATGCGCGGTGCGAATGATGGCGCCCAGATTGTGCGGATCTTCCACGCCATCCAACACCACCAACAATTGCGCGTTGACCGCAATTTCATCCAGCTCGGCGTAGCGCTCGGCCGCGCCGAACGCCAGCACTCCCTGGTGCGCGGCGCTATTCGAAGCCCGGTCAAGCGCCTCTCTGGGCTCAAACCGCACCGGCACCGACTGCTGTCGCGCCAGATCGATGATCTCCTGCAGCCTGGGACCACCCGCCCCGCGAGCAATCAAAATCCGGTCAAGACCTCGCCCCGCCCGTAACGCTTCGCGCACCGGATGTATTCCCGCCAAGACACCACTCGCGCGCTGTTGCTGTTTCGTAAAATGCCTCCTGCCGCCTGTTTCCTGCAATCTGCTTTCTGCTAAAATCCCAGTATGCTCGAAGCCGCGCTAGAAGAACGCCGCCCAGAGATTCCCGACAAGCTTTATTTTCGCATCGGCGAAGTGAGCCGCCTGGCCGGAATCAAACCGTACGTTCTGCGGTTCTGGGAAACGGAGTTTTCCTCCCTGGGCCCGAAGAAATCGGGTAAAGGTCATCGGCTGTACCGCCGCAAGGATGTGGAACTGGTGCTGGAGATCAAGCGGCTCCTCTACGATAAGCGCTACACCATCGAAGGCGCGCGGAAATATCTGGATACACGCACGCGCGAGGCGGCTTCGCGGACGGGCGAGGGAGCGGCGAAGAAAACCGGCCGCTCGCAAGGTGACTTGTTCCGGGATCCGGCGCCGGTGCTCCAGCAGATTCGCAAAGAACTTATCGAACTGCTCGAACTTCTCCACTAACCTCCTCGCACTCGAAGCCTGACAGTTCTAATAGTTGCCCCGAGCGAGTCGATAAGAAAAGTGGGCAGCTCCATGATCCGGCTCACTCGCATCAACCACGTTCCGTTGGTCTTAAATGCCGATTTAATCGAACACGTTGAGATTACACCGGATACGGTGATCGCTATGACCAGCGGTCAGAAATTCATGGTGCTGGAATCGGCCGACGAAGTCATCCGGAGGGTAATCCAGTTCCGCCGAGCGATTATGAATCGAGATGAGCCGGCAGTGGTGCACACAAACGACCTACCTGCCGAGGATGTAGTTGCATAGACCCGACATGGCGGACACAGCTAAAATCGAAAAGCCAAAAACCGAGGGGGCCAAGCCCGACAAAGTAAAGCCGGGTCAGGCCAAGAAAGCTGGTTCACGCCCCGATATTGCCACCATTGGCGGAATCGCGCTGGCGTTCGGCGGGATTCTGGGAGGTCTGCTGATGGAGGGCGGCAAAATCAAAGACATCTCGCAGATCACGGCTGCGATCATCGTGCTGGGAGGCACGCTAGGCGCGGTGATGGTAAGCACTCCTCTGTCGGTGATCAAGGGCGCCGCGCTGCGCCTGATCCACGTGGTGCTGGACAAAACGCAGCCCCCGGATACAGCCATCGAAGAACTGATCGGATTTGCCACCAAGGCCCGCAAGAATGGATTGGTTTCGCTCGAATCGGAAGCCATGGAGATCCAGGATACATTCTTAAGAAAAGCGCTGACTCTGGCCGTGGACGGCACGGATCTGCAAGAGATACGTAACATGATGCAGCTCGACATGGACATCAGCGACAGCCGCGCGCAAGCGGAAGCCAGGGTGTTTGAATGCGGCGGGGGGTACTCACCCACTATCGGTATCATAGGCGCCGTGATGGGGCTTATCCAAGTGATGAAGAACCTGGCGAACATCGAAGAGGTAGGGCACGGAATCGCTGTGGCATTCGTAGCCACCGTATACGGCGTGGCGCTGGCCAACATCCTGCTGCTGCCGGCGGCCTCCAAGATCAAAGCGCGCATCGAGCGGGAAACCGAACTGAAAGAACTGAAACTCGAAGGTGTGATTGCCATCGTGGAAGGGTTGAATCCGAAATTGATTCGCAGCAAGTTGGAAGCTTACAAATATGAGGCAAAAGCCCCTGCCAAGGAGAAAGTGACCAAGGAGAAAAAGACGTCAGCCCCCGCGCCTGCCCCTGCCAAGAGCTGATCTCGATAAAACGCCATGGCCCGCAAAAAACATGAAGAGCACGTCAACCACGAACGGTGGCTGGTTTCCTACGCCGATTTCATCACTCTGCTGTTCGCCTTCTTCGTGGTGATGTTTGCTACTTCGCAGACCGACAAGAACAAAGCGCAGGCCGTGTCCGATTCGGTCAAGAAGGCGCTGGAGGGAGAATCATTCAACAGTGTGGTCAAGGTAATCCTGGGAGGAACCATCGATCATACCGGCCAAGGGAACGCGCAAAAGCATGGGCCCGGCGGAGACAAGCGGCCCGTGAAGGCCGACGACAAAAAATCGCAGTCTATAGCGGTGGAGTTGTCGCCCTCGCTCGACATTCTGACCAAGCAGTTGGCGGAGGAAATCAAGAGCGGCAAGCTCCAAATCAGCATGGTTCCGCGCGGGTTGGCGATCAGCTTCACGCAAGCGGCGCTGTTTCCCTCCGGCGAGGATGAAATTGCGAGAGACACTTATCCCAGCATCAAAAAGATCGCGGAAGCCATGCAAAAAATCCCAAATCCGGCACGAATGGAGGGCCACACCGATGCAGTTCCTATCCACAATTCGCGCTTCCGAAGCAACTGGGAATTATCGGCGGCGCGCAGCATCGCGTTGCTGGAGGCAATCAAAGGCTTTGGCGTGGAGAAAGACCGGCTTTCCATTGCCGGCTATGCCGACACCAACCCGTTGGAGGACAACGATACTGAAGAAGGCCGCGCGAAAAACCGGCGCGTGGACATCATCATTCTGAATGAGACGGGATTGAAGGGAGAGCCGGAGAGAATGCAGAAGGCAGAAGGCAGTACGCAGAAGGCAGAAGGCAGCAAGCCGCCAGGAAAGTGATCGCCTTCTGCCCTCTGCCTTCTGCTTTCTGCCTTCTGCCTTCTGCTTTCTGCCTTCTGCTTTCTGCCTTCTGCCTTCTGCCTTCTGCTTTCTGCCTTCCGTCATCTTCCCCAGTCCGCCAACTGCTGCAGAATCTGCTGAGCGGCCTTCTGGCCTGCGCTCTTCTTGGAGAGGCCTTCGGCTCGGCTTACCCAATCCTTGCCTAATCGCACTTCCACCAGAAAAGTCTTGGCGTGCTCGGGACCACGTTCTTCGACGATCGAGTAACGCGGCTGCGGCAGCTTCAAGGCCTGCGCCATCTCCTGCAACGCGCTCTTGTAATCGGTGAGTTGCGCTCCCTCTTCGGGCAGGTGAGCTTCGCCAACGATATGCTGAACAATAAACGAGCGCACGGGTTCCATACCAGCATCCAGATACAAAGCCGCGATTAATGCCTCGAGCGCATTCGCGAGCAGGGCCTTCTTCTCCCTGCCTCCGCTCATTTCCTCGCCGCGTCCCAGAAGCAGATGGTGTCCCAAATCCAGCCGCAACGCTACTTGGTGCAGATGCGAAGCACTCACCAGGTGGGCTTTGAGCTTGGACAGGCGGCCTTCCGGAAAAGCCGGGTGCTGCGCCACCAATGCCTCGCTGACCAGGAAGCCCAGGATCGCATCGCCGAGAAACTCGAACTGCTCGTTATCGGTGGCCGCGGCTTCGGCGTTTTTTTCGTAGACGCGAGACTTGTGCGTGAGGGAACGCTCCAGCAGTTCCCGATTCTTGAAGCGATGCCCGAGAACTTCCTCGAGTGTTTCCAGGTGCGCGCTCATTGCCGGCAACAAAACCGGTTACGGAGCGCCAGGGGGCTTGGATCCGGCGGCCTTTCTCTTGGCCGTCTCATCCTTTTTGGCTTGCGCCACCGCTTTGACTTGCGCATTGACGTCGGGCGTATTGATGGCTTTGTCGAAAGCGTCCGTGGCGTCATCGAACTTGCCCGAGTCTTCGTAGGCTTGGCCCAACCGCACCCAGGTGGCTGGGTCCGGAGTCGATTGTACGGCAAGTGCCTGCTTAAAGTCCGCTATGGCATCGTCGTACTTCTTCCGCAGAATCGCGGACTGCCCCAGGGCTTCGTAAGCTTGAGCCTGCACATCCTTCTTGGCGCCTTCCCACTGCGCATCTGGGATATCGGGCCGGGGCTTGGGCATAACTTTGGCGGAATCCAAAGCGGCGTTCGCGTACTTGTCCGCTTTGGTGAGTTTCTCTTCCTTGTCGAGATCGAATTCGCGAGTATGGCGAGCCGTCTCGCCGGCTAGTGCAACCAGCGCGACCGCGTTCTTGGGATCGGCCTCGAGCAATCGCTCGCCGTAAAAAACCACTTGCGCGAAGTCGCCTTTGCGCTGCTCCGTCAGCATGGCGTCCTGGAGAAGAAAAATCTTGAACTCGGTGTCGGCGAAGTTGGTGAGCACGTTCTCAATAGCCTTGATCCGATCGTCCGGACTAGTTGCGGCTTGCCAGGCGCGCAGGGCGTCCAATTCCTTTTGCGATTTCGGCTTGGGCTGGTTCTGCGCCCAAAGGGCGGAGGCTGCGAGGATCAGGAAGCCGCAGAGCGGCAGCAGGCGTGTAAGTCTCTTGTTCATTCTAGCTCCTACGTTCGAAAATTTTCGCCGCGCGATAATCGCGGGCTACTTGTCTTTATTGAAGGGCTGCGCAAGCCCCTTCTCGGCGGCCTTCTTGACTGAGTCAGGCGCGCCGTTGATAGCCAGCACCGAGCGGTAGTTCTTCTCGGCCTGTTCACGCTCGCCGGCCGCATCCGCCAGCCGGCCCAGGTATAGATAGGCCCACGACATGGTGTCCTTGTCGGGAGAAAGCTCCAACGTTTTTTGAAACAGTTTCTCGGCGAGTTCGGGATCCTTTTGCAAGGCCGCGATTCTCGCCAATCCATAATACGCCTTTGCATGCAGCCCGTTGTCCGAGCCTTGCTCCAGCACACGCAGGTACTTGAGCCGTGCGGATCCCAGGTCCCGCTTGCCGTAAAGATCCTCCGCTTCCTGGAGCGTCTTGGCAGCACCGGTCAGCACGGGTTCCGGGGGAGGAGGCGCGTGTTTCGCTTTTTTTACGGCCGCTTCCTTCGCGAATTGAACATGCTCAAGCCGTTTGTCTTCGCGGTCCAGGTCGATCTGGCCCACCAGGTCCACAAAGTAAAATCGAATTGAATCAACCTGCTTTTCGTAGACCGCCAAACCCTCGGCAAAGGCCGGAGTGAGAACAAAGCCCTCGTTCAAAGCTTGACGCACGATGGCCTGCCGTTGCTCGGCGCCGTGGGCGAGACGGCTCTCCACGGCCTTGATGAGGCATTCCGTGGAGAGCAACAGAAAGTCGTCCTTATAGGCATCATCCAGGGCGGGGGCGGGCGCCGCGAAATCAGCCAGGGCCTTGAGCCGGCTCAGCTGTTCGAAATGCCGCAGCGACAGAGGGTCCAGCAAATAGTGGAGATAGGCGTGCCGGATTTCATCGATCTGCGGCTCGGGCGAAGGCGTCACCACCACGAAATAGTCGTCCTTGTAGCTGCGGCTCTGAATCTGATTCGGAGCGCCCAGCAT
>CABEDY010000092.1_pt1 | contig 10879 bp, 10 predicted proteins | sample 3423171 | NCBI WGS metagenome assembly CABEDY01 (sample SAMEA5534333, study PRJEB31848) | metagenome | biome: tundra; feature: field; material: soil | place: USA | collected 2013-05 | depth 0.15 m | reverse complement strand
ACCACCACCGCCGCTGGAAGTGCGCTTGCACTCCCCCCAGGCACTGCCAACGACTTTCAGATACCGTTCGACGCCACCTATGAAATCGACGCCTGGGGACGCGTCCGAAATAATATCGCGGCCAATGTGGCTACCGCGCAAGCGAGTGCTGCTGATCTCGAAACAATGCGGCTGAGCATGCATGCGGAATTGGCAACCGATTATTTTCAACTGCGGGGTCTGGATGCAGAAAAGCAGCTTCTCGATTCCACAGTAGTTGCTTACAAGAAGGCACTGGACCTTACCATCGCTCGCCACGATCAGGGCATTGCTTCGGGAGTGGACGTAGAACAAGCGCGGACGCAGTTGGAGACCACTCGGGCGCAATCGGCCGATTTGGGTGTGCAACGTACGCAACTGGAGCACGCCATCGCGGTGCTGACCGGCAAGTCTCCCGCGGAGCTGACCATCGAGCTGGCGCCTTTGAACGAAACGCCGCCCGCCGTTCCCATCGCGCTCCCTTCCGAGCTGCTGGAACGCCGTCCCGATATCGCCAGCGCTGAGCGGCACGTGGCTTCCGCGAATGCACAAATTGGTGTGGCGATGGCTGCGTTTTATCCCACCATTTCACTGAGCGCCGCGGGCGGCTTGGAAAGCTCCGCGATCACCACGTTGATCCAATGGCCCAGCCGGTTTTGGTCGCTGGGAGCTTCGCTTCTTCAAACCGTATTCGACGCCGGACGGCGCCGCGCCACCACCGATCAGGCCGTCGCCACCTACGATGCTACTGTCGCTGCCTACCGGTTGAGCGTGCTTACGGCTTTTCAGGATGTGGAAGACAATCTGGCGGCGCTGCGTGTTCTCGAAGAAGAGGCCAAGATCCAGGCTGCGGCGGTGAAAAGCGCACAGCGGTCGCTCGAGCTGGCCAACAACCGGTATGTCGGCGGCATCACCACCTATCTAGAGGTGATTACGGCCCAGAGCGTGGCACTTACGAATGAAACCACCGCCGTGAGTCTGTTGTCGCGAAGAATGACATCGAGCGTAGCGTTGGTGAAGGCGCTGGGCGGTGGATGGGACACCTCGAGCCTCCCTTCCGCTACGGATTTGCTGGCCAAGCAACCTCCCGCGGTTGCGCCAGGTCAGCCCGCTAAGGCTTCCGAAAAGCCCAATCCATAGCTTCTTGGCAACTGACATAATGAGAGACCTATGGCGCCTGTAGCTCGTCAATTCAAACTCGCCGCGCGTCCCGTGGGGATGCCGAAGGAATCTGATTTCTCCCTTGAAGAAATACCGGTGCCCACGCCAGCCGATGGACAGGTGCTGGTGAAGACCAGCTTTCTTTCGGTGGATCCCTACATGCGCGGACGCATCACCGGAGTCCGATCTTACGCCGACCCGGTAAACATCGGCGACGTGATGGTGGGCGGTGCGGTAGGCCAGGTCGTCGAATCGCACCACACCGGATTCGCCACCGGTGACTTCGTCCTGGGGTATTGGGGTTGGCAGGAGCAAGCGGTAGTTGAGGGCAAGACTCTGCTTAAGCTCAACCCGAATCTGGCCCCGATCTCGACAGCCTTGGGTGTGCTCGGAATGCCCGGCATGACAGCCTACTTCGGATTCCTTGAAATTTGCAAGCCGCAGCCGGGCGAGGTAGTGGTGGTCTCGGGCGCGGCCGGAGCGGTAGGGTCGCTGGTGGGACAGATTGCGAAGATCAAAGGCTGCCGCGTGGTTGGAATTGCCGGCACGGACGAGAAGGTCCACTGGCTGGTCAATGATCTTGGTTTTGATGCGGCGTTCAATTACAAAACGGCGACCGATTACACGGCGAAACTGAAAGAGATCTGCCCGTCAGGAATCGATTGCTATTTCGATAATGTCGGCGGCGCCATCACAGATTCCGTATTCCCGTTGTTGAACGTGTTTGGACGGGTATCTGTATGCGGCCAGATTTCCATGTACAACCTGGAGAAACCAGAGCCAGGTCCGCGGCTGCTGCCATACACGCTGGTGAAACAACTGAAGGTGGAAGGCTTCATCGTGACCCGCTGGCAGAACCGCTGGGGCGAAGGAATCGCGCAAATGGCGCAATGGCTGAAAGAAGGCAAGATTCAACACCGCGAGGACATCGTAGAGGGATTCGAAAACACGGCAAAGGCGTTCATCGGAATGTTGCAGGGGGAGAATACGGGGAAGATGCTGGTGAAGATGTAATTGTGGCTGATGGAATCCCAGTGATTTGAGAGGATAGGTTTGTCGAGCGTGCCCAACGAAACTCTGGAGTTGAAGAATATCGGTCCAATTGCCCAAGCGACTGTTCAATTCGGCGACCTGACGATATTAGTTGGTCCGCAAGCCACCGGCAAGAGCATTTTCTTCCAGTTCTTGAAGCTACTCCTCGATGTGAAGCCCATCCTCGGATACCTTACCGAGCATGGCTTGAATTGGCACAAGGACATCAAGAGCTTCTTGGAACTCTATCTTGGCGAGGGAATGGGAGGTGTTTGGAAGCCAGGCCGAAGCGAGATGCTCTGGCACGGATCTTCGGTGGACCTTGAGAGCTTTGTGAAATCGAAGAGGCAAGCCGGGCCGGAGAAGAGCTTCTTGATTCCGGCCCAACGCGTGATGGCATTCAGCCGAGACGGCTGGTTCCGGCCGTTCAACGACTATAGAACGGGCGATCCATTTTCTGTTCGAGACTTCAGTGAGAAGTTGCGAAGATTGATGGAGTCGGACGGAGGCCGTAATGGTGCCATCTACCCCCAGCCCAGGAGGTTAAAAGCAGAGATTCGGGAGCTGCTCTCCAAAAATATCTTCGGCGGTTTTCAATTGGAACTGGACAAGGCTGGCCCGCAAAAGCGCTTAGTTCTCCACGGACATGGCACACAGATCCCTTACATGGTGTGGTCCGCGGGACAGCGTGAATTCGTACCTCTGCTCCTGGGGCTCTATTGGCTGCTCCCGCCAGCAAACCACAAGCGTTTGGGGGCGCTCGATTGGGTGATGATCGAAGAACTGGAAATGGGCCTGCACCCCAAGGCCATCGCAGCAATGTTCTTTATCGTCCTTGAACTGATGTGGCGAGGTTATCGGGTGTGCCTCTCGACGCATTCGCCGCAGGTTCTAGAATTGGTCTGGGCATTTCGCAATCTTCGTGAGCATAACGCCGACCCGCGAAAGGTTCTGTCTCTGTTTGATGTGAAATGCACGCCCTCAACGATCAAGCTCGCCAAGGCAGCGCTGAGCAAGATTGCCAATGTGTACTACTTTGGTCATCAGTCCCAAACCGCTCGCGACATTTCTCAACTCGATCCTGCTTCGAGTGAGATTGCAGAATGGGGTTGGGGCGGACTAACGGAGCTCAGTGGTCGGCTTGCAGACATGGTGGCTGATGCCGCAGCCGCTGATCGTGTCACATGAATTTTGTGACGGCGGTGAAGAGCACTCCTTCAATCCGCGAGCATTTGAAAAGCGGGTTGAAGGCTCTAAGGAAAGTAGACAGGGATCGAGTGAGTTGTGACGGTCGCCGGCTGCACGGAAGCGTTGACATCGATGACGCTCTGCGCCGTCGCCATCCCAACGCGGCTCGCTGGGACTACGCTGTTGGGTTCGGCAGAGAACGCCGCCACGATTCGATTGTTTGGCTGGAAGTGCATCCAGCTTCATCCCACCATATTGGTGAGGTTCTCGACAAGTTGGATTGGCTTAAGCATTGGATCAGAGACGAAGCTCCGGAACTGGACCGATTCCCTCGTTGTTTTTGCTGGATCGCAAGTGGCGCGATTTCATTTGGCCGCGGAGGCCCTCAAGCGAAAAACCTTGCGGAAGCTGGCTTGCGGTTTCCCGTCAAGCAGGCAGATATTGAACGGCTCTTTGAGCAGCAATAACCTTGGCGCTAAGGCGCCAGCTCGAACAATCCCGCCGCGCCTTGCCCGCCGCCGATGCACATGGTGACCACGCCAAGCTTGGCGTTCCTACGCGCCATTTCGTTCGCGATGGTTCCCACCATTCGCGAGCCGGTCATGCCGAACGGGTGGCCGATCGAAATCGAGCCGCCGTTGACGTTCAGCTTTTCGGGATCGATCCCCAGCCGGTCGCGGCAGTACACTACCTGCACCGCGAAGGCTTCGTTCAGTTCCCAGAGATCGATGTCGTCCACTTTCAGTCCCTTGCGGCCGAGCAGTTTCGGAACGGCGAACACTGGGCCAATGCCCATTTCATCCGGCTCGCAGCCGGCCACCGCGAAGCCGCGAAAGATCAGCTTGTAAGGAACGCCCAACGCATCGGCTCGGTCGCGCGACATGAGCAGCGTAGCCGAGGCGCCGTCGGAAAGCTGAGAAGCATTCCCGGCCGTCACCGTGCCTTCGCCGCTATCGGGATCGAAGTATGGCTTGAGCGCCAGCAACCCTTCAAGCGTTGTATCCGGACGGTTACATTCATCTTTGTTGGCGCAAACTTCTTCGGTCCCGGTAACCTGTCCGGTTTTTTTATCGAGCAACGCGCGGGTCACTTTCATAGGCGCGATCTCGCCTTCGAAAAATCCTTCCTGTTGGCCGCGCGCGGTCCGTTGCTGGCTCAGGAGCGAATACTCATCCTGTACCTGCCGGCTGATCTTATAGCGCTTGGCAACCACTTCGGCCGTGACGCCCATCACCATATAGACTCCGGGCGAATGTTCCTCCACCCAGGGATGCGGATTGCCGCTGCGCTCCGTCATACTGATGCTCTCCACACCGCCCCCGATGGCCGCGTCCGCATCCTCATTCACAATCTGGTGCGCGGCCATGGCGATGGCTTGGAGCCCGGAGGAGCAGAATCGATTCACGGTGGTGGCCGCAACCGATACCGGAAGCCCGGCCAGAATGGAAGAGACGCGCGCGACGTTCGATCCCTGCATGCCGTGCGGTTGTGCGCAGCCTAAGATCACGTCGCCAATTTCTGCGGGTTCGAGCGCGGGTGTTTTGCGCAGTACATCTCGAATGCAATGCGCGGCCAAGTCCTCCGGACGCGTCATGTTAAATGAACCGCGATAAGACTTTGCCAGCGCCGTGCGTGAACTGGCCACCACTACTGCTTCTCGCATGATTTTTCCTCCATCAAGGTGGGGCGGACCCCCTGGTCCGCGCGGGTCCCCCGGACCCGCTCCTCGATCATTGATCAATCCCACCAGCAGGCCGACGAGGGCGTCGGCCGCGGACCAGGGGGTCCGCCCTGGGGTCCGCCCCACGCTACTACGCGGCGCTGGCGGCTACTTTCCTATCGAATTCCGCGAACGTTTTGCCTTCTTCGGCTAGTTGTCTTAGTAAAGGGGCTGGCGTCCAAAGCGCGCCATGCTCCTTCTCAAATTCGCGAATGCGTTCGTAGACTTTCTTCAGGCCCACTGTGTCGGCGTACCACATGGGCCCGCCGCGATAAGCCGGGAACCCGTAGCCATTGATGTAAATAATATCGATGTCCACCGACCGAAGCGCGTAACCGTCTTCGAGAATGCGCGCACCCTCATTTACCAGCGCGTAGATGGTCCGCTCCACGATCTCTTCGGCGCTGATCTCACGCGGCGTGCGACCGATTTCGGCGCGCACCTGTTCGATCAACTTGTCCACTTCCGGATCGTGCGTAGGACGCCGGTTTTCGTCGTACTTATACCAGCCGGCGCCGGTCTTCTGCCCGTAGCGTCCCATTTCGCACAAACGATCTTCCAGGATCGGCTGGCGGACGCTGGTGTCGCGGATTTCCCCGTACTCTTTTCGGATGCGCCACCCGACGTCCAAACCCGCCAGGTCGCCCGTAGCCACCGGTCCCATGGCCATGCCGTAATCGTAAAGCGCCTGATCCACTGCTTCTACCGTCGCGCCCTCTTCCACCAGGAACTGCGCTTCCCTGCGATAGGGCCCGAACATGCGATTGCCGACAAACCCACGGCAGTTGCCCACCAGCACGCCGACCTTGCCCAGCTTTTTCGATAGCGTCATCAGAGTGGCGATCACTTCCTTTGAAGTGGCTTTGCCCCGAACGATTTCGAGCAGCCGCATCACATTCGCCGGACTGAAGAAGTGCGTGCCGATCACCCATTCCGGACGCGATGTGGCGGAAGCAATCTCATCGATGTTGAGCGTAGAGGTGTTGGAAGCCAGGATCGCGCCCTGCTTAGCCACTTTGTCCAGTTCACCGAAGATCTGTTTCTTAAGAGCCATGCCTTCGAAAACGGCTTCCACAATCATGTCCACTTCGCCGAAACCGTCGTAGGTGAGCGTGGGCCGGATGCGCGCCATCCGTTTATCCATCTCTTCCTGCGTGAAGCGGCCTTTCTTTACAGAATTCGTGTAGTTCTTGCGAATCGTGGCGAGGCCACGATCGAGCGCGGCCTGATCAGTTTCCTTGAGCAGCACCGGAATACCCGCATTTGCCAAAACCATGGCGATGCCGCCGCCCATAGTGCCCGCGCCAACCACAGCGGCCTGGTTCACCGGGATCTGCGCGATGTCCTTTGAGATGCCTGGGATCTTCGCCACCTCGCGGTCGCCAAAAAACACGTGGATCAGAGCCTTGGATTGGTCGGAGAAGAGGCATTCCTGAAAAAGCTCGGCTTCGCGCTTCACGCCTTCGTCGAAGGGCAGCTTAGTGGCGGCCTCTACGGCGTCGATGGCAGCTTGTGGCGCCATCAGATTGCGCGCCTTCTTGCGGGCGGCATCGCGCGCGAAAGCGAAAATGGGTGCGTTGGTTTGTTCGTTTCCCAGCTTGCCGCTCAAATCACGCGTTCGGCGTGGAGGTGTTCCAATCTTGGTGCGCGCGAAAGCCAGGGCGCCCTGCAGCAGATCGCCTTCCACTATCTGATCGACGATGCCGGATTCGAGCGCGTCCTTAGCACTGATAGGATCGCCCGCGGCGCACATTTCTACACCCTTGGCCACGCCCGCCAGGCGCGGGAGCCGTTGCGTACCCGCCGCTCCGGGAATGATCCCGAGTTTGACTTCCGGCTGGCCGACCTGCGCGGAGGGAACCGCCACGCGATAATGGCATGCCATGGCCGTCTCGAGACCGCCCCCAAGCGCGGTGCCGTGAATGGCTGCAACGATCGGTTTAGGGTAGCTCTCCACGCGATCCAGCACACCCAGGAAGCCCGGGCCCTTGCGGCGATCTCCGAGGGAGGTAATCTTGCCGAACTCTTTGATATCCGCGCCGGCGATGAAGGTACGGCCGCCACCAATCAAAACGATCGCCTTCACCGCGTCGTCTTTTTCGAATTGTTCGAGACCGGCGATGATTCCTTCCGGAACGCCGGGGCTCAGCGCGTTCACGGGCGGATTGTTTACCGTGAGGATGCCAACGTCGCCATCTTTACTTGGTTGAACTAAACTTGGTTGAACTAAACTTGGTTGAAGCTGGTCGCTCATCCATACGATTCTATCGCATGAATCGAGCCGCGACCGGCAGGAAGCGCTACCGCGACAGCCGCGGCCACGCCATCTCGTTACGCTTCCTTCCGGGCGCGGCTCGGCTTCGGGGTCTAACTTTCGGGGGTGGTATTGTCGCTGGGGTTGGCGAGGAAGACGTCCAGGAACATGCTGAGGGCGTAGCCGATAAAAAGCCCACCCAATCCAAATCCAATCAGCGATACGGGCGCGGGCAGCCCGAGTTGGTCGCCTACCGGCAGCGCGGCCGCCAATCCCACCGCCGCGAAGGCAACACTAACAAGCAATCGTTTTCTCATAAAGTACGGCCTGTCCGGCCCCTTTCGTAGTCCGTTGGCACTACTACAGTATTCGGCCTTTCTGGCATGGGCCATAGAGGGATTCACCTTAGGTGTGCGTACCAAGTAGCCTGGATGACCGGGGCTCCGATTGCCCCGGTACACTCCGATGCAAAGTCACTGGCTTTAGTCGAAATCGAATGGCCTTTTTGGCGGGGGAGCGTCAGGATTATCTTTGGCTTGCTTGAGCAACTCGTCGAATTTTCTTTCGAGCACCTGCTGATGGCTCTTGTGTTGCGCGAACGACTTCTGGAACACCTCATCGCGCCGCGCCTCCTCTCCTTTGAGCTTCTGGACAGCCGCGCCGATGTCCTCAATGGAAGGCGGTTTTTTGTGTTCGCTATAACTGATGACGGCCTTGAGCTCGGGATCAATTTGGAGTGTCGCTTCGCAGCACGGGCAGCGCACTTCCACCAGGTCGCGTTTTCCTTTGGCCATACCGCAAATCTTAGCAGGTTGCGGTTGAAGTGGAGGGCGATGCCGGCGACTAGTGTTGCTCGGGTTTGAGGCGGACCTCGCGAGGGCCGTCGTCCAGGCCTTCTATACGGATCATTTGGGGCGCGGGTTTTGGTGGCACGGGTATGGTGGCCTCAGCAACTGCCGGCTTGATATCGGCTGACTCGATGGCTGGTTGCTGGCGGGTTGCCGCGAAGATCTGTGCGTTCTTCTCGAACTCCTGCGGTGTCATGCGTAGGCTGATTTTGGCAGTGGTGCCCTGGGCGGTAACTTTCAGTCTTTTCTCCAGGTCGAGCATGGCTGGGCCGCCCACTTTGTCCTTGATGGCGGCTTTCATCAATTTTGAAAATTCCGAGGCCATGTTTCTGGCCTCGGGCTCGGAAGGAAATATCAGAGAGATGTCCGCAGCCAAACCGTTCCGCAATGAGATTCCGGCTTCAAAACTACGGGAATCCGACTGGAACCCTCCGCCCGCCAGCAGACCCAACAAGCGGTCGCTACCCATGGCCTGCAATCCCGACATGAGCGCCCATACGTCATAGTGCGAATCCATCTCCGCGGCGCGCGCGAGAAGCGGGCTGGCATCTGCGGTCTGCGCCGGATTCGCAATCCGCTCCAGACTCGCGAATATGGATCCAGCGTCACCGATCAGCATGGTCTGAGCATCCATTAGAACGAAAGCCATGTCGCGGCTATTCTTACCCTGCGGCCGGTAGACCTGGATAGAATTGAAAAGCTGTGGCTTCGAGCCATGATCGGCGAGCGTCTTGCGGACCTTGGCAAGATCGAAATGGCCGCGAACCACTACCAGCATCGGCGGCTCAGACGTTTCATCGGCGTGTGCGCGGTCAGGCGATGAGATGATGACGCGGTCGACATCGTCCAGAAACTCCGCGCCTGGGATGGCTGCACTTGGATCAACATCAACGTACTTTTCCCGGAGAAGGATTCCTATGTGCGTAGCCCGGAGCGTTTTCCAGTCGACGCTGATAACGGCCTTTGAGGTGGGAGAAATAAATCGCAGCAGCGCTGGATCAGTCTGCGCGCTCACGACGGCGGGAGCGAGCAGCAGGACGAAACTAGACAGGGAACGGAGCATTGCGCCTGCGTCTCTATCGGCCAAAACAGGGAATCACCTTAGGAGGAGGGATTTCGACCAAGATGGTATAGTTAAAATACCTCCTGGAGATCCCCCGGGCCCGTAGCTCAGTTGGTTAGAGCGCTACCTTGACACGGTAGAGGTCACAGATTCGAGTTCTGTCGGGCCCACCATTTATTGCGCTGAGAAAGCACGTGAAACGAATCCTGCTCTGGCTCATCCTGGCTGCAGTCCTCGCGATCGGCTTCGTGCTCTATCGGTCGCGGTCAGAACCGCGGCTGAACGTCGCTCCCGATGCATCACGCGAAATCCAGAAGGCCAAGCGGCGATGAGTCGCTTATGCCGAAAAGCGTTGCGAGCCGCGAATTGCGGCGCCGGGCGCGCCTAAATCGGCAAGCGAGCCGACGCCTTGGCCGGGACTAATTTCTCTAGCGGTACGAAGCCGTCCGGCATTCTGCGGTCTTGGGAATCGCGCAAGGGCGCTGCCGGCATTGGCGGGGTTGCGGGCGCTACATAAGCGCTTATGCCATGAATGAGTGCCCTTGCTACGCCTCCCTTACCAGCGTTGCGAACTGCCAGCAATGCTCCGGGAGGGGGAGGGTCCAGTCTAACCTCGAATCTGGTCTGTTCTCGCGATGCCGTGCGGAAATCCTGATTTGAGATCACCTCCCGCATGTCCGGACTTATTACCGAAAGCCCGATACGCCCGTCTTCCACCGTGGCCTCCACCCGGACCACCAACCGGCCGTAGCTTTGTATTGGGTCCCCGACCTCGTCATGCAGAGGAAACGCCGCCGCGAACGCCCATTGCTCCCTAGGCGTGGTAATGCAAACCGGGTCGCCTAGCGTTACCATGCCGGTGTTGCAAACGGTGGCTTCGCTCAGATGGAAAGCGCCCGGCCGCTCAACCAGTTCCGAGTCTCGCGGTTCCGGTTTCGCGGGCAGGGCAGAACGCGGAGATACGGTGAGTTGCCTTCCTCGTCGTGTTTGAATAGTATCCACCAATCGCACTGCTGGCATAGTTTACCCAGCGGACTCTCAGCGTCGGCGTAAAGTTTCTTGAAATATTGCAGCGCTTCGTCAGGAGTGGTGTCCTGGATGTGGGGCAACCAATCCAGGTTGCGGTTATGTTGATGGGCCGTAATGGCACAACACGGAGACATGTGTCCAGTGGGCAGCAGTAATGCCTTGATCTTGCAATCCACGCGTTCACCCGGAGGGAAATGGGTGTTGCGGAACTTGAATGTGTCGTAATACTCGGCCTGAAACTTGATAATATCCGCCTTGCCGCTCCAGAACCGGACGAAATGCTCCTAGCCGTGGAAAAGAGTTCTTGAACATGACATTGCAAATGCTGACAACCAGGTCGGGATAGCGGCTCTTTTGCGATCGCAAGTAGGCGCAGATAGCCAGGATGTTGCTCAATTCGAGGGCTGATGGCCGCATTCCAATACCGCCCTGAGATGCTGGAGCGCATTGGGGTCCATCAGAAAATCGCCGGTGGAGGAGAACCAAAAAGGACCCGGAGGGACGGAACTGGCGAACTTTCTCAGCTCGTCAACAGTCACGGTCCCTTCCAGGCGCACCGCACTGGG
>CABEDY010000089.1_pt1 | contig 10885 bp, 13 predicted proteins | sample 3423171 | NCBI WGS metagenome assembly CABEDY01 (sample SAMEA5534333, study PRJEB31848) | metagenome | biome: tundra; feature: field; material: soil | place: USA | collected 2013-05 | depth 0.15 m | reverse complement strand
TATTCGGCCGCGCGAATCAGATGTACGGCAATCTGAACGGCGAGGGGTTTTCGGAGAATGCGAATAATCGAAGGCTGGAGGCGCAGTTTCGCTTCACGTTCTAGCGAACGCTTCAGCGGTTGCCCGGTTATTCGGTTGTTCGGTTGTTCGGTTGCAGCCGTTGCCGATCCGAACGCGTCTTAATCCAGCCGGCGCCAGCCAAGAGGCCGAGCAGCAGCCAGGAAACGGTTCTCGGTTCGGGAACGGAGGACGTTGCTGGTATGGCCGCGAGCCCAGCAAAATCGCTCGTAGTGCCTGTAAGGGGTGCGGGGGGAACTTGGGACGCAGCGGCACCCGTGCCGGTGTTTAGCGTGTCCACTTCTTTGGGCAGAGGGTACTCTCCTCCGTACAGGACGCTACCCTCGGTTACGAGTCCCCCGAATTGCGGGCCGCCCGTGGGTCCCACGAGCGTTGCCAAACCAGTGGTGAGATTCAGCGTGTATAACTCGGCTGCGCTGGCGAAGTACAATGTACCCGAATTCGTCGATAGAGTATAATCACTACCCGTAGCAACGCCGGTTGACCCAATGAAATGCGCGGCTCCCGTCACGGGATTGACGGAATAGAGGTTTTTTGAGAAGTCCACAGCGTACAGACCGGTGAGGGTCGAACCAAAACCGACCGGAATATACGACCCATCGATTCCCACCTGCGTTAGGCTTCCGGTCGTCGGGTCGATGGTATACAGAGCTTCTTCACCACAGCCCTCGCAGACGCCGTAAAGCGTGGAGCCGATCTCTCCAATGCCAGCGAGCGACCGAGTTCCGGGGAAAGTTCCGGCGACCGCTACGGTGGGCCCGATTGAGGTGTACACACCGGTATTCAGATCAAGCTTCCCAAAATCCGCACTGACCGTTATCATGTACGCGTTGATGTCAGCTCTCGCCGCGGACTGTAATCCAACAAGCAGAATGAAGCCAGTGACTATCGTCCTGGTCCATGAAATAGTACTTTTGTTAAGCATGTGAACGTAGGGTCCCTCCAAGGACTCCCATTTATAGCCTCACCCGTCATAAAATATCCTTAGGGCGTTCTGAAATTTTCTGAAAGGTTGTTTTCAATGGGTTCGGAGGGGACCAGACTCGATCACCCGTCGAAGTATCAGTTCGGTGAGTTCGAACTCTTCCCCAACCAGGGAGCGCTATGGCGGGCCGGCGTGCGAGTACCGCTGATGCCCAAGCCGTTGGCGACGCTGCTGGTGCTGGTGGAACGCGCGGGCGAGACGGTCTCTAAGGATGAACTGCTGGCCGAGGTCTGGAACGGCGCGTCGGTGGAGGAGAACAATCTTACGCAGAGCATCTCGACGCTTCGCAAGGTGCTGGGCGAAAAGCGCGGCGAGAACCGCTTCATCGCGACCGAGCCGGGAAACGGCTACCGTTTCGTCGCCAGTGTTACAAGGATAGAAGACGCGCCGTTGAGCGCTCCGGAAGCCGTCATCCTTCCGGGTCCAAATGGGAAGATCGATGATTCTAGGCCGGGCCGGCGTCGTACGCTGCTATTTGTGTTCGCGGCTGCTACTCTGCTCTGCCTGGTAGCGGGTGTTTGGCTCTGGACGCGGCACTCCACTGAAAAAGCGATCAGGCGGAAGTCAATTGCGATTCTGCACATCCGCGACCTCTCGAAGGCGGGCTCTGAAGCATGGCTTCAAACGGCGCTGTCTGAGATGCTTACATCGGAACTAGCGAGTAGCGGAAAGCTGCATGCGATCCCTGCCGAAGATGTCGCCCGTTGGCGATCGGATCTGGGGACCAAGTCCGATGGCGCACGGCGTGCCGACTTGCTGCGTCTGGCTCGCAACAGTTTCGGCGCGGATACGTTTGTTCTGGGGTCGTACGTGGTGACGGGTACATGTCCGGAATGCCGGGTGCGAGTTGACCTTGGACTATTCGATGCGGTGACGGGGGACCGCCTGGCGACCGTTATCGATGAAGGCCGGGCGCAAGACCTGCTGGATCTCACCACGCGTTTGGGAGCCAAGTTGCGCGCCGGACTTGGCGTTAACGGAACGCCGGCGATGCCGCCGCGCTGGCCGGCTCCGAGCGCCATGAAGGAGTACGCGGAGGGATTGAAGGCGCTTCGGCTGATCGATCCGATGGCGGCGAGGGATCATTTGCAGGCGGCGGTAACCGCGGACCCGGGGAATCCTCTGATCCACTCGGCCCTGGCGGACGCGTGGACCGCGCTCGGTTACGGATCCCGCGCAATTGAAGAGAACAAGCGAGCCTATGAGCTTTCGAGCGCTCTGGGGCGCCTGGACCAACTTGGAATAGAAGCGCGCTACCGGGCCAGCTTGCAACAGTGGGACCGTGCGATCGAGATCTATCAGAACATCTTCCGGCTCTTTCCGGACAGTTTGGAAGACGGACTCAATCTGGCGAAAGCGCAGTTGCGAGGGATGAAGAGTGCGGACGTGGTTTCAACTTTGCAGATTTTACGGAGGCTTCCCAAGCCTTCTGGGAATGATCCGCGGATCGATCTGATCGAAGCGCAGAACGCCGGTATTGCCAACGATTTCCTGAAAACGCGCGAGTATGCTCACCGGGCTGCAATCGAGGCGCAGTCGCGGGGCGCACGATACCTGTTCGCCCGCGCCCGGCTGCTGGAAGGCGGAGCGATGCAGACCATGAACGATCCAAACTACTATGCGGTCCAGACGGAAGCCCGGAAGGTCTGTGAAGAGTTGGGGGATCGCCAGTGTGTCAGCCAGGCTTGGCGGATTCACGGCAACGAGCGATACTTCAGTGGAAAGTTCGCGGAGGCACAGGAAGCCTATCTTGCCGGCGTCAGCGTCGCCCGTGAGCTGGGTGATCGCGGGGAGATGGCCAATCTTCTGACCGGTCTCGCCGTGGTCGCCGAGTCCAATTTGGAATGGCAGGAGGCGGAAAAAAATCTTAAAGAGGCGATCTCTCTTAGGAAAGAGACCGGCTATAATCCCAGCGATATACAGATACAACTCGCCGATTTGTACCTGCGATTAGGAAGGCTTCAAGATGCCGCGCGCGCGGGAGATGCAGCATATTCCGAGGCACAGAAGACGGGGGCTCACGAAGATCTGGGTGAGGCGTTCGGGCTGCGAGGAGCTCTGGCGCGGTTCGAGGGGCGCTTGGATGTGGCCCAGGAAATGTTGGAAAAAGCCACCACCGAGCTTCGCGTCTCGAAGGGCAGCGGCTCTTTGACTTTGGCGCTCGCGGCACTCAGCTCAATTCTCACCGCACGCGGTGACTTGGTATCAGCGGAAAAGCGCCTGGGAGAAACCACGGTAGGCATTGCTCCTGAGGTTTTGGGGAACGTCGAGCTGGCGCGCGCCGAGTTGTTGCTGGCCAAAGGGCAGTTTCAGCAGTCGGCTGATGAGGCCAAGCGCTCGGCCGCGGATTTCATGAATGCCCACGAGGATGAAAATTCAGCTCTGGCGTTGATTACGGAAGCCGATGCACTGGAAATGATCGGGCGGAATTCGGACGCGCTCGCGATTTGCCAGGAAGCTGAACGGAGAGCAGCACGAATCCCGAATCCAGTTCCAGTTTTACGGGCCAGACTCGCTGTTTGGAGCCTGAGCGGCAATGCTGTTTCGAGTGTGCCCCCGGATCTGCACGCGAAAGTCGTGAGTCTGAAGAATCCAGAGCTTTTGCTTGAGGAAGATTTCGATCGGGCGATGCGGGCGAAACGAATCGGCGCTCCGAATGCCAAAAGTCTGTTGGATGCGCTGGCTGGACGAGCCGCAAGCCAAGGATATCTTACGATGTCGCGGCGGGCGCATTCACTGGAACAATAGCCGGGCGCGTGGCCCACAGCACCCAGGCGATGAAAACAAGCTGTAGCGGGAGCCGTCCCCAAAGCACCAGCGACGAAAGCGATCCTGCACCGGCAGCCACCGGGTCCGTAACCATATAGATGTTCGCGGGGAAAACGGCGATGAGCAACGCTACCAAGCCCCATGCGGCTGCGCGGCGGACGGGAGGAATCAACAAACCGAATCCGCCCAGGATCTCGCACACGCCGCTGATCTGGACCATCGCCAGATGCCAGGGAATGTAGGGTGGCATGATTTTGAGATAGAACTCGGTTTTCGAGAAGTGCAGGATGCCGGCGCCGATGTAGAAGACGGCTGCCAGAACCAGGGCGAACCGCTTTGGCCACGATAGATAACGCACTGCGCTTGATTCTAACCTATGACTAGTCGCGGCTGGGGACTAGTCGCGGCTGGAGCGATTCAGGATGTGCACTGTTCTACCCGCGAAGTAGCCAACCACAATCGCGAGTATGAAACAGAGAAGTAGAGGAGGTGCGTCCACGTATGTCTATCGGCATACTTGGTTGTGGACTACAGCCCGGGGGACTCGGTTTCCGACCCACGACCGTAAGGCACCGACTCCCTCACGGTCGCGGTTCGGTAAGTAAGGCACCGACTCCCTCACGGTCGCGGTTCGGTAGCGTTTTTTTCAGGCGGCGCGGCGTAGCGCGTGGTAGATCAGCAAGACAACCACGGCGCCAATCACGGCTACCAACAGACTGTAAACATTCAGGCCGGTGACGCCCACTGCGCCGAACTTGTTGAAAAGCCAGCCTCCCACTACGGCGCCGACGACTCCCAGAATGATGTCCAGGAACATCCCTTCGCCCTGTTTGTTCACCAGCTTGCTGCCGATGAAACCGGCCAGCAGCCCTAAAATGATCCACGCGAGAATTGACATGCGGGTTCCTCCCCGGCCAAGTATACAGGAGAATTGTATAATCTGACCACGCGATCCTTCACATTAGTACTGATCTCGGGCTTACTCCTGCTGGCCGCTTGCGGCGAATCCAGGCGGATGGCCGTTCAGGATTTGGCGAGCCACGAATACCTGTCCAGCTTCACGCTGCATTCACTCGCCGGAACGCGCGATGGCGACCGGCTGCATGCTCAGGCGATATTCAGCGACAGCTCGTCGATTCTCACGGTGGAACTGCATTTTGCGATCGGCTCGCCTACAACGCTCGAATCGGGTGTGTGGCGATGGTCGCGCAGTGGCCAACTATTGAGCGGCGCGGTGAACTCGCGGTCAGTGACATTTCTGGGTGGCCAGGATGGTCCACCTAGTATCGGCGGCACGTTCGATCTGCTGGGTTCGGACGGCGTAGCGCGATATCGCGTCAACATTCCGGTGACGCAGTTGAAGACGCGTTGGAAAGGGTGAAGTCAGAGGGCCAACGCCAGGGCGATGGCGCCTAATACGCCAGCGCGCGCGCCGAGCAAGGGCGGTACGATCTCGGGCGCTTCGACATAACCATTCAGCAACGCGGAAACTTCCTCCCGTACCAGTGGATAAAGCTTCTTGCGGCTCATCACACCGCCCCCGAGAACTATGCGTTGCGGGGAAAGGGTGCAGATCCAACTCGCGATGCCGAGCGCAAGGTAGTGGGCTTCCAGATCCCAGGCTTTGTGATCGTCAGGGAGGGTCTCGCCGGCCTGGCCCCAGCGATCATGGATTGCCGGTGCGCAGGCGAGTCCTTCAAGACAATCGCCGTGATACGGGCAAGACCCCTTGTACGGATCTTTCTCGATGTTGTGCGGGATACGAATGTGGCCCATTTCCGGATGGGTTCGTCCATGCATCAGGCGGCCATTGACCATGCCTCCTCCGCCGATACCGGTGCCGACGGTGAGATACAAAAAGTTGTCCAGGCCCTGCGCGGCGCCCCAGCGGGACTCGCCCAGCGCAGCAGCGTTGACGTCGGTATCGAAGGCGACCTCTGCTCCGAGAGAGTCCCGGATGGCGCCGGCGAAGTTGAAATTCCTCCAAGCCAACTTGGGCGTGGCGGTGATGTAGCCGAAGGTCTTGGATGTTGGATTTGGATCGATGGGTCCAAACGAGCCGATTCCAATGGCGCTTACAGGCTGACGCTCTTTGAAGAACGCAACTGCGCGCTGGATGGTTTCATCAGGCGTTGTGGTGGGAACCTCACTAACATCGATATCGTCCGGCGAGCTACCGACGGCACAAACAAACTTGGTGCCTCCTGCTTCGATTCCTCCGACGCATGGCATGTGTTCCAGTGTACGCCGAACCCGGCTACAATAAAGACGCCAATGAAACTATCGAAAACGTCAAGATATTTGGGTGTAATCTTCACCGTGGGACTTTCCCTTGCACAGCAACAACCCGCGAAGCCAGCCCCCAGTCTGGCCAACCCGGCGGGGGCGGAAACCAAACCGGCGGTAACAGTGCCTCCGGAAGCCGTGGTAGTGACGGTCGGCACCGATAAGCTGACGCGGGCCCAGTTCGAGGAGATTCTGGCTGCTCTGGCCGAGAACGGCCGTGCAGCGACCACGCCTGCGGCAAAGCGCCAGTTAGCCGATCAGGTGGGCGAGATCCTGGGCCTGGCGCAGGAGGCCCGCAAGCGCAAATTGGATCAAGCTCCGGGAATCAAGCAAATGATGGTGATATCAAGCGATCAGGTGCTGGCCAACGTGCTGTCCAAGCAGGTGGCGGGCGAGGTGAAGATCGACGATACGCAGCTACACGCCTATTACGACGCGCACAAAGCCGACTTCGAGCAGGCCAAAGCCGTCCATATCCTGATTCGCTTCAAGGGGTCTCGCGTTCCGCCTAAGGCCGGCGCGAAGGATCTCACAGAAGAAGAGGCGCTGGCCAAGGCACAGGATGTCCGCAAACAGCTTTTGGCGGGCGGGGATTTCGCCACGATTGCCAAGACCGAATCCGACGACACAGCATCCGCAACCGCTGGCGGATCGCTCGGGCCCGCGGCCGGGCGCGGAAAGTTTGTGGGTCCGTTTGACCAGGCAGTCTTCAGCCTTCCCATAGGTCAGATCAGCGAGCCGGTGAAAACGCCTTTCGGTTACCACCTCATTAAAGTGGAAGAGCGTGGTTCGAAGACTTTCGAGGAAGCACGCCCCGACATTGAGAAGAAGATAAAGCCGGAGTTAGTTAAGGCAGCGATGGACAAAGTCAAGAAAGAGACTCCGGTCACGCTGGACGATTCGTATTTCGGGAAGTAGGGCAAGGCACCGACTCCCTCACGGTCGCGGTTCGGAAAGGAGCGTGTTATTCCATACGCTCGGTCCACCGGAGGTAGCGCAGCAGATCCTTCCGGTGCTGCCACGCGAATCGCCAGAAATCCTTGAATTGGATCTGGTCGGCGTGGATGCCCCCATAGGTTTCCATGCGCCAGCGCAAGTAGGGACTTCGCCAAGGGCGTAAGCGATAGCCTCGCGTCGCACTCCACACAAAGCTCAGCATCAGTTGGTGGAACTGACGGCTTTCTTGGAGGGGGTCTCCGGTGTCGCGTAGTATCCGGTGCGCGTCCGGACTTGTGGGTGACCCGGACCACTTACCAATACTTTGATTTGCCGGAAGCTTCCGTCGCGGGCATCGTTGAGCGGTGAATAGGCGATGGTGTACTGATTGCGAATCTCATGCGCTACTTGTAAAGCGATGGCGTCCACCTCCGCGACGCCTTTCGGAAAGAAAGAGAGCCCGCCGGATTCCTGCGTTAAAGCGTTCAGCGCGCGCTTGGCGGCTTTGGCCTCACGGTGCTCTTCTTCGTCCAACAGCCCGATGGCGTAGATCAGGACTTCGCTTTGGCGCGCCCGGTCCACCAGGCGCTCCAGGCTGATGGTGCTGGCATTATCGTTGCCATCCGTCACCACCAGCAGGACCTTCTTATGATTCTTGCCTTTTTCCTTCAAATAATCGATGGACATGCTGATGGCTTCGCGCATGGCAGTGCCGCCGCGCGAATCGATGCGCGCCACGCCTTCTTCCATCTTCTTAATGTCGTTGGTGAATTCGACGTCCAGGTAGGCTTCGTCATTGAAATTGACGATAAAAACTTCGTCGTGGGGGTTGGAGGCCTTCACTAGATCGACGGAAGCGACCTCCACCTTCTGCCGTTTCTCTTTCATGCTGCCGCTGTTGTCGACAATGATGCCCAACGAAATGGGAACATCCTCGTGCTTGAAAAGCTTGATGGGCTGTTCGATTCCGTTTTCAAGAACCTTGAACGACTTCTGTTGAAGATCGGTTACCAGTTTTCCGTTCTTGTCGGAAACGCTTACCGGCAGGATCACCCAGTTCGTGTCGGCCTTAAACGTGGTTGGCTCGTCGGTGTTAGCTGGGGCGGGCTGCCTAGACTGCGCCGAAGCCAACCAGCAAAGCAGCAGCAGGCTACTGAGACGGCGCATAGTATCCCAGGCGAAAGAAGGCTTTTAGCGGCGGAAGGCCGCGCGGTTGGACCAGCTTCACGACCACGTGCCGGTACTTGCCGTCCCTCGCCAGGTTCTTCGGGTTGTAATAAAGCATGTACTGATTGCGGAGTTCAATCCCGATTTTAGCAGCAATATCTGCCAGTTCGTTCGTCTCCACCGCGTAACTACGCCCGCCGGTAAGTTCGGCGACTTCATTCAACAGACCGGGGCCCATCATCTCTTCCGGGGTGCGGCCGCGGGACCCCATGGACTCGAAGATACCGAGTCCGTAGATCTGCACGTCGGCTTCGCGAACTGTGTTCTTGACCTCGCTCTCGGTGTAGCGGCTGTTGTTGTCACCGCCGTCGGAGATAATCAGGATGGCCTTGCGCGGATTGTGCGCCTTGTCCGGCTTCATCTGATTCATGGCCATATAGACGCCATCCAACAAAGCGGTCTTGCCCCTGGATTGAGTAAAGGTCAAGCGATTCTGGATCTCCTCAACGTCGGTGGTGAAAGGAACAACCAGGTCCGGCCGGTCGCTGAATTCGATGAGAGCGAACTCATCCTCCGGGTTGGCGGTTTTCAGGAATTGCGCCACGGCCTGGCGCGACTTCTGAAGCTTGGGACCCATGCTGCCGCTGGTATCGAAAACGATGACGATGGAGAGCGGCGCGTCCTCGCTCGAGAACTGCACGATGGTCTGCTCCACCTTGTCTTCGAACAGGCGGAAGTGCTCTTTCTCGAGACCTGTGACGAAGCGGTTCAAAGGATCGGTGACCGTCACCGGTATCTGAACCAGCGTAGTGTCGATGCGAATGCTGGCCGGACGCCGGGAGAGTTCCGACTGTTTGTTGGCGTCTTTGTCGGCGGGTTTGGGCCGCGGCGTGATGGTAACTTGCGGATCATCCGGGCGCCCGTCGGTAGCCTGGGCTCTAGCGGACGGCAACACTGGTGCAAGCACACACGCGACCGCTAGAAGACAGTAGGATAAACCGGAACTACGGAGGTACGAAAAGGTCTGCGCCACCCTTTTACCCGTTTCGACTGGTCTTAGTATAACACTGGACCCGCGAACCAATGAACAATTGGTAGTCCGCTAATTGTCGGACCAACGCACGGACGCACTCTTAGCGGAGTACCGAGCCGTGGGTAGTGTCTGAAATGTGCGTTGTTAACCCTTCCAATCGGAATCGATGTTAGCTATGCCGCCCTGATCATCAGCGACGAAGAAATGGACCTTTCTCTCCCCTGACGTTAGGAGAAACTGCTTGCCAATGTTACGATGCGCCCAGAATGTTTCGCCACGTTTCCACACGCTCCCTTCGATGGACAGGCCACCCGCACAGCGTGGGAATCCGTCACCGCACCACAGCATGTGCCGATACAGGCGTAGGTCACACAAAATAGGAACCGCTTCGCCCGTTTCGTCCGAAACAATTATCGCCGTTCCTGTAATCTTGTCGAGTTCTACTAGATCATCTGGTTTCGCATGGTTCATAAGGAGGACCTAGAAATGAATGCTACAAACCACAATACTATTCCTGTAAGTCCGAAAGCGCGCGCACTTGAACTATTTCGACGAAGAGCCTGTCCATGTTGCGAAGAGAAATTAGCAACGGCTGAGCCGTGGGTAGTGCGCTAAATGTGTGCGCCTGGGGTTAGGACCGATGCTCCCTCATCCAATCCCAGACTTCCTCGGCAAGCCAACCCGACCTCTCGTTGATATCGACTGCAACAATCAAATAGGATTGTGCCGTGATCCAGGGCAATCGTTCTTTCAGTCGTTTGTGCCATATTGAGGGCGACAAGGCAGTATAGATGAGCCAGCAGTTGGGCGTATAACGCAACCAGTCCCTAGCCTTGTCAAGAATACCCTCAATCTCCTTCCTTTGCGCTTGCGTGAGGGGGTCGGACTTATAGTTTATGCCGAGATGGAGAACCCGAAAATCCGCCATCAGCTATTCTCCTCCCTCATCCACGGCTACGGTTCCTTCAATCGCAAGGGGCGGTTGTGGGTCTTCAATCAGCGGCGTCAGTTGAATTGACGGGCGGTTCTTTGCGGCCAATTCCATGTCCATCTTCCGGTGCTCCAAGTACAGAGCATCCTCCAACACGGAACCTGGATTTTCCTTGAGAGTCTTGTGGACCGAAAACAGAATAATGGCGAGTACTAAGATCACGGCTGGCACGAGGAGGTAAGCAGCTTCGATGCGGCCCCATAAACAAATTGCTATGACCGCAAGCACGATTAGAGCAACTATTCCGAGGGAGATCTGATTACCCACAACGCCTCGATAGTTTACCCACCGCAGAAATGCCAAGGGCAACTTCAAATCGAAGCCTATTTTTCGCTGTGTCACGCCGGTTCCGTAGCCTCAAGCGATTCATGATACACTCCAATCAAGCCGCATTTAACGCTGCAATTGGAGTATTCGACGTACACCAAAAGCAGTGGCAGCCCAATCGAAGCTTTCCTGATTCGCTTCGCTCTTTATTCTACGCTACAAGGCCGCTCACGCGGCCTCCAACAATTCCCGCGGGTGCGCGACATAGAAATGGAGAGAACGCAAGGTAGGCCGGAATCGCACTTAATCTGAGTATATGCGTATACTCAGAGAAGGAGGCGACAAACATGTCCCTGACTCTGGCTGATTTAGA
>CABEDY010000086.1_pt1 | contig 11061 bp, 8 predicted proteins | sample 3423171 | NCBI WGS metagenome assembly CABEDY01 (sample SAMEA5534333, study PRJEB31848) | metagenome | biome: tundra; feature: field; material: soil | place: USA | collected 2013-05 | depth 0.15 m | reverse complement strand
GGAAAGGGAAGCTCGCAGCGCACCGGAAAATCGATGGGCTTGCGCTCGGAGGCAATCGTCATCACGGCCTTCCCCGTTTCTTCACGCCGTGCGCCTTCTGGAAAAAAGATTTGTGCAGTGGCTGAGAACAGGTCGGGCACCGAGCGGAACGCCGAACTAAGCGCCGCGAAAAACTCTGGTTCCACCAGCATGTCGTTATTCAGCAAACAGACCTGGGCAAAACGCGACTTCCGGATGCCGGCGTTGATAGCGCGCGCAAATGACAAAGCGGCCGCCGACACCTCCAACACCGCGCCGGGATATTCGTTCCTGAGAAAGTCTGCTGTTCCATCATCGGAGCCATTGTCGACAACGATGATCTCTCCTCTAAGCTGCTCCAGTTGGCGAACCACTTCCGGCAGCATCGCGCGCAGCAGATCTTTACCGTTTCGTGACGGTATCACTACCGAAATGCCCGCAGGACGCGGCTCAGACGGATGGATCGCGAGTGGCCGAGCGGGGAGAATGGATTTGAGTATTCCAACCAGGACGCCGCCGCATTTTGCAAACAAGTTCAGCAATGGCCGGCGGAACGCGCGCGGGTGCGCCAGCCGCCAGAAGAAGGTGTACGCCGTTCCTCCCGGCGAGAAATGCCAGACCAGGAAATTCCGCGTCCGCCAGAGGATATGACGAAGAATGGTTCCGGCTGATACGGGCCGCAACATAAAGTGCCCGAAATTTTCATTGAATGCGAGAAAATTCCAGGGCGACAGGAAGAACGCAACGAAACGCATGCGCCAGTAGGGCATGCGCGGTTGCAGAATGACGGCGGAAATGCGGATCTTCCGGCCGCGAAAATGCCAGCGGAACAGTGCGAGGTTTTCCCAGAAGCCGCGTGAAACTGGATATGGAATCCAGGCCACCCCCTGCGGCGGGAATTCGGAAACTACCACCAGCGGGATCTCCGGAAAAATCTCCCGCATATGCTGGATCGCGGTGGGAATCAGGTCCTCGGAGCCCGAAGCAAAGAAAACCTTGACGGTTTCGCTCAAATCAGTACGTGGCGGCTAGCCTGGAACGCATTGTTCTTGCGTTCGTCCCACTGAGTTAGCGCCTGCACGCAGAACGCGGTAGAAACCGGATTTACGTACGGCAAGGCGTCGGCGCCTTTGCGTCCGAACAGGAATCCGCCGGCCTCGCGGAGATTGGATGAATCCAGTTGAAAACCGGCGGCCTGCTCCGCCTCGTGCGCGGCCGCTCGCAGGTCGAGCGGAATTTTGGCCAGGCTCTCGCCGTACAGCCGCGCCCGCAGCAGTTGAGCGTAAACATCGGACCGGGCAAAGATTGGAGCTATTTCCTCAATGTACGCTGCCACCCGATCAAGGCCAGCCCGAAAGGCTTCGACGCAGTCCGAACGGTTCAGAACGGGTAGCAGCCCTTCCAGGAAGTAAAGATAGGCATGCAGACGATCCATAACCTGCTCGCGGCTGGAGGCGCCTGGCAGAAAATCACTTTCACTCACCAGCGCGGACTCAACGGCAGATTCGTAAGCGCGCAGAAATTCCATCTCTCCTGTGGTCTCAAAAAGTTCGTACCAGGCCATGGCGGATTTCAATTGATAACATCCCGGCATGGCTGACCAGCGAGCCTCATAAGCCAATGGATGTTTGTCCGGCAAAGCGAGGATGGGGTGGATGGCCGCCGTCGTTCGAAAATCGGCCACCATGGACCGGCCTGCGGCAATGGCTGTGTCCCGCAACCGGTCGTCTTTTGAGACACGCCAGGCGGCCAGCAGTCCGCGCACGATAATACCGCAATCGAAGAAGTAGGCCAACGCTCGCGGCTGTTCGCCGTTCTTCGAGTGCTCGAAGGGAAAGGTGGCGAGCCGAGCATCCCAAGCCGTGTTCGCCAGGAATCGAGCGGCGCGCAGTGCGGCTTCAAGATATTCCGGCTGGCCAGTCTGGCGGTGTAGGTACAGCAGGGTGCTCACGGCGTAGCCGGTTATTTCGGTGGAAACGCCGGCGTTTGCTCCAAGGTCGGACCGGTAATATCGCGCCACCCCTCCGCTCGAATCCTGAATTCCGGAGTCCAGAAACCAGCGGCCGGCCCGTTCCAGCAAACTATTCGTCCGAGTAGGCAAAAGAAGATTGTAGCACCCAGCCCCGTAGCGCAAGCCTCCGGCTTGCTCGGGACAAGCCGGAGGCTTGTCCTACGAAGATTGACTGGCAGCCGTCGTGCTTTAGAACCGCCGGTTGTTATAGAAGCGCCGTGATTTGGTGCGAGACAGTGTGCGCGGGCTTCACGCCTGTGGCGGCGGGTGCAACACCCGTGCCCTGAAACGGGAAGCGCGAAACCGGAGCCCGCCTGAATCCGTCACGAGGTTGTTATACTGGGTCCTTAACCCGCGAAGTTCAATCTAATGAAGCTCTGTCTACTAGCATTCGTCACATCCGGGGCCATGTTTGGGGCTACCGCCGTGGATTTCATGACCGGTCAGGCCGCCCGTATCGTCATTGGCCAGGTCAATTTCACCCAACAGGACATAGGCACCCCCACTCAATACGTGCTGGGAGCGTGCAGCGGCTTGGCATATGCGAACAACATGCTGTTCGTCGTGGATTCCAACCACATCCAAGCCAGCCCTGTGCAGAACCGCGTTCTGATCTACCACAACCTTTCGACTCTTGTTCCGCTAGTCACCGCCGAGATCCCGCAGGGAACGCGTTGCGCGGTTTGCGTCGGGAACAATCATAATGGCAGTGCGAGCGTGGTTGTCGGGCAGACGGATTTCTCGGGGTACCTTCCTAATTTGACGCAGTCCGGGTTCACCACCCCAACTGCGGTCGCCACCGACGGCAACATCCTGGCGGTTGCAGACACCGACAACAACAGGGTTCTCATCTGGAAGAGCATTCCCACTAGCAATGGGACGAACGCCGACATCGTGCTGGGTCAGCCGGACTTCACCACAATCACACCCGCAACCAATAACAAAGGCATGCGCGGTCCCCAGGGCGTCTGGATTCAGGGAACGCGGCTCTTCGTGGCGGATACCGACAATAGCCGCATCCTGGTGTGGAACACCATTCCAACCAGCAATTACCAGGCTGCCGATTACGTGCTGGGAGAACCGGATTTCAACACCGCGCCTCCCAACACAACACTCGACCTCCCGGCTACCGCGAGCAACCTTTTTTCCCCTATCTCTGTGACATCCGACGGCCAGCGGCTGTTCGTCACGGACCTGGGCCACGCCCGGGTATTGATCTGGAATTCGATCCCGACACAAACCAACCAGGCGGCCGACGTGTCCATCGGACAGCCGAACCTGACGACCGAGGTGGATAACAACTCCGCTGCACTGTGCAAGACCAACGGCAAGGACGCCAACGGCAATCCGACCTATCCGGCCAGTTGTTACGCCACCTTGAGCTTGCCCAGATACGCGTTGTCGAACGGCACGCAACTGTTCATCGCCGACGGCGGCAATGACCGAGTTTTGGTTTTCAACTCCATTCCCACTCAGAGCGGCCAAAAGGGCGACGAAGTGCTAGGCCAGCCCGACGAATTCACCGATCTGGTCACCGACAGCACTAACACTTTTGATCCCAACAGCAATGTGCTGCGCTCCAGCCCAGCCCAGATCCGTACGCCCATGTCGCTGGCGTGGGACGGCTCCAATCTGTACGTGAGCGATCCGTTCGACCGCCGCGTGTTGGTGTTTACGCCGGCTCTTCCGGTAATCCCGGTGAACGGTCTCGTCAACGCAGCCAGCCGCGTGGTGGCCGCCACGGGTTCCATCACGTTCGGCGGAACCGTCACAGCCACTGACACTATCACGGTCACAATCAATACTGCGACCTACGAATACACGGTAGCCAACAACGACACGCTGGCGAACATCATTCTGAATATTACGAATCTGATCAACGGAACGAAGAGTGGCAAACCGGATCCTAACGTCATCGCGTCGGCCAGCGTGGCGATCAGCGAAATAGGGTTGACTTCCAGAGCGCCCGGCCTGAACGGCAACAACGTCACGTACTCCGTACTGGTGGCGGCCGCGTCCACCACCGGCACTCCCACCGAGACGGCTAGCGCGGCGGGCGCCAACCTCAGCGGTGGGCAAGATGCCGGCTTCGTCGCGCCCGGCACGTTGGTCACCATCACGGGACAGTTCTTGACCGACAGCGACAAACCTGTGACTGCCGTTCCCAATGCCCAAGGTTTCTATCCCAACAAATTAGCCGGCGTGGAGCTATACTTCGACGGAATCCTGGCGCCGCTGCTGTACGTTTCGAAGACTCAAATCAATGCCCAGCTCCCCTTCGAAGTGAGCGATGCGAACGGCGTCACCGCGTTTGTCAGGACCGAGCGCGCCAGCGGCGAAACCACCGCCACCGTTAACATCTCGGTTCCTGTGGTGGCTTCCAGCCCTGGCATATTCGCCCTGAACGGCACAGATCCGAGGTCCGCGGTCGCTTATCACACCTCCGACTACGGACTCGCGGTGGTGAGCGTGGATGGATCCATCCAGGGCGGCGATATCGCTACCATTGGGATCGAGGATCGCACGTATAATTACACGGTGCAGGCTACCGATACTCTGGAGACCATCCGTGACGGTTTGATCACATTGATCAATAGCGACAGCGATGAGAAGGTCACCGCACAGCCGGCCGGCCAGTTTACGCGCATCGTGCTGACCGCCAAAATCCCAGGGCCTCCCGGCGATGGGATCCCGATTACGGGCACAGTCAGCTCGGGCGCTTTGGTCATTGTCACCGTTTTGGCCACCCAGACCACTTGTTGCTCCAGCGTGGCGGGCGCACCAATAACGCCGGATAATCCGGCAGTGCCAGGCGAGGTGATCACTATTTTCGCCGCAGGACTTGGCATAGTAGCCGGTCCTGATGGCGCAATCGTGGGGGTGACCGGCCAAATCTATAACGGGCCCGCGTTCAATACGCCGGTCACTCCAGTAGATAACGCTCAAGTGGGTGGTCTAAGCGCGAATGTTCTGTTCGCCGGTCTGGAGCCCGGCCAACTGGGATACTACCGGGTCCTGGTTCAGCTTGATCCAAACACGCCGACCAATGCGGTGTCGCAGATGTTCATCGCGCAGAGTGTGTTCACAAGTAATATTGTGATCCTGCCGATTGTGGCGCCGTAGCCTGCAGCGACGGCGACGACGCAGGAAGTGCGCTGAGGGACCGGGAAGTCAGAATTCAGGAGGGGGCTGCGGTGCGCAGCCACCTTGATGATAAGAGCAAGATGATGTTCGTTTGGCGGCGTCGTCCCTCATTGGGTGCCGATGGTCACAGCTCGCACCTGACCCTTCGGCACCTCGTTATAGTGCCAGATCGCCGACCGCGGATAGCTCTTCACGATCTCGTTCAACAGAGCAAAAAGCGTGATGTTCCGGCGCACGAACACTTGCGGCGTCTCGGGAGGCTCAAGTGGCCACCGACGCGCGGGGGCTTCGACATCTCGTCAATCAAATGGAGACCGTCCACGTAGCCTAATTGGGACATGTGCCGTACGACTTCCGGCAGTTGCTGCAACCGTCCGACAGCACTGCCAGGGCTCTCGTTGGACCGCCATTCATAAAATGGAATGTTCGTTTCGAGTAACGTTGGCATCCCCTTCTCTGGCAGGATATTGACAACACCGTCGGTCACTCGCCAGAAGTATTTATTCTGCCAAGCCAGTACGCGCGTCAATGCCTCGCCGACAGTTATCCCTTCGGGCACCATTATTTCCTTAACTGGCCGGTCCTCGCCCACGTAGACGATGCCACCGGGAAGCTTCGCCCAGAACAGCACGTCGCGGGCCGCGAAAACCGGAAGTTGGTTTTCGGCTCGCAAAGCCTGCGCTAAGGGCTGGTCCACGACGGCAGCTGGCCGCACCTGGCCCAAGGCCATACCCAGCGTAAGAAACGGGACTGTCCATAGGAAGCGCATGATAATCACTCCTCTCAATTATGTGAAATAGTCACGGTGTCCACCAGTGTTCCGCTAACGTTCCCTGCCGAAATGTTAGTTGTCGAGCTCAGCGGGAACGCCTTCCCTCCGTGAAGAATATTCGATGACTGCGACAAGACGCGGACCCGAATGTCACGGATATTTCCGCTCCTACCGCCCGAAAATGAACCGTGCCCGGCGCGGATCTGCTCCGCCATTCAGCACGCCATCGTGCACCCAAATCACCGTCGGCGCAGAGGAATTGCTCCACTCGCCCGCCACCGTTACCCGATGGCCCAGCGCGGTCAGAGCATCCGCTGTGGCGCGCGGAATCCGGCCCTCCAGATTCAATTTGGCCGGCACGAATTCGTGATTGCCGAATGAACTGTAGAAATGTTCGGTCTGGAATCGCGGCGCTTCCACGGCTTCCTGCGGCGTCATGCCGAATTCGACGATATTCAGGAAAACCTGCAATAAAGCCTGGTCCTGATTATCGCCCCCGGGCGTGGACATTATCATTTCGAGTTTACCGGCGTGTGTCACCAGCGTTGGACTCAGCGTAACGCGCGGGCGCTTGCCTGGCAGCAACTGGTTGGGATGGCCGGGCGTCATTACGAACGATTGCAAACGGCTGGTGAGCGGGATTCCCGTGTCGCCCGCGATCACCGACGGCAGCCACGCGCCGCTGGGCGTGGCCGAAAACGCATTGCCCTGACGATCCACCACATTGACGCACGTGGTGTCGTTCACTGCCCCCGCCGCACCCTGCGTGGTTGGAGGAGTGATGCGTCTGCCGAAGCCGCCCGGACGGTGCTCGATGGAAGCATGCTCCGGATCGATCAGCTTCCGCCGCTCCGTTGCGTAGTCTTTCGAGAGCAGAATTTCCTCGGGGATTTTGCTGAACTTGGGATCTCCGTAATATTCATCGCGGTCCGCAAACGCCAGTTTCACCACCTCCACCAAGGTGTGCAGATATTGCGGGCTGTTGTGGCCCATGGCTTTCAGGTCGTAACCTTCCAGCATGTTCAACGCCTCAATCATCACCGGCCCCTGCGTCCAGAATCCGGGCTTGTAGATTTCGTAGCCGCGATATGTGCCCAGCTTGGGCTGATCCTCTTCCGCGTGGAAATTCGCCAGATCATTATATGCGATTAATCCGCCGTTTTTTTCACAAAACTCGGAAATGCGTTTGGCGATTGATCCCTTGTAGAACAGATCGCGTACGGCTTTCAGCTTCGCATCGCGCTTGCCTCGCGCCTTTTTTTCAGCGGCCACCAACTCAAGCAGGGTCTTCGCTAATATCGGCTCGCGGAAGATTTCGCCGCGCGGTGTAGGCACGCCCTCCGGATAAAAGAATTTCATCGAATCCGGCCATAAGGTAATGATGCGCTGGTACCCGCGCAGCATGTTGCCGAACTCTTCGGGCATCGGGAAACCTTGTTCGGCGTACTCGATGGCTGGCGCTGCAACTTCGGCGAAGGACTTGGTGCCGTATTTTTCAAGCGCTAGAATCAGGCCGTCGAACACGCCCGGCGTGATGGCCGAAAGAATCCCCTGCATCGGGACCGGCGGCATGTGACCGGCGTCCTCCCAGGGTTCGGGCGAGCGGTGCTGATAGAATTCCACCGTCGCCTTGGCCGGCGCCACTCCGATGCCGCTGATGGCGATCGGAGGCCTACCCGCCATTTTCACCAGGAGCGGCATCTCGCCGCCCAGCCCGAAGCGGCTCAATTCGGTGACGCCAGCGGCCAACACTGTCGCCACCCCCGCATCCACCGCATTGCCGCCCTGCGTGAGGATCCGGTAGCCGGCTTCCACTTCGAAGTTGTTCGCGGCGCCCACCATCTCATGAATGCCGCGGACCGGCGGCGCCATGGTGGAAGGCGGCTGTGCGTCAACTAAAGCCGCTGACAGCCCGACGATACTAACGAGAAACGAGAAACGAGAAACGAGAAACGCTTTCATCTTTTAGCATTGTCTAACATTCGCCGATACTTCCGCAGAAGCTCGTAGATCACCACGCCGCCCGCGGTGGCTACATTCAGCGAATGTTTGCGGCCCAGCATCGGAATCCGCACGTAGGTGTCGCACAGTTCCAGCAGCCCTGTGCCCAGGCCGTCCACCTCATGTCCGAACAGGATACAGACCGGAAAACGCGGCTGCCAGTCGAAAAGATCCACGGAGTGGACGCTGGTTTCGACTGCCGCAATCTCATAGTTGCGTTGACGCAGGTTCTGAATCACCTTGCCCGCATCGGCGTGGTGTTCCCACGGAACGGTCTCTTCGGATCCCAGCGCGGTTTTGGTTATGCCCGGCTTCGGCGGACAGCCGGTGATGCCGCACAGATAGAGCTTTTCGCAACCCGCGGCATCTGCCGTGCGGAAGAACGCTCCGACATTGTAGAGGCTGCGAACTTGATCCAACAGTATGGCGACGGGAATCGGTGTTATCCCTTCATAGGGAGCCGCGCTTTGCGTCGCCAGATAAGGAAGCCGGTCAGTCATTCTCGTAGCGCACGCACTCGTGCGTGCCGTGTTCGCACTCTTGCGAACACCAGCAGGCGTTCACACGATTGTGAACGCGGCACGCTTGGGAGCGTGCGCTACGCATTGGCCGTCCATCGGTTCAAGCGCTGCAAACTCTTCAGGAACGGCTTCAACCCGCCGCCGAGCAGGATCGCCGCGAGCGAAAGCGCTATCAGATGCACCACCAACAGCGAGTAATTCACGGCGTCGTCCCGCCGGAAAATGTACTGCGTGCAAACGGCCACGGCGGTCGGGCCCAATCCCAGACCGATCATGTTGATGATGAACAGATACACTGCGGAAGCTTGGCCGCGCATCGGGTTGGGCATCATTTGCTGAATCGCCGCCGCTGCAATACCGAATGGAGCGGCTGCCATAATACACCCGGGCGCTAGCCACAGCGTGGCCCAACCTGCCGAAGGCGCCAGATACAGCAGGCAGCTCACAGGAATTCCGATCAGCGCCACCCACATCCCCACCAGCATGTTGGCGTGCAGGATTCCCCGCGCCCGCAGCAGATCGGCGATCTTTCCTGCGCCCACGATGCCGAGCGATCCGAAGATGATCACCAGCGATCCGTACACAATCCCGGTATGCGGAATGTCCCAATGATAATTGCGGCGGAAGAATTCGGGCACCCAGGCGCCGCTGGCGTAGGAGGTGAGCGACAGCAGCCCGAATCCGAAAGTGTGGCAGAGGAACGTCCGCTTGTTTTCGAGCATGTAAGCGAACGACTCGGAGGCTGGGACTGACGAGGCATGCCGGGCGATGCCGCGCCGCAGCGGCTCCCGGATGGAATACACCAGCGGCGCCACCAGAATGCCGGGCAATCCGACAGCCAGGAAGATTACCTGCCACGGCCGGACGGCGCCCACCAGCGGCAAGATCCAAGCCTCCTGCGCCGATGCGAAGCGGACCACGATCCCACCCAGCAGGTACGACATTCCCGCTCCGATGTAGATGCCCATCGAATAGACGCTGATGGCGGTGCCCAGCTTTTCTTTCGGAAAATAGTCGGTGATCAACGAATATGCCGAGGGCGAGAGCGCCGCTTCTCCCACGCCCACTCCCACGCGATACAGCAGCATCTGCGCGAAGTTCCTGGCCAGTCCGCACAGCCCCGTGAACGCGCTCCAAAAAACCAGACCGGCCGCGATGATAGATCGTCGGCTGCGCGTGTCGGCCAAGCGCCCCAAGGGAATCCCACAAAACGTGTAAAACACGGCGAAGCTGAATCCCATAAGAATGCTCACTTCGGTATCGGTGATTTGCAAGTCGCGGCGCAGCGGCCGGACTAACAATGAGAGAATCTGGCGATCGATAAAGGAAAAGATGTAGACCAGCGTGAGCACTCCCACCACATACCAGGAGTAGCGTGGCGCGGGATACGGGGCTTCAGTTTGCTGAGGCGCGGGCGCGGGCGCAGGCTGGGCGGACATAAGTAGAGCAATTCTATCGCAGATCTACGGTAAGTTTTCAAGAAATTGCGTCTACGATAACGTATGGCCTCCGCCCGCCGTCGTCCGTTCACGGGGAGCAGCGTTTCAAGGGAGCAACCTGACACGCATGCCGCAGAAGGTGGCCGAATCCGAAGCGGATGGCAATATACTATCGGAGGCTGCATATGAACAATGAACTGATTGACACAGAAGAGGGCGAGCAAAAGGCGGTTATTGAACAGATCATCGGGCGGGTAAGGCCTGGCGTTGAGTTCCGCTGGGTCCAGGAAGGAAACACCGACCTAGGAAGCACTGAGGACCACATCGTGACTATATTCAGCGCCGGGAAGCATACTTCGCTAAGAATCAGCCAGGACACTTTGGAGGCTACCGATGACCCTGCCAATATTCCGCAACTGGAACAGGAGGTTGAGCGGCAGTGGAAGATCTCGGAGTCGGGGGGCGTAGGGTATGTCAAATTCCCCGCGTGAGCGTTGACGGCCTGAGCGCGAACGCGTCGGTCCGTATCCAGCTCAGTAAATCTCAAAGCAGAAAATCCGACTGTCTCCGCCGGGCGCTAGAGCATACTCTCCCTCTTCTAACATCTCGCTGGCTTCGATCTTATAGAGATGCCCTCCCAGAGGAGTGATTCTCAAATGCAAAGGCTGCGAGGCGCCGGTGTGGTCCTTGTTGGGTAACGACACCTCGCGGTTACCATCTTTCACTTCCAACCGGAAAAGCTCGATCTTCTGTGGCTCTAATTCGCGGGCGTCAAGAATGAAGATCGGCTCGGGCAGCGGTGTTCGTGCGGACGAACCCGGTCCGGCGATAATTGAGACGGTGTCATCCTTCCGCCGCTCCTGGCGCGCCTTTCCGATTTCAACTTCCGACAATTTCTTGGCCTGTAACAAGTAGGGCAGGTCGGGCTTAGGCGGGACAGGGCCATCGTACTTCTCATCACAGCTCAGCCACGCGGCACTCAGAAGCAATAAGCACAGTGTTTTTGTACCCATGGATTCCAGTGTCTCGCTTCTGGTCTCCGACTGCCAATTGTCCCCTCACTGACGTGCGGGGCTACATTCCAGGCCCGGTCGCATCAAAAGTTCGGCGATCTATAGCCCCGCGCGTCAGCAAGGGGACAGGTTTGTAGTCGCC
>CABEDY010000084.1_pt1 | contig 11077 bp, 12 predicted proteins | sample 3423171 | NCBI WGS metagenome assembly CABEDY01 (sample SAMEA5534333, study PRJEB31848) | metagenome | biome: tundra; feature: field; material: soil | place: USA | collected 2013-05 | depth 0.15 m | reverse complement strand
GGGCTAACCGTTTGTCCGAACATCTTGACAGCCGCGAGGCCACCTTCCACCAGGTCGATGCGCAGCAGAAATAGAAAGAATAGGATCATCACGGTGGAGAGCCCGAACAAACCCCAGAATATTTTTCGCGCGAACGCTTCGCGGAAGGTGTCACGGATCAAGGCGACGCTAGCCGTCAACGAGTTTTTCATTTCGCCACCGTGCGGACAAACACTTCCTCGAGGGTGCTGGTGGTGGGCGCGAGTGACTCGATCTCGCAATGTTGCGCCCGCAGCAGATCCACAGCTTCATTGGCCAGTTGACGGGTTGCGAATTGGAAATCGACGAATCCGTTTCTGGAGGCCATGGAGGTTGCTTTCGCCCGCAACTCTTCCACCAGAGCTTCGGGCGTGTCCGTCACAGTTAACCTGTAACCCTTTCCGGCCGTGAGATCATGCATTTTGCCGCTGAGCGCAACTTTGCCTTTGTCGAGTATCGCCACTTCGCGGCAAAACAATTCTACTTCCACCAACAGATGGGAGTTGATAAAAATGGTGACGCCTTGCTGTTCAAAGCGCGTCAGCACCTCGCGGATCTGCATACGTCCTACCGGATCGACGCCGTCCGTGGGCTCGTCCAAAATCAACATGGAAGGCGAATGGATGAGCGCCTGCGCCAATCCCAGGCGCTGCAACATGCCTTTGGAATATTTGCCGATGCGCATGCTGCCCCATTGCTCCAGGCCCACCACCTCCAGCATTTCGGGAATCCGCTTCCGCCGCTCGGCCGATTCCATGCCGGAAAGTGCCGCGTAAAAATCCAGCATTCCCGCGCCAGTGAAATAGGTGGGAAAGCGATGGTTCTCCGGCAAGTAACCGATGGGACGGCGCGCTTCCGGTTCACGGGCATCGCGGCCGAATATCAGCGCGCTGCCCCGCGTGGGATGCACCGCTGACAGCAGCATCTTGACGAAAGTGGTCTTTCCCGCTCCATTGGGGCCCAGCAATCCGAAAATGGTGCCGCGCTGAACGTTGAGTGAGATTCCGTCCACGGCGCGCACCTCCCGGCGTTTCCACCTGGAGCGATACACTTTGGCCAAGTCGGAGGTCTCGATAGCGTATTCGGAGGGCACTCATCCATAGGATACGCGGGAATGGCAGCGGTTTGTTCCCGAGTTAGTGGGATGTCCCATTGAGTGTTACCGAACCGCGACCGTAAGGGAGTCGGTGCCTGCACCGAAAAATTCAACGACCGGTCGCTTACGCTCGCGGTTCGGAAAGAGTGTTAACCGAACCGCGACCGTGACGGAGTCGGTGCCTGGCGCCGATTTTTTCACGGGCCCCGACTCTGACTCTGACGCGCGGTGCCAGGCAGCAAACGCGTATCCGGAAAGATTGACTTTGAAAGCAGCCATGAATTGTCATAGAATTATAGAGACCCTAAATAAAATGTCTTCTGGCAACGTCCGAAATCCACTTCTCGAAGTTGAATTTCAAATTCCTTTCGATCGAATTCGCGCCGAACACGTGGAACCCGCCGTGGGCGAGCTCCTGAATGACGCGCGGGCGCAGCTGGACCGCTTGACGTCCGATTCCGGGCCGCGAACCTTCCCCAACACCATGGAGCCTCTGGACGCGTTGACGGAACGTCTGGACTATGCGGTAGGTATCGCCAGGCATCTGGAGGCCGTGGCCACCACACCCGAGCTGCGCGCCGCATACAATGCCGTGCAGCCCCTGGTCAGTGCGTTCTATTCATCTCTGCCGCTCAACGAATCGCTGTGGCGAGCGGTGCAAATCTACTCGAAAACCGAAGAAGCCAAGAGCCTCTCTGGCGCGCGCAAGCGCTTTTTGGAGAAGACCATCGACAATTTCCGCCGCCACGGTGCTGAACTGGATGCTCCCGGTAAGGCGCGCATCGCCGCTATCGATGTGGAACTCTCCAAGCTGACCATCCGCTTTTCGGAGAACGTACTGGATTCAACCAATGAATTCGAACTGGTGATCGCCGATGAGAGCAAGCTGGCCGGCCTGCCTGAAAGCGCCGTAGCGATGGCGCGTGACAACGCCCGATCCAAAGGCCTGGACGCGCCTTCATGGCGGTTCACCTTGCAGGCGCCAAGCTACGTGGCTTTGATGACCTATCTGGACGACGGGGAAATTCGCCGGCACGTATATGAAGCCTACGTAAACCGCGCATTGGAAGGGGAACGCGACAACCGGCCCGTGATCCAGCGCATCCTCGAATTGCGCCACGAAAAGGCCAATCTCCTGCGCTATCGAGATTTCGCGGACCTGGTGCTGGAGGATCGCATGGCCCACACCGGCGAACGGGCTCAGGAGTTTCTAGCCGACCTGAAAACCAAAACGGACGCGCACTTCGAGAAGGAGAACGATGACCTGGCGGCCTTCGCGAGTCGAGCCGAGCTCGATCCTTGGGACATCGCTTACTACGCGGAAAAACAGCGCGCCGCGCTCTATGACTTCGATGAAGAAGCGCTACGGCCGTACTTCCCGCTCGAGAGCGTCCTCGGGGGAATGTTCGAGATCGTTCAGCGGCTGTACGGTATTCGCGTGGTGGAGAAGCCGGGAGTTCCAGTGTGGGAGCCGCAAGTCAAGTACTACCAGATTCACGATGAAAGCCGTCCCGCGAACAACACGCTGATTGGGGCTTTTTACGCGGACTGGTTCCCACGGGAAACCAAACGGGGTGGCGCCTGGATGGACGCCTTCATCACCGGCGTCGCGTTCGGCAATCGCTTCGAGCCGCACGCTGGACTCATTTGCGGCAATCTCACTCCGCCGGTGGACGATCGCCCATCCCTGCTCACGCATCGTGAGGTCCAGACCATTTTCCACGAGTTCGGGCATTTGCTGCATCATTGCCTAAGCCAAGTGGAGGTGCGGAGTCTGGCGGGCGCGAACGTTGCCTGGGATTTCGTCGAGCTGCCGTCACAAATCATGGAGAACTGGTGCTGGGAGCACGAGGCGCTGGATCTTTTCGCGCGGCATTACCAAACCGGCCAACCCGTGCCTCGGGACCTGTTCGGTAAGATGCGGCGGGCACGCAATTTTCGCGCGGCCAATGCCCAGATGCGCCAGCTTGGCTTCGGGTTTGTCGATCTGGCTCTGCATCGCGAGTATTCGCACGGCGACGTTCTGGCCTACGCACGCGACCTCCTGCAGGCTTTCTCGCCGGCCAGATTGCCCCAGCACTACGGGATGATCGCCAGTTTCACGCATCTTTTTGCCAGCCCGGTTGGTTACGGCGCCGGCTACTATTCCTACAAATGGGCCGAAGTGCTCGACGCCGACGCATTCACTATGTTCCAAACCAGCGGTATCTTCAGCCGGGACGTGGGCGCACGTTTCCGCGAGAACATCCTATCGCGCGGCGACAGCCAAGATCCGGCCGAGCTGTATCGCACGTTTATGGGACGCGATCCGGACCCGAATGCTCTGCTGGAACGCTCCGGCTTGCTTGCGGCGAAGTAGCCCCGCGCGTAAGCAAGGGGACGGGACCACATCATCCGCAACCAAACCTGCTCTGGAGTAATCTAATCAGCGGGGGTAGCGCATGAAATCCAGCATTCGACTTGGTCGCGTGTTCGGCATCGAAGTCGGCCTGCATTACAGTTGGTTCCTGATCGCACTGCTCATCGTCATGTCGCTTTCGGCTCAATTTCAAGCGGAGCATTCGGGTTGGGGTCCGGCCGTGATTTGGACTACGTCCTTGATGACGGCGCTGCTCTTCTTCGCGACACTGCTAGCGCATGAGCTGTCGCACGCCCTAGTGGCCCGAAGCCACGGTCTTACCACCCGCGCCATCACGCTGTTCGCATTAGGTGGCGTTGCCCAGATCGAGAAAGAGCCGGAGGATCCAAAAACGGAGTTCCTGGTCGGGATCGTTGGGCCGTTTTCGAGCGCAGTGATCGGCGTCATCTCGCTGGGTCTAGCCTGGGTGGCGGGTTGGCATTTCAACCATACGCCCGATTCGCCGATTATTGCGATGTTGGTATGGCTCGGCTACATCAATCTCATGCTCGCGGCCTTCAACATGATCCCCGGATTTCCTTTGGACGGCGGGCGAATCCTGCGCGCCATCATCTGGTGGTCCACAAAGAACGGCACGCGGGCAACCCAGCTAGCGGCTCGCACCGGGCAAGTGGTGGCGCTCGGTTTTATCGCGCTCGGCATCTTCCGTTTCTTCGCAGGAGCCGGATTCGGTGGGTTGTGGATCGCGTTCATCGGCTGGTTTTTGCTGCAAGCCGCCGGATCAAGCTACAGCACGGTAACGCTGACATCGAATTTGAAGGACGTGCGCGTCAGCGATGTCATGACTCAAGATTGCGTTGCCGTGGACGGAAACCTCAACGTGCAGAGCTTCGTCGAGGATCACCTGCTGCGCTCCGGCCGGCGCTGTTTCGTGGTGGAACAGAATGGCGAAATGATCGGCCTGGTGACTCCTCACGAGATCAAGCATCTGGAGAAGGCGCGGTGGCCATTCACCACTCTTTACGACGTCATGCGCCCGCTCGATCAAGTCCACACGGTGACGCCATCCACGCCTGTGATGGAGGCTCTCGAGACCATGGGCCGCGACGATGTGAATCAATTGCCCGTCGTCAGCGGCAATCATCTGGACGGCATCGTAACACGCGCCAACGTGATACAGTTCCTGCAAACACGCGCCGAATTATCCAGATAGCCTCGAATCTCTCCTTGCTTAGGGAGCGTTACCGAACCGCGACCGTAAGGGAGTCGGTGCCTTTTGGGTATCGTTCCTCCCGATCGCATCTCGGAACAGTCATGTAAAGTTTGGTAAAGTAGGCGCAGTGAGAGTTGTATTCGTAGCAGCTTGCGCGCTCGGTTGCTGCGCTGCCTCCATCGACGACCAACAGTTCAATGGCCGCTGGGATATCAATGTCAATGGCTTGCCATCCCCGCGGGCGTGGTGGTTGGAAGTGTCTGGCGCGGGCACCAACACGCTGAAGGGAAAGTTCGTGGGCGCACCCATCGGTCAACTGGATGATATCCCCAAGCTTTCCATCTCGGACGGCGAGCTGCGTTTCGCCCTGGAAGGCCGTTTTCACCGTGAGCGCACTCCCGAAAAAGGGCTGTACTGGGCGCGGCTCGAGGACGGCAAACTGAAAGGCACTTTCGAAATCGAAGGCGATCCTTCTTCCTATCTCGAGTGGACCGGCACTCGCGCTCCAGCGATCCCGGACAAAGACGACGGCGCCTGGAAGAAGAACGACCCGGTGGTCCTCTTCGACGGCCACGATCTCAATGGCTGGCAGGCCGTGGAGCCAGGCCATCCCTCAGGATGGATAGTCAAAGAAGGGGTTCTGACGAATGCCGCCAATGCCATTAACCTGATCTCGGAAAAGAAATTCTGGAATTTCACTTTGGATGTAGAATTCAGAATCCTCCCACGCGGCAATAGCGGCATCGCGTTGCGCGGCCGTTATGAGCTGCAACTGGTGGATGATGCCGACAAGCCGCCTTCCGTTCGCGGCAGCGGAGCGATCCTGGGACGCATCGCTCCGTCCATCAACGCCATTTATCCGGCGGGTGAATGGCAAACCCTCTCCGTCCGATTGGTTGGACGGCAGGTCACTGAAATCTTCAATGGGATTCGCGTAATGGACCGGTTGAACATTGATGGCCCAACCGCGATCGCGATGGACGCAAATGAATCCGAGCCCGGTCCCATCTTGCTGCAGGGTGATCGCGGCCTGGTGGAATTCCGGAAGCTGGTTGTCTATCCGCTGACCAAACAGCATTGAGCGCCCGAAAATTAGCGCGGCTTTATCGCGTGCGAGGACGCGTGCAAGGCGTCGGGTTCCGCTATTTTGCCGAGCATTCCGCGAACGCGCTAAGCCTCGCGGGCTGGGTACGCAATCGGGACGATGGCAGCGTGGAAGTTTACGCCGTGGGAACCGCCGATCAGCTTTCCGAGCTGGCCGGGCTGTTGTGGAAAGGTCCCCGCTGGGCGGAAGTCCGCGGCGTGGACGAGTCCGAAGCAGCGGTAGAGCACGTGCGCGGTTTCTCTGTCCGCCAGTAAAATGTGGCGCAGACACTCATGTCTGCAGCGCCGAGACTCGTCTCGGCGTCGACAGTTACGCCAGCAGCCGTGCAGCGTCTTTCGCAAAATAAGTCAAGATGAAATCCGCGCCAGCGCGCCGTATCGAAGTGAGCGACTCCAAAATCGCGCGGTCGCGATCCAGCCAGCCTTTCTGGATGGCGGCCACCAGCATACTGAACTCGCCGCTCACCTGGTAGGCGCCCAACGGAACTTCGAACCGGTCGCGCGCCTGCCGGATCACGTCCAGATAGGGCATGGCCGGTTTCACCATAATCATGTCGGCGCCCTCTTCCAGATCCAGCTCGATTTCGCGCATCGCTTCACGGCCATTGGCCGGATCCATCTGATAGCTGCGCCGGTCGCCGAACTGCGGCGTGGATTCGGCCGCCTCGCGGAACGGGCCGTAGAATACCGAAGCAAACTTGGCCGCGTAGCTCAAGATGGGCGTGTCCGCAAAACCGGACGCATCCAGAGCCGCGCGGATGGCGGCCACGCGCCCGTCCATCATATCGCTGGGCGCCACGATATCTGCTCCCGCGCGAGCGTGCGAAACCGCCCCTTTCGCCAGCCATTCAAGTGAAGGATCGTTTTTCACTTCGCCATCCACCACTAATCCACAATGACCGTGGCTGGTGTACTCGCAGTTGCAGACGTCCGTCATGAGCAGGAGCTTGGGAACCTCGCGCTTAACGGCGCGCACGGCTTGCTGCACGATGCCGTCATCGGCATAGGCGCCAGATGCCAGCTCATCCTTGACGGCGGGGATTCCGAAGAGAATCACTCCGCCGATGCCCAGCTTGGCTGCTTCCGCGCACTCCTTCACCAGCTCATCGATAGAAAGCTGATAATTACCCGGCATCGAACTGATCTCGCGCCGTACGCCTTCACCCGGACAAGCAAACAGCGGCAGGATGAACTGCGTGGGGACGAGCCGCGTTTCGCGGACCAGGCTGCGCAGCGCCTCACTTGCGCGCAGCCTCCGCATTCTATGAATCGGAAAAGCCATGGCTGGTTAGCCTTCTTGAACTGTCACGGATTTCAATTGATCGCCTTTTTGGATTTTGTTGACCACATCCTGGCCGCTCTGCACCTGGCCAAAGACAGTGTGCTTGCCGTCCAGCCAATCCGTGGCAACGTGCGTAATGAAAAACTGGCTGCCATTGGTGTTTGGGCCCGCATTGGCCATGGATAACGTTCCCACCTTGTGACGCTTCGGATTATTCTTGGTCTCGTCTTCGAAACGATAGCCCGGGCCGCCGCTGCCGGTGCCGGCCGGATCGCCGCCTTGGACCATAAAATCGGCGATGACGCGATGAAAAACGGTTCCGTCGTAAAACCCTTCACGCGCAAGAAATACAAAATTGTTGACGGTCTTCGGCGCTTCCTTCGCATAAAGCTCGCAGACGATGCTCCCCTTCGTTGTATCGAATGTGGCTGTGTATTTGCCCGCCGGATCGATGGTCATGGCCGGCGGTGCTGAGTATTGTTTGGACATAGTTCCAGTGTAGCTGTATGCAGAAGTGGGGCAGGCGCTTTCGCCTGCCAAGGGGCTTGATACCATCATGGGCGTGGCGCACGCACTCTTGCGTGCCGTCTCGGCACTCCTGCCGAGACCTCTGGAGTCAAATAATATTGATAAGCGTTCCGAAAACCGGCTGACCGACGAAGAGGGCGCTTGGTACCATCATGGGATGCGATTCTGGGCGCTGACCGCGAGCTTGATCATTTTGTCGCCAGCCGTGAAGGCCGCCGATACCGACTCCATCGACTCAGTGATTAAAGCAGTCTATGAAGTAATTTCCGGTCCCGCCGGGACCCCGCGCGATTGGGTCCGCTTCAAGGCTTTGTTCGCCGATGGAGCCCGGTTGATCCCGGTTCGAACCACGCCGCAGGGCACCGCTCCGGTGGTGATGACGCCCGACGATTACGCCGAGCACGCCAAGCCAATCTTCGAGAAGAGCGCATTCTACGAAACCGAAATGGCCCGCCGGCTGGAGACTTTCGGCAACATCGCCCACGCCTTCAGCACCTACGAATCCCGCCACGCCCCTGGCGAAAAACCCTTCGCCCGCGGCATCAACAGCTTTCAACTGGTCAAGATGGGCGACACCTGGAAGGTCATGACCATTTTCTGGGATTCCGAGCGCCCCGATAACCCCTTACCAGAAAAATATCTGCGCTGACAGTAGAAATAGGTGACAGGATACTCATTCTAATGTCATTTAGTTTTTGTGCCGCCCCGACAAAGTATTGAATCCATTGTACTACTAGACCTGAAAATCTCTGCAGCCTGCGACGATTTGTGGGGCGGACCCCCTGGTCCGCGGCCGACGCCCCCGTCGGCCCGGTTTTGGTTGCGGCTATGCTGCTCTGTGGCGCACGCACCCTCGAATGTAAAGGATGCTGCCGCAGGCAAGTCCTTTATATTCATCAATATTGATGCACGGTCCGCCGTGATGGGAACACTCCTGCGTGCCGCGTCGGCACTCGTGCCGACGCCTGGCTTGCCCGTTGGCGAGGCTACGGCGAAACATCGGGCGGTTCCTCAAACAACATAAGTCCTCTAAAATGTTTGTGGCATCAATACACCCCACCGGTCAGCGACCGCATATGTGGCAGGGAGAATCCGGTCACGAAACCATATCAGCAAGTCACTATGGAACCATTTCTCAAGCTCGGCACGGCGGCGTCCTGGCGGAAGCACGATGAGTCCCTTGCGGATTTCACCAATCGTGACAGCGCTGAGAAACAGCGCCGAGAAACAGAGATGTTACAGGTTGTGATTTGAGCCAGTCCACAACGCGAGGCTCGGGCCGATCCGGCTGAATTCTGACGGGACGTTGGTGTCGAGAAGATAACCGTTCACAGGTCTACCGGTCGTCCGGTAGATGGGTTGCGGCCGAAGTCAAGATTAAGGCCTCGCAATGGCGCAAAGAGTTCCACGATGTCTTTCACAGGGGGCGCGCCGGGCTGTGGCGTTGTTGCTGCGGTAGGCGGCGAAAACTGAAGCGCCTGTAACACGACATCTTCGGCGTCCTTAAATCCGCCTGTCTGGAGACGCTGATTGATGAGCGCCTCTACTTCGGGTTTGGTGATCTGAATGGTCATCGCAACGGCCTCCTCTATTATTATGCCCCGTTACCCCACCCCCGCTTGTGTTGGGTATGCAAACCGGCCAGGCCCGACCTTGAAGACGGCTTGGTAATGGGCCAGGCGCGAAACTAGCGTAACCAAGCGGCCCTGACGATCTCGACGCCGTTGTTGTCGGAGACTTCCGAACTCGGTTGGCGTTGGTGCCCGCAACTCCATAGGACGCAACGGGTGGCAATCATCACGGACGTGACCCGCAAGCTCTGATGATGGCGACAGAAACAGTAGAACGCAAACTTAGCAACCGACCGGTGAATAGGTGCTATGGGGCAGGCGGTAAAATGAAGGGAAGAGGTCAGCCATGACAAAAGGTGACCGGGTTCTAGGGATGTTCAAGCTCGGTGCGAGCCAGCATATCGAGCAGTTTGCGCAGGGGCTGCTGTACATGAACACACTCAAATACTTTGTCGAGATTGAGACCAGTTCTCTTCGAAGGGATTCACACGAGGGTACGTCTCTCTTAGCGCCGCGAAGACGTGGCCGCGCTCCTGAGCGTGGACCGGACGACGCTTTACCGGGCACTTGCTGTATGAATGCTAGCAGGGTACGAGAATACCGCAGTGCCTGACCAATGGGGAATTCCCGTTCGGGTCGTAAGCCAGCCGAGTGGTAGCTGGCTGAGCGCGCCCCTCGTTAACTTAGTTGTTGGCTTCCTTCTTGGGTTTTGTGTTGAACCAGTAAGAGAATTCTGGAAGCGCATGCGGGCGAATGTCCATGTCTACCGTGAACTCGGAGGCTACCTCGCCCGATTTGTCGTACTGCGGGAGAAGACGAACACTACAGGGGTCGGTGGGGCACAGTTCGACATCATGTCGTGGCAGGAAATAACACGCCCGCGGCTGCGATTCTTCGACTACTTTAGCGCGCAAGAACCGGCGGTATTCCTTCGCGTGAACAATTCGCTAGGCATCCAAGAGCTTGTGGGATGGCTGCGACTCGTGGGAATGACCTACCGTAACACTGACCAGATGCCATTCCAACATCCAGACCAGAACGTGTTTCAAGGGTTCTGTCACGATGTCCTATCGGGCTTCAGCCGATTCTGTTCGAACGATTCCAGCAGGAGGCGGCTCATCAAAGCGTTTAACCGTTGCCGAGAGCGCAAAGCTATTGGTTTTCCCGTTCGTCCAAAGGATAATAGCGCGACATAAAGGACGTTATGTTGCGCTATCCGCTGAAAGTTGGTAGGCTCGGCAAATGGAGCCTCTTAAGCTCGAAATAACCACAATCCGCGCCGGAGATGATCCGCCGCTGCGGAGCAAAGCCTTCCAACAGGAACTCCGGGCTGTTGAGAAAACGATCAAGGCCGAGGGGTTCACAGTTGGGGTCACGATTGAACTGATAGAAGCAGCGGGTGGCAATACACAAGATATGGCCACCTATCTGGGGTTCGTCATCGAGCTTGCACACAGCCCCGCTGCGAGTGCGATTGGAACCGCTCTGGGGGTTTGGCTCGTTGCCCGATATGGGAGAAAGGTCCGTCTCAAAGTCGGTGATATCGAGGTGGAAGCGCGAACCGAAAAACAGGTACAGAGGCTCTTGGAGCAAGCCGAACAATTTCAGCAACGCAACAAGGCGAAGGTGATCCATGAGCCGTGATCTAGTCATCATCGGAAACACGGCGGGGGGCGAACTGCCGGGGCTGATTGCGGGGGCAGGGAAGCCCGCCGCGTTGCGCTTCCTCGAATTCTTCACCGTCAACATCCGTAACAAAAACACGCGGGCGGCATACGTGCGGGCGGCTGGGAACTTCCTACGATGGTGCGATGGGCAGGAGATTGGCGAGCTCGGCTGCATCCAACCGGTGCACGTGGCCGCCTACGTCGAGCAACTCCTCCGAGAAATGTCGCCGCCCTCAGTC
>CABEDY010000083.1_pt1 | contig 11088 bp, 10 predicted proteins | sample 3423171 | NCBI WGS metagenome assembly CABEDY01 (sample SAMEA5534333, study PRJEB31848) | metagenome | biome: tundra; feature: field; material: soil | place: USA | collected 2013-05 | depth 0.15 m | reverse complement strand
CAACACGGCGAAAAACAGAGAGCTGCCGCACTTGATTCCGTAAAAAATCGGCAGCGCCGACGGCCAACGGTATCCAGCCGAGGCCAGCCGGATGCGGTAGGGATTCTTTTCGTTCTTGGCAGCCGGAAATGTTTCCCCGATAGAGCGGAACAAGTTGAGAAACACCGCCCGCGATGCGGGCAGTGCGGGTTCGGTGGACAAGCCGGCTGGAATCCCGGCGCCCCGTTCCGCGTTCCGCTGAATCACGAAGTATCCCGCCGTTACCACCGCGGTCATCACGAACAGAAAGAATCCCGCGCCTAGCCAAAGGTCGCTCATATCTTGATGTCCACTATTCTTCGAATCACAAAGTGCGCCAGCACCAGACAAATAATCGCGCCGCTGATCAGGTATTTTCCGTAAGGGTGATAAACCAGGATGGTCAGATAAGACGGGTTCACGATCATCATCATGCCGGCGATCACCAGCGGCAGAACCGTAAGCACAGCGCCGGTCATTTTCCCATGCGCCGCCAGAGCGCGCACCTCGCCTCGGAGTGAAGTGGCTTCGCGCATATTCTCCGCCAGTTTGGCCAACACCTCATTCAACTTGCCGCCGGTGCGAGTCTGCATTTGGACGGCTGCGGCGAACATGTTGACCTCGAGCAGCGGTATGCGATCGGACAAGTTGGCCAGCGCCGTGTCCCACGACGAACCCAGATTTGCCTCGGCTGCAGCCTTGCGAAGCTCGATGGACACCGGCGCCTCGCATTCCTGCGCGACGATATCCATGCCGGCCGCGAATGGATGACCGGCGCGCAAGGCGCGCGCCAGAGAATCGAGTGCATCGGGAAAGTTTTCTTCGAAGCGGCGGAAGCGTTTCGCCCTGCGGCGCACAATGTACAAGTAGGGCAGCGATCCAACCAATGCCGCGATCACGACTGCGACAATTCCGGGAATCCGGTCCTCCCGCATTGCGATAGCGAGCGCTATGCTGCCAGCCAGCAGCATCAACATCGTGACTCGTCCTACCGACCAGCTCAAATCCGCCTGCTGCAAATGCCGCCGCATGATATGTATCAAGTCCGACCGCTCCAGCAGCTTTGCCCAGATCGATATGGAGCTGAGCGATTCATCCTTCAGCACGCGGGGGCTTTCATCCAGCAAGTGCTCGGAGACATCCTCGGCCAACGCCTCGGCGCCCATGCGCTGCAGCGCGAACCAGCCAATCAAAACGGCCAGACCAGCCGCGAGAAAGGTGGTGAGGAACACCAAGATTGCAGTTAGCGCCACCTACTGCCCCCGGCCGGTTTGCGCAACCGCGGACGATGGAGCTTGGCCATGGGACCGCGCAGTTACGTAGATAACCAGTTCGCGCCCACTCCAGGAATGTCCTGGAAAGAGCCGCGCCAGAATTTCGGGATTGTTTGGATCCTGCAGCAGCCCTCTTACCAGGAAGCTGGAGCCATCCGGCAAATCGGCGTCGTAGCGGCGCGTCTCGACACCTGGGCCGTTCCGGACGCTCACCTCCGGTTGTACGCGAAGGCTGACCTTTCCAAGCGCGCCGGCTGCCGGCGAGAACTGGACGCGAAGGCGGTAGGGCGCTGCGGCGGCGCGTACGCTCACCGGCCGGCCTAAGCTCGCGGTCAGCGATGAGGACGAGACCACCTCCAGCTCCTTGGTCTGTTCCAGTTTTCTTACCAATTCGTCCGCATTGGTATCGGTACGGAACGCTGCCACGCGCATCGAGTCATGCACGGAGGGCGCAGCCAGTTTCGAATCCAGTTGGCCGAGTGCAGCGGCGCTGGCTCCGAGCACTTGAACGTTTAATTCCATGGCGTGGTCTACCGGAATGTTGGCAGGCGCCTCTCGCTGCGCCCGCTGCGGCTCGGAAACCGCGACGCTGTTGAACACCGAGGCCAATCGAAGCGCATGCCGCGGCGCCGTGGCTTCATCCAGCGGATTTCTGAGCGTGATGCGGAGGCGTGCCCCGGTGTCCGCCAGAGCGACGATATCGGCATACTGCGCCGGCACCAGCATGGTGGCAACCGGGACCGGAAAATGGCTATTGGCGGCTGGTTCGAGTTGCGGATTGACGCGCAGTACCTCCACGTTCTGAAGAATGGTGCGCAGTTCCGTGGGTCCATTTCTTTCCGACGCGGCCTGCAGATCCACTCGTGAGCCCGCGTGCAGCAGGCCCATCACACCGGAGGACTCAGCCACTCGAATCGAAACCGCACGCATCCCCGCGGCTACTCCGCCCGCTCCCGTCCCTTTTGGATCGAGCGACGCAACGCGGCCCTCGAGCAATGGTTCGTTCTTTTGCACTGCCTCTAACAGCGTCGCTCCCACCGCGTCATCCACCTTTGAATAGGAACCTTGCAGCGCTCCCTTCACTTGGGACACCTGGAGATCATCCGCCTTGATCACTGATCCGCGGTCAAGATCTCTAGCCGCCACCACGATGGATTGCCCCGTGAGCTCCGGCGCCTTGGCCCGAAGCCGGCCGCCGAACAGTCCGTAGACTACTCCGGTTGCAACGATGGCGGCCACGAATGCAATCCCAAGCAAGGGAACCATGTTTCTCTTCATTGCGATAACCTTTTGCTTTCCTTTTGCCACATACAGACACCTGTGGCTCAAAACAAACAAACGGCTGGAAGGGTCCGAGCAAGTATCGAGTGTTGCCCTAAGGTTCTGGCCTTAATCGCCTTAGCCCTCTCTCATGGGTTGAGGGCACGTGGCCTGCACGGACCGGCCGGTCCTTTCGACCGCAGCCAGGAAGTTTAATTTAAGAGGATGCTAAGCAGGAATTATCCGTTCCCCAGCACCTTCCGGCCGATATGGAGTGTGAGGCTTGCTCGATGCAATTACACAAAGGATTCCTTGCAATCGCCCTGTTAGCACTGGGAGCTTCGGCCAGTGCACAATCCATCGTTCAAACGCGCGAAGTGCTGACGAATCGGGCTATCGTTACTCTGGCCGCGGCCGGGTTCAACGAAGATTTCCTGATCGAACTCATCTTGAATAGCAGGACGCAGTTCGACACCGGCGTAACCGGGCTAACCAGTCTGGCCAAACAAGGCATCAACGAGCGAATCATTCGCGTCATGCTGAACTCGCCCGGAGCCGTCGCCACCGGGGGCGATGGCGAGCCACTAGGTATGCCGGCTATCGCAGCGCCGACTTCAGATGGGAGCCCCACGCCGGATGGGAGACCCAGAATAATGTTGTTCAGGCCAAAGTCCGCCGATCTCGCCATTTCCGCGCACGCGCCTTACTATCGCTCTACGTCGGTCTTGTGGGGACTCTACAAAGGGAAAACTGGTGTTGGAGCCGCAACGCGAGTACACAGCCCCCTGATTCCACATCTCGGCATGGTCTACGAAACCGTCCTTTCGCCTGGGACCTTTGTGCCGAACGCCACGTATTGAAATGCCTCTTTCCACGAAACCAATCCGTCGCCTCTCCCCGCTCTTGATTTGGATTGCATTACTTTCGAAGCCGATGTTGGCTGCGGGCGTAATCGAGATCGAGTCCGTGGACCTTCCGCGTGCCATCCAAGGCCTGGTGTATAGCGCCGACATTCGCACCAGCGTAGACGGCCATTGTCCCAGCGGGAACGTTGGCCTGTTTCTGGCTGCCGGATCCTTGCCACGTGGATTGCGCATCACTGAAGCAGGACTCGCCGGCGTTCCAATGGAAATGGGCATCTTTCGATTTTGGATTGGCGCCCGCAATATGTGCGCATCCACCAGTCGGGCATTTGAGCTGCTCGTAACCGGGCGTCCGATACTGCGGGCAATTCCAGATCGAATCGAGTTTACGGTTTCGCCTGACAGCCAGCCATTGGGTCAGACCGTGCTCATATCCAGCACTTGGCCGGGGCTCGCTTATGCATTATCGACGCCCGATAGTTCCTGGATCACGATGCGCCAAGCGGAAGGGACCACGCCTGAGGCAGGCTCGGCGTTCATAGGTGATCGCGCTACCGTGACGGCCATTCCACTCAAGCTAGCCCCTGGCGTCCACCACACTACGGTCATCGTCTCGGCTTGGCGGGCCGATCCCATCACGATTGAAGTCACCGTGACCATCACAATGCCGAAACCGGCTGCCACCCAGTAAGACCCGAACGATTTCGCCCTGGCATTATGATTGCCGATTCATCCTAAAGGACACGTGTAACCAGCCTGTTCGAGGACCTTCGATATGGCGTTCGAATGCCCTCAAAAGCCCGGGTCTGACATTCGCCGCGGTTCTCACCCTGGCCATCGGCATTGCTGCCAACACTACCCCCGACTACCGCGGTTATCGTGACCACCTCACTCTGCTGGACGGCCTGGCCGGGGCGTCGCCCACGCCGCTGAGCATAGGCGACGCAGATCATTCCGAACGAGTTTGGGGCGAATTCGTTACCGGAAATTACTTTCACGTTTTGGGTGTGAAGCCGCTGCTCGGCCGGGTGTTCTCACCCAACGAACACGGCGACACGCAAGGCGGGTATCCAGTAGCCGTAATCAGCTACGGCCTTTGGAACCGGCGCTTCCACCGGGACCCCGGCGTGGCCGGGCAAAGGATTCGCGTGAATCGGCAAGAACTTACCATTGTGGGTGTTGCTCCCGAGCATTTCATCGGCACGATCACGGGAATCGGTTTCGAAGTATGGATACCCGTCATGATGGCGTCCCAGCTCAACGCGATACCGGATTGGATGGTTCGCGATCGCCAGTCTCGCATCCTGCTGGGCGTGGCCGGGATGAAGCGCTGGCTGCCACTTACTTGCCGGCGTGCCGCGCGTCGCGCGTCGACCCGAACCAGGCGTTACGGCGCCAGTAGGGTTGTGGGGCAGGATGGAATCCCAATCTCACTTAGTTTTCCCAAGACTGGGGATTCTGCCGTCATAGTGGGGCAGACCCCCAGGTCTGCGCGGGTCCCCTGGACCCGCTCTTCGCCAACGGAATCAGGTTCCTCCAAAACCCGGCAAGCCGACGAGGGCGTCGGCTGCGGTCCGGGGGGACCGCCCCACTAAGAATGCAAATTGAGCAATCTTGGGAAAACTAAGTGACATTGGGTTGCCCCACATCCCGAATGACCCACTATCATTCAGCGAGGTGGTGCAGGCGCTTCTAGCCCCAGATTTCGTGAGCAACCTCCACAATGCGCGCGAGCTTCGCCCATTTGCTCGTCTTCGGCCAGGACATTGCCCTCTTCGGTGCTGGCAAACCCGCATTGCGGGCTTAAGCAAAGCTGGTCCAGATCCATATACTTTGTGGCTTGATCGATCCCGCGCTTTATCTCATCTTTGGATTCGAGCTGTCCCGATTTCGATGTCACCAGGCCAAGCACCACCGTCTTGCCCTTAGGCACGAACCGGAGCGGCTCAAATCCGCCCGCGCGCTCGGTATCGAACTCCATGAAGTAGCCGTTCACGCTGATGCCGTTGAACAACAACTCCGCGATCGGCTCGTAGCCTCCCTGCGCGATCCAACTCGACAGGAAATTCCCTCGGCAAAGATGCATAGTAACGGCCATGTCGGGCGGCCGGTTTTCAATCGCGGTATTCAGCATGCGCGCATAAATTCCAGGCAACCGGTCCGGATCGTCCCCGCGCGCGGCCAGGTTTTGCCGCTGTTCCGGACCGCACAGATAAGCGAGGTTGGTCTCATCGAGTTGAAGATAGCGGCAACCGGCGTCCGCAAAAGCCTGCACCGCTCCAGCGTACGCCACGCCCAGGTCGTGGTAAAACTCCTCCATGTCCGGATAAACATTCTGGCTCACAGCCTTGCGGCCTCCGCGAAAATGGAGCACGCTGGGCGATGGGATAGTCATCTTGGCCGTGGCGTGGGTGTGTTGCTGGAGAAAGCGAAAGTGATCCAACATCGGATGCGTGGAAAAACCGACCTTGCCGATCACGCGCAGCCCTTTCGCCTCGGTCTCGATGCCTCCTCGGAAAGCGATTCCGTGATCGGTGGCGAACGATTCCACACCGTCGAGCTGCTCCAGAAAATCGAAGTGCCACATGGCGCGCCGGAATTCGCCGTCAGTGGCGGTGCGGAGTCCCACTGCCGCCTGTTTGGCTATGACGCCATCAATCGCGGTGTCTTCCGCGGCGCGCAAGTCTTCCTTTGAGATTTCACCGCGCGCATGGCGCGTTCTGGCGTCTTTGAGCGCAGCCGGCCGCAGCAAGCTGCCGACATGGTCGGCACGAAAGGGAGGGACGTTTCTCAGCATGGCTCTACTTTATCGTGGGACAAGCCTCTGGCTTGTCCAGTTTGGCAAGCCGGAGGCTTGCCCTACGATGATCGGCAACGCCTGAAAAGCGCGTTGACTTCCTAAGCATGGCCATGACCCAGAGCAGCGGGACCGCGAAGCTTAATAGGGTTGTTCACGACTGAACTGCATTTAGTCTCTGTTGTAGGCTAACGGTTCCGCCGGTTCCCGATGATGCGCCTGCGCGCGGTTGTTAACCGCGCAGTTTTTCCTTGTTACACTAAACGGCATGCTCCCTCTCTCCCTCCATCGCCGGGCATTCGTAAAGTGGGCGGCTGCCGCCCCGGTGCTTGCTACCATCGCCAGCCGGGCCATCGTCCAACGAGCCGCAGCCGCCACCGGCGCCGAACCGTCCATCGATGTTTATCGGCGCATTGGTGTCCGGCCGTTCATTAACGCGCGCGGAACCTGGACCTACTTAAGCGGCTCTCTGGAACTGCCCGAAGTCCGCCGTGCTATGGATGCCGCCTCGCATCATTTTGTCGACATGTTCGAGCTCCAGCACGCGGTGGGAAAGCGCCTGGCCGAGCTTTCGGGAGCCGAATCCGGCATGGTGACATCTGGAGCTGCGGGAGCCATGGCCGCGGCTACTGCTGCATGCATCGCGGGCGCCGATCCGGAAAAAATCTGGAACCTGCCCGACAACCCCGGTCCGAAGCATGAAGTGGTAATGCTGGGAGGCCGCAGCGCATTCGACAACGCCATCCGCCTGGTGGGCGCGAAGCTGGTCCTGGCGCACAGTATCGAGCAATTGCAATCGGCGATCACCCAAAACACCGCTATGGTCTACACCACATGGCGCGATGAGCGTCTGGAAAAAGCACTGGCGGTCACGCGCGCCGCGCACGTTCCGCTGCTGCTGGATGACGCCGCCGGCATTCCGCCCATCGATAACTTGTCGCGTTACGCCAAAGCGGGTGTTGACCTGTATTGCTTCAGCGGCGGGAAAGGGTTGCGCGGGCCGCAGTGCGCGGGGCTCTTGCTGGGCCGGAAAGATCTCATCGAAGCCGCGCTCGCCAATTGCTGTCCGTGGGAAGGCTCCGTGTGCCGCGCCATGAAGGTGGGTAAGGAAGAAATCATCGGGATGCTGGCCGCCATCGAATCGTGGCAACACGCGGACATGGCCGCGCTGAACCGATCGTGGCGGAGGCGAGTGGAGAAAATCGCGAAGCTGGTGGAAACCGTTCCAGGCGTGACCACGAAAATTGAAATTCCAGAAGACGGCAACAGCTATCCCACTCTAACCGTGAATTGGGATGAAGCCAAATTCGGACTGACTGTCGCGCAGTGCGATGCGGAACTACGCGCCGGAGAGCCCCGCATCGAAGTCCTGACCAACAGCAATCCCAGCCTGGTTCCAGCAGTCCACGAAGGCGACCCCAAAAGCAAACCCCACGACGAACCGAACCTCCTGCAAATTGTTTCGATGACACTGCAAGACGGTGAAGAACTCATCATCGGACAAAGGCTGCGTCAGATCCTCTCCGCCGCCCGCAAGAAAACCGGCTGACCACCATCGCGGCCCTTTCCGAACCGCGAGCGTAAGCGACCGGTGTTGCTGTTTTTTTTTACGGCCTCTGAGGGAGTCGGTGCCCTTGAAACCGAGCCGCGACCGTGAGGGAGTCGGTGCTGTGCCGTTATGTCACTATGGTTGTGTCTATGACGCCTCCACAAGCCCAGCCGAAATTTCAGTTGGTGAACACGCCCGATTACCGCGAGAGCTATGCCAATAGCGTCCAGATACGCGTCAACCTCTGGGACTTCTTCCTGATGTTCGGAACCGTGAACCAAACCTCGCCCGAGAACGTGCTCATCCACAACTTCCAGGGTATTTACTTGAGCCCGCAGCAGGCCAAGGCGCTCTTGAACATCCTGACGCAGAATATCTCGCAATACGAAGCCACCTTCGGAGAAGTCAAGCTGGAGCCTCACGGTCCCACCGGCGCTATCCAGTAATGCGGCAGCGCGCAATCCGCCCGGCCACCTACCTGTTCTTCTTTGGATCTTTCGCGTTCGTGGTTTTTCTCACCCACGCGCCCTACTTCGGACTGCCTTACTTCTGGGACGAGCTCGGCCAATTCGTTCCCTCCGCGCTTGACATTTTTCAGCACGGCTGGTGGGTGCCTCACTCCGCGGTTCCGAACGCGCATCCACCAGGCGTAATGGCGTATCTTGCGGCGGTCTGGAAGATTTTCGGATATTCGATCGTCGCCACTCGCGCAGCCATGCTGGTCCTGGCCAGTCTGACCGCCCTGTTCACCTTCTTGCTGGCCATCCGATTGTGCCGCGGGCTATCCGGCGCTCCGGCCCTGGCGCCGCTTCTATTGCTGCTGCTCGATCCGTTGTTCTACATGCAATCCATGATGGCGCAACTGGATATGCCGGCCATGCTGTTCACGGTACTCGCGCTGCTGCTGTTTCTCGAAGACCGGCACTTCGCCGCGGCGCTCGCTTCCACCGCTCTGGTTCTGGCCAAAGAAACCGGCGCGCTACTTCCGCTGATTCTGGCCGGCGTTCTTCTCTTCGACCGTCCACGCGCAAAATACGCCGCTTATTATCTGGTGCCCTTTGCCGCTCTGGCAGTTTGGTTTTTCGTCCTATGGCGCTCCACCGGGCAGCTCTTCGGCGATGCTGGATTCACGCACTATAACCTCGGCTATGCGCTGCACCCTGTGCGCGCGGCACTCTGTCTCATCCGCCGCATTTATTACCTCTTCATCGACGATTTCCGCTGGGCCGGATCGCTCGCAATCTTTCTCGCCTGGAAGCGGACGCGAATCTTCTTGAGCCGCGAGTGGAAAATCACGTGGCTGTTTCTGGCCGCTCATGTTGTGATGGTGAGCGTGTTGGGCGGCGCCGAGCTCGAGCGCTATTTGCTTCCCGTGTTGCCGTTGCTCTACATCGCCATGGCAGCCGCGTGGTCCACGCTCCGGCCGCTGTGGCGCAATGCGGGTCTCGCGGCCGTTGCGGCGGGATTTCTGATCGGCCTGTTCGTCAATCCGCCGTACCCGTTCCCCTTCGAGAACAATTTGGCGATGGTGGATTTTGTCGAGCTGCAGCGCGATGCGGCCCAATACCTGGAAGCGAGCTATCCAAATAAGACCATTTACACTGCCTGGCCGCTCACCGGCGCCCTTCGCGATCCTGCGTTCGGCTACGTCACAAAGAAGCTGGCTACTTTCGAGACATCGGACTTCGGATACTCAACATTGAATCGCCTGGATCCGAAAGGTGTCGATGTACTGGTGCTGTATTCGAGAACCTGGGAGCCGCGTTGGAGTGTGTTGCAGTGGCCCATCGTCGAGCGATTCCTCCGCCACTTCTACCTCTACGAGCCGCAAATGGACGCCGATCAGATCCGCGATCACTTCGGCTTGGTCGCAATAAGGCAGTGGACCCAGCGCGGCCAGTGGATCGAGATTTATAGTTCAACTTTACACTGAAAAGTACTTCGTGTATAGTAGAACTCGATGCGCATCGTCAAAAAGCTACTCAAGATTCTCGCGGCGCTAGTGGTTCTCGCCATCATCGGAATCGCTGCCATTCTCGGTCTGCTGCGCCTGGAGCATGGCTTCGCGGTAACCCTACCGCAGCCCACTGGACCGTTCGCGGTGGGCCGTGCGATGTACGACTGGGTGGACAACGCGCGGACGGACAGCCTTGCGCCGGTCGCCGGCCAAAAGCGGGAGCTGATTGTCTGGATCTGGTATCCGGCCGCTGCAAAAACGCCTGTGCAGAATGCTGAATATCAGCCTGCTCCATTGCGGGCCGCTCTTACAAGCTATGAGGGTACGCTGATGAGCAAGTTCCTCACGCGAGATGAGTCATTGGTGCGGGCGCACAGCGGTCTGGATGCGGATATGTCGCCGGCCCGGCGTACCTACCCGGTCGTGATTATGAAGTCCGGCATCGGGGCGCTCGCGACCGATTACACGACGCTGGCCGAGGATCTGGCCAGTCACGGCTTTGTCGTGGTTGGTTCGGATTCGCCGTATAGTACGGTTGTTGTCGTGTTTGCGGACGGACGCATAGCCAAAAGAACTCCGGTGGGCAATCCGCCGGAAGATTTGGACGAGGCCGCACGCAAGCGCGTCGCCAGCGAACTGGTTAAAGTTTGGTCCGCCGATACGCGCTTCGAACTCGATCAGTTGGAACGCCTGAATTCCGCAGATGCATCCGGCAAGTTTAGCGGCCGTTTGGATCTCGGCTCCGTCGGCGTGTTCGGTCACTCGTTCGGTGGCGCCACAGCGGCGCAGTTCTGTCACGACGATGCGCGATGCAAGGCGGGGATCGACATGGACGGCCAACCCTTCGGGAACGTCATCCAGGAAAGTCTGGCTCAGCCTTTTCTCTACTTGATGAGTGATCACAGCAATGAGAAAGGTGAAGACAGCCGCCAAATCCTCGCGAACATCAAGTCCATTTGCGATTCCGATAAGGGCGGCTGCCAGGTGGCCACAGTTCGAGGCGCGAGGCACTTCAATTTCAGCGACCAAGCCCTTTTGAAGGATCGCTACTTGGGAAGGCTCGTGGGCATGCTCGGCCCGGTAGGCGAACGCCGCGGCCTAGCGATCGCGGCCGCCTGCGTAGACACTTTCTTCGAAATACATCTGAAGAACGCGAACAGGGACTTGCTTCGAGATCTGTCCAAGGAGTATCCAGAGATTCAGTTTTGATTTCGAGAGCCTCAACCTTCACGAAATCGAAAAAATAGCAACGACCGGTCGCTTACGCTCGCGGTTCGGAAGGTAGAGAACGACCGGTCGCTTACGCTCGCGGTTCGGAAGGTAGAGAACGACCGGTCGCTTACGCTCGCGGTTCGGAAGGTAGAGAACGA
>CABEDY010000077.1_pt1 | contig 11144 bp, 11 predicted proteins | sample 3423171 | NCBI WGS metagenome assembly CABEDY01 (sample SAMEA5534333, study PRJEB31848) | metagenome | biome: tundra; feature: field; material: soil | place: USA | collected 2013-05 | depth 0.15 m | reverse complement strand
GAATCCACCAATGTAGATCCCCGGCCCGAATCCAAATCCGACTCCTGGATAGTAGAGCGGAGGGTAGTAGCCATAGACTGGCGGTCCCCAAACGTATTCTGGATTGTACGTCGGCACATAAACCACTTGAGGATCAGCCGGCTGAATTTGAATCGCAGTCTGGTCGCCTTGCGTCTGTGTCGTGACCGTCTCTTGCCCGTTCGAATTCAGTCTGCCATTCGCTCGTGCTCCAGCGCGCATATGCTGCACGGCATTCATAACGTCCGCCTGCTGAGCCAAGAACGCATTTCCCAAATCGGTAGTCCATCGAATGTCGGAATTCAACCGATTGAGAACATCCGGAAAAACTACCAGAGCCTGAATGCTCGGATCCCAATTCTGCTGACGCGCGGCGTCCACCAGTTGCGAGCCCTGGAGATTCCCATTCTGCCGCAGCCATTGTGCCGCTTCCACCACTTCGAGCGGATAGGTGCTCGCCACCAGCACCTGGCTGAGTAAATTGTCCGGGTAAAGCGCGATTGGCGCCACCATGGCGTTTAACTGATCGGGCGAGAACTGCTGTGTGGGCGGCGCAGGCGGCTGTGAGGATTCTTGGTCTTGGGCAGCCAATGGTGCGCCAGCCGAAAACACAAGCAAGAGCATCATACAAAGTATGCCGAGCCCCTGCTGCAAGATTGAATTTCTAAGCTTCATCCCTCTACCTCCTTCGCTACTTAAATAGACGTGCCCCGTCGAAACTCCGATGCTTTCATTATTTCGTTTCATAACGCCTCACTCACCCAGAGGAAGGCAGCTTCGGGGCCAAACTCCAAGTGCTTTAGCAGCAGCGTTTATGCGGAGTCCGCTACTTCGAGTGACTGGCCGAATACCACCGCATTGCTGAATTGCAGCCGTACCAACCCCAATCCGTTGTTTCTACTGAGCCATGGGTAGGAACTGCTTTTTCAAGAGCTACATCCAATAGATGGAGGCTTTGGGACATTATGAAACGCTCATGGTCGAAAATGCTTGGAGGGTTTCTCCTGGCCCCGCTGTCCTGTTGACGCCCGGTATCAATTTGCGAGTCAACAATAACAGTTCAATCCAGATGGTGTCACCAGGTTTGGCGGATACGATAATGACGCTGAACAAAGGCCGCGCCATGGTGGAGGTGAACGAGATCCGGCCGCAAAACAATTTTCGCATTGGTGAAAACAGCGCAAGCACGCAGCTCGAAAAGGCCGGCTTGTATGATTTCGATGCGGACCGAGGCCTGATCCGTGTCTTCGACGGTAAAGCTGTAGTTCAACTAGGCGGTCACCAGATTGAAGTGAAGAGCGGGCGCCAACTCAGCCTGAACGCCACCGGAAAGTTGAAGTCACAGAAGTTCGACAAAACCGCGTACACGGACGATTTCTACAGGTGGGCTAGCCTGCGGTCCTCTTATTTGGCGGAAGCCAACGTGGATGCAGCACGGAGATACGCGGGCGCAAACGGCTTTGCGCCTGCCGTTTGGTACGGCGACGGCTGGTATTGGAACCCTTGGTACGACGCTTACACATTCATCCCCGGCGACGGAATCTTCTTCGATCCGTTCGGCTGGGGCTTCTACTCCCCCTGGTTCGCGTTCGGAGCTCCATACTTCGGCTACGGCTACGGCGGCTATTATCACCATCAGTTCGGACCCGGCTACCATCCCGCTTACAGACTTGGTGGCCAATCGACCGCGTTTGTTGGGCACGCGCACAGCGGCGGCGCTGGCAGTACCGGCGGCTTTAGCCGCGGCAGCGGATTCAGCGCTCACGGCTTCAGCAGTGGAGGCGGCGGATTCCATGGTGGCGGAGGCGGCCGCGGCCGCGGCCGCTAGACGAGAACAGCAGTTGCCTTCGAAATGCCTTCATTGCCCCTTGCTCTCGCTCGGGGACGGGTCGAAGCCGCAACGTCCCCGCATGCCTTGCCGGGCTCGTTCCCGCTCCTCAGGGGTCATGTGCTCCCACCGTTCTGCCATTCGATCGCGCATTCGACGGCGAAAATTGGAGCGATGGGAACCGTGCCCCCCCAATCCGCCGAAGAGGATCCGGCACAGCACCAGAATTCCCAGTGCTTGCCAGAAAGTAATCTGCCGCCAGCCAAAGAGCGGCGGCAGCAGCCAATTCCACAGTTGCAGCACTATTTCGCCGCCTAAGGCGATAAATAACAGCAGCGCCAGAATCGCCAGCGGAGCCAGGAAAATCCATTTCTTTTTCATGTTCAGTTCCTCATGCCTTCCTAAATTCGTCGTAAATGCTTTGCAATCGCTCGCGCAGATGCAGCACGGCATAACGTTTGCGGGAGAGCAGCGTATTCACGCTTAGGCCGGTCTCGGCGGCCAGCTCCTTAAAGCTGCGCCCTTCCAACTCGTGCGCAACAAACACTTCGCGCTGCTCCTCTGGCAGCTCCTCCAGCGCCAACTCGAGTTCATCGAGCAACATGTTGCGGGCGTACAGCGCCTCCGGTCCGGCATCGGGCGAAGGCAGCAGGTCTTCCAAATGCAGCAGTTCGCCGTCCACGTCCGCGACGGCCGTATCGCTGAAGCTCTCCGGCTTCTTTTTGCGGAAGAGATCCGTGATTCGATTGCGCGCCACGCGAAACAGCCAGCCAGTAACGTGCTCTATCGGCATCAGCAGGCGGTTCGCTTCCATCAGTTGATAGAAGACGTCCTGTAGAATGTCCTCAGCGTCGCGGGGATCCATCACGCGCCGGCGAATGAAGTTGTGCAGCCGGGACTGCTCCCGTGTGACCACTTCAGAGATCCGCCGGTCCTGTTCGAGTGCCATCTGCTCCAGGCTCGCCATGCCCTTCACCTACTGTTGTAGACGAATGAGCGGGTACGGATATTGTAGGGAACGCCATTTCGCGGAATCGGCGGCCTGAACGACCTACACATGGGTCTGTATGTATTCTCGGTGTAAGCAAAGACAGCCTGATGAAACGGAAAGCAGCACCAATTTTCAATCCCAAGGTGTTTCTGGCCAAGGTCGGCAAAGGGGACCTTGGCGGAATACAAAAAGAGCCAGAGGATTTTCTCGCAAGGGGACCCGGCTGACGCGATTTTCTACATCCAGAGGGGTCGCCATTCTGGGACCCGCGGACTTCTTTGGCGAAGGATGCCTGGCCGGTCAGCCGCTGCGCATGGCTAGCGCCGCCGCAATGTCGGAGTGCTCAATTATGCGGCTGGAAAAGCAAGGTGTGATACGGATGCTCCACAGCGAGCCGACCTTTTCCGAGTTGTTCCTCCATTACCTGCTTTCCCGTAATATTCGGATCGAGGAGGACCTGGTGGATCAGTTATTCAATTCCAGCGAAAGGCGGCTGGCGCGGGTACTTCTGCTCATGGCCAACTTCGGCAAGGAAGCCAAAGCGGAACCCGTGATTCCCAAGATCAGCCAGGAAACGTTGGCTGAGATTGTGGGCACCACTCGCTCGAGAGTCAGCTTTTTCATGAACCGGTGTTCACAGCTCGCTGCTGAATGTCGTATTGCACGATTGACGCTCCCGCCAGTTGCATGCAAAACGGTTCTATGACCGATGCTTGGCGATAACGCTCTCTTACGCCGTATTGGCGAGCACTCCGTGCGGATCGATGACGAACTTCTTGGCGGCACCCTTATCGAAATCCTTGTAGCCCTGAGGCGCCTCGTCCAGCGTGATCACCGTCACGTTCACCGCCTTGGCAATTTGAATTTTATTGTGAAGAATCGCCATCATCAGTTGCCGGTTATAACGCAGCACTGGACACTGGCCGGTATGGAATGAATGCGATTTCGCCCAACCCAGGCCAATCCGGATTCCCAGATTTCCGATCTTCGCGTTGGCGTCGACCCCACCCGGATCGCCCGTCACGTACAGACCCGGAATGCCGATCGCGCCGCCCGCGCGCGTGATCTCCATAACCGAGTTCAACACTGTCGCCGGCCGCTCCACGGACGCGTCGTGCCCGTGCCCACGCGCTTCAAATCCCACGCAATCCACTGCGGCATCCACAACTGGCTCGCCCACAATCTGCGCGATCTGATCCGCCAGTGTCGCGTCCTTGCGAAGGTCGATGGTCTCGCACCCGAAACTTTTCGCTTGCGCCAAGCGCTCAGGGATCATGTCGCCCACGATCACCACCGCCGCTCCCAGCAAATGGCAGGAGGCTGCGCAGGCCAGCCCTACCGGTCCCGCACCAGCCACGTACACCACCGATCCAGTAGTGACGCCCGCTGTTACCGCTCCGTGATAGCCGGTCGGAAAAATATCGGATAGCAAGGTCAAGTCGCGGATTTTCGCGAGAGCCTGATCTTTCTTCGGGAATCTGATCAGGTTGAAATCGGCATACGGAACCATTACGTATTCCGCCTGCCCCCCCATCCAGCCACCCATATCGACATAACCGTACGCTGCGCCCGGCCGCGCGGGATTCACCGTGAGGCAGATTCCGGTCCTGCCTTCCCGGCAGTTGCGGCATCGCCCGCACGCGATGTTGAAGGGAACGGTCACCAGGTCCCCGATTTCCAGCATCTCCACGTCGTTACCCTTCTCGATGATCTCGCCGGTGATCTCGTGGCCCAGAATCAGGCCCTTCGGCGCCGTGGTCCGGCCTCGCACCATGTGCTGGTCAGATCCGCAGATATTGGTGCTCACGATCTTCAGGATTACGCCGTGCGGCGCATCCTTGCCGCCGAACGGTTTGTCTTCCGCCGCCGGCATTTTCAACTTCGGATATTCGATAGTCCGGACCTCCACCTTGCCCGGTTCGATGTACGCCACTCCGCGATTGCTAGCCATGTTGAAATTCCTTTCTTCGATTCTCTAAAAGGCCGCCGCGCCTGCTTCCGCCACTGCGTGATCCTGATCGCCCGATCCGCCACTCACGCCAATCGCTCCCACCACTTTTCCGCTCTTCTTGAGCGGAATTCCGCCCGCGAAAATCATGATCTTGCCATCGTTGGAAGCGTGTATCCCAAAAAACTGGCCGCCTGACTGCGAATGTGCCGCCAGGTCCTTAGTCGCGATATCGAACGCCCGTGACGTGTAGGCCTTCTTCTGCGAAATATCGATACTCCCGAGCCAAGCTCCATCCATCCGTACATGCGCGACAATATTGCCGCCTTCGTCCGCAACCGCGATGTTCATCGGTTGCCCGATCTCGGCAGCCTTCTTTTCCGCCGCCGCAATCACCCTCCGTGCATCCGCCAAAGTCACCATCGTTTTGTTCCTTCCTATAAGTAAGAATCCGTCCTTCCGGACTGAGCTAGTATACATCCAACAACACCTGCTGACGGGAGTGTTGTGTAACCGAGCCGCGACCGGGAGGGAGCGATAGTACGATGGGCGCTAATGCTGCGCTCGTGGAAGCGCTTCCTGCCGGTCGCGGCTCGGTTTCATTGCGGGACATGCACGGGTAGTATAAAAGTAGGTTATTCATGTCTTTCCCAATCGCTTTGCGTCTCATTGTGACGGAGCTTCTTTTCGTAACCATCACGGTTTTGGCAGCTCCCAAGCCCATTCCGGCTCCATTTACGGATGTTCCGCTCGCCAATCAGGCGGGAAAAGAAACCGCTGTTTTCGCCGGTGGCTGTTTTTGGGGAGTGCAATCCGTATTTCAGCGCGTGAAGGGTGTCCTGCACACCACCGCCGGATACTCCGGTGGATCGGCGAAGACCGCAACATATAAGCAGGTGATCACGGCGACCACTGGCCACGCGGAATCGGTTGAAGTGATTTACGATCCATCACGCATCACGTATGGCCAGTTGTTGCGAATCTATTTCTCGGTGGCGCATGATCCAACACAATTGAATCGGCAGGGCCCCGATGAAGGTACGTCGTACCGGTCAGCGATTTTCTATACGAACGAGGAGCAGAAGCGGTTGGCGAGCGCCTACATTGCGCAGCTTGATCAAGAGAAGGTTTTTCCAAGGCCGATAGTGACCGACGTGACGCCTCTTAAGGCGTTCTATCGAGCCGAGGATTATCATCAGGACTACGCCTACTACAATCCCAACAACCCTTATATTCAAGTTTGCGACCGTCCGAAGATTGATGCCCTGAAGCAGCAATTCCCGGAACTGTTTGTTGAATACACGCCCAAGAAGTAGCCCCCAGGGAGCCGGTTGCGAGTGAGGAGGACACTTTTAAAAAAAATGAATCGGCGAAGCATCCTGCGCGGAGGCGGATTGGCGGCCTTGAGCGCAGGACTGGGAACGGCCCAGCGCACGCCGGACTGCAACTGTACTCGCGGCTCGGACGGCGAGATGCTCGACACGGGCACGAGCGAGCTCCGCGCCATGATCGAACGCTACGACGTCGATCTGAGCGACCTCAATCGCGTCTATTCTCTCCCAGGCTCCAGCGCGCGTCATGCCCGGCTGGAACGGTTCTATTCCGAGCAGCTCCATTTGGTGGAAGCCGTCAACTTCGAGGCGCTCAGCCAGGCCGGCAGGATCGACTACCTTCTCTTGCGCGGTCGTCTGCTCCACGATCAGAAACAGCTCGCCGCCGAATCCCGGAAGGAGGAAGACATCGCCCCACTCATTCTTTTTCAGCAAGACATCATCCGGCTGGAAGAGGCGCGGCGGCGGATGGAGACTCTCGATCCCCAGAAGAGCGCGATCACCTTGAACAAGCTCGCCACCGATATCGAGGCTGCGAAAGCTTCTCTCGCGAACTCCAAGCTCGCGCACGCGGTGATGAATCGTGCGGCCATACGGCTGGTTCAGCTTCGCAGATACTTCCGCGCCTGGTTCAATTTCTACCATCTGTACGATCCCCGGTTCGCCTGGTGGACCGACGCCGAATTCAAGCGCGCCGATGACGCCCTGGATGCTTACGCGAAATTGGTGCACACCGCCTCCGGTGTTGCCGGGCCCATCGAGGGGCTAGAAGGCCGTGGCGGGCGCGGCGAGTTCCGCGATGACGACCCAGAAACGGTCGAGAAAACCGCGCCCAGCGGCACTGGCGAAAACAAGAGCGGCCCCGCTATTGGAAGCGAGCAGGAACTGTCGGGAATCGGTCCGGTGGGTAACGAAGCGCTGGTGGAAGCCCTGACTGCGGCGATGATTCCGTACTCGCCCGACGAGCTGATCAAGATCGCCAATCGCGAGTTCGCTTGGTGCGATCGAGAAATGCTACGCGCCTCCACCGAAATGGGTTTCGGCAACGACTGGAAGAAGGCCGTGGAAGCCGTCAAGAACAAATACGTCGATCCCGGACAGATGATCTACCTGGTTCGCGACCTCTCGCGCGAAGCGATCGAGTTTCTGGAGAAAAAAGAGTTGGTCACCGTTCCACCGCTGGTCAAAGAGGATTATTGGGAAGAGGCCATGACCCCGCGCATGCAGTTGGTGAATCCTTTCTTCACCGGCGGCGAGACGATCCAGGTCTCTTCGCCTGCCAGCAGCCAGACTCTTCAGCAGAGGATGGAAGCGCTGCGCGGCAATAACATGTTCTTCGCCCGCGCCACGGTCTTCCACGAGTTGATCCCCGGCCATCACATGCAGTTCTACATGACCCAGCGCTATCGCATCTACCGGAGCTTGTTCAGCACGCCGTTCTGGAGCGAGGGCATGGCGTTCTACTGGGAAATAATGCTTTGGGATTTGGGCTTCACTCACACGCCCGAGCAACGCGTGGGCGCCCTGGTGTGGAGAATGCACCGCTGCGCGCGCATCGTGTTTTCGTTGAGCTTCCACCTCAAGAAGATGACTGCTGTCGAGTGTGTGCAGTTTCTCATGGACCGGGTCGGCTTCGATCGCGCCAATGCCGAAGGCGAAGTGCGCCGCTCGTTCAACGGCTCCTACCCGCCCATCTACCAGTGCGCTTATATGCTCGGCGCGTTGCAATTTTACGCGTTGCACCAGGAACTGGTGGGATCGGGCAAACTGTCCAACCGCGCTTTCCATGACGCAATGTATCGCGAAGGAGACATCCCAGTCGAGATGCTGCGCCTGGCCCTGAATGGCCAGAAGGTCACGCGCGATTATAAGACAAGCTGGATGTTCTACAAGTCTCTAGGCTAGCAAGCCGTGAAAAAATGGAAACAACCGGTCGCTTACGCTCGCGGTTCGGTAGCGGAGCCGAACCGCGACCGTGAGGGAGCCGGTGCTTTTCAAAAGGTACCAGCCGCGAGGCACGCATCTGTAGGGAGGGAGCAGTGATCATTTTCGATTCTTCCCGGTTCGAGCGGAGTTTGTTTCTGCAGGCGGCGATGCTTCTTAGGACCACTCCGGCCTTTGCAGTCGGCAAAGGCGTGGTTGATGGCCCGCCTCCAACTCATCTGCGCTATTGTATGAATTCAGTGGCTCTTAATTTCGCACCTCGCGGCAAGTAGCCGCGTCTAGCTACGATTCCATCTCTGGAGGGTTCCATGCGATTACTCAACTCATATAAGCCTCGCTTGTCCGGTATCATCGCGCTCGCGACATTGTCCGTCATCACTTCTTCGGTATCGGCTCAAAACCAGCCCAATCCCCCCAAGAAATCTAAGAGCACAACCTGTTCGAACGACGACAGTGGATTGAAGTTGCCCGCCGGCTTCTGCGCGACTGTATTTGCTGGCGGCATTGGTCACGCTCGCCACATGGTGGTTTCAGGGAGCGGAGTGGTTTACGTCAACACCTGGTCTACAGATGACTATGGACCCGCCAAGCCGCATGAAGGTGGATTTTTGGTAGCTCTCGAAGACAAGAAAGGGACGGGGAAAGCGGACGTAATCGAGCGCTTCGGTGAAACGGTTCAGTCCGGCGGCGCAGGTGGAACGGGCATCGGCATCTATAAGGGATCGATTTACGCGGAGATCAACGATCGAATCGTGCGCTATTCGCTGCCGGCGGGCGCGCTTGTTCCGGCGAATCCACCTGAAACCATCGTTTCTGGCTTACCTCTTGGTGGCGATCATCCTATGCATCCGTTCATCATCAGCGAGGATGGATCGATGTATGTCGACGTTGGCACCGCGACCAACTCCTGCCAGCCGAAAAACCGTCAGCCCAGCATACCCGGTGCGAACCCGTGTACCGAACTGGAGACTCGTGGCGGAATCTGGCGTTACGATGCGAACAAAACGAATCAGACATTTTCGCCGGCCGAGCGGTTCGCTACTGGAATACGGAATGGTGAAGGCTTTGCCATCGACTCCGCGGGGCGCATTTTCGTCACTCAGCACGGGCGTGATCAACTGCATGCGAATTGGCCTGAACTCTACAAACCCTCCGAAGAAGCCACTCTCCCGGCTGAAGAGATGATGCTTTTGAAGTCTGGGGGAGACTATGGCTGGCCCGAATGCTACTACGATGCCGGGCAGAAAAAATTGGTGCTGGCCCCGGAATATGGTGGCGACGGAGGCAAGAAGGTGGGTGTTTGCGCGAGTAAGACCGGTCCTGTCGCAGCTTTTCCAGCGCATTGGGGACCGAACGGGATGACGCGCTACGACAAGAAACAATTTCCGGCCCGCTATCGTGATGGCGTTTTCATCGCCTTCCACGGTTCATGGGATCGGGCGCCATATGCGCAAAGTGGCTACAACATTGTCTTCCAGTCCCTTGCCGGAGCACGAGCGTCGGGAAGTTGCGAAGTCTTCGCGGACGGTTTTGCCGGAGCGGTAAAAACTCCGGAGGGCGCTGCGCATCGTCCCTCTGGTGTCGCAGTCGGGCCCGATGGGTCGCTCTATGTATCCGACGACATTCGCGGACGTATTTACCGGATCGTCTATCAGGGCGGCGCCACAGGCGACGCGAGGGGAACTCCTTGCCCGAGCGCCTCGGCTCCGGCCGGCGACATTGTCGAAAATGTCGACGCGGGCTCGGCTGCGAGCGTCCCGGTTCCCGATGGAGCGACGCGCGACATGGTTGCGCTGGGAGATCGTATTTACCACGGACAAGAGGGCGGAGCGGCTTGCGCGGGTTGCCATGGCGCGAACGCTACGGGCTCACCGCTAGGGCCCAGTCTGACCAGCGGCAAATGGTTGTGGAGCGACGGTAGCCTCGCGGGGATCTTGCAGGTGATCACCGACGGTGTTCCGCAACCCAAGGAATATCGCAGCCCGATGCCCCCCATGGGCGGAACACAACTCACCGTCCAACAGGTATCTGCGGTTGCCGCATATGTCTGGAGCATCAGTCATCGGAACTGATGCCGGGCGAGTTTCACTTCACCTGCTGACGGCAGAGTCATCATCTTTACCATTAGTAGTCGTCGATCGTTGTTGTAAAGCCCGGCGCGGCTCGGAGCGTCAGCCATCGGAACTTGGCTGGGCACCGGCCTCCTGCCATTTCCAACTTGCCATGGACACTGCCATTGGTTCATGGCACAATGAAACCAGGAGCCAGGTGATGAAGAACTTTCACGTGCCACTGCCGGAGCAAACCTATGACAATCTCAGGGCGGAGGCGGAACGGATGCAGGTACCCGCTACGACCCTGGCGCGTGAGGCTGTCGATTGGTGGCTGCGGCAACAATTCCGAAAGTCCAGGCAGGAGGCGATCGCGGCGTACGCCGCGGAAATGGCGGGAACGCATCTTGATCTCGACTCCGATTTGGAATCGGCCGCGATCGAGCACCTTGTGAAAGGCGGCAAGGCAGGCAGATGAGGCGAGGCGACGTTCACTGGGCCGATCTGGTTCCGCGTTCAGGATCGGAACAGACCGGGCGTCGTCCCGTAATCGTGGTGTCCCACGACGGCTTCAACCAAACGTCTGGATGGAGGTCGATCATCGTGGTCCCAATCTCAACGTCTTCATCTCAAGGCAAGCGGGGGCCTACCGTCATTGAGCTTTTGGGCGGGACTGCCGGTTTGCCGAAGACGAGCTTTGCCGTGTGTCATCAGGTGACCACGCTGGACCGCGCCAAATTGACCAAGAAAGTCGGCAGCCTGCCGTCTGAGTCCCTGCGTGAAGTCGAGGAAGGGCTGAAGGCGGCGATGGATCTCGATTGACCGTCTCTCCTGGCCGGGCAGACTGTCAACAAATTCGGCTAACAGTTGGGAAGTTGAGATCCTGGGGGGCCCATGTAGGCTCCCCAGGTGGGATACGAACTGTTGTGGCGAAATCGCAGGACAGACCGGCGACGCCGCCGGACTGCCAACAAAATTGCGCCGTCGCTTCCACCTGCGGCAGGGCCGCTTATACTTGCATTCGCCGTTCGAT
>CABEDY010000074.1_pt1 | contig 11211 bp, 5 predicted proteins | sample 3423171 | NCBI WGS metagenome assembly CABEDY01 (sample SAMEA5534333, study PRJEB31848) | metagenome | biome: tundra; feature: field; material: soil | place: USA | collected 2013-05 | depth 0.15 m | reverse complement strand
CGTTTGGATCATGGGAAGAAATGGCTGGGACCCTTCATTGTAGCGGATGCATGTTAAGCTGGAGAAAAATGCGGTGCTGGTGGGCGAGAATCTTGATCTTACTCACGGTCGCTTTGGCGGTTGCGAACGCGCAGTGTTTCGCGCAATGCCTGATGCAACCGAGCGGCGGCGCCCATTGCCATCAGCACGGTCAAGCGAAATCCGCCCATTGTTCGTTGCAGCATGATGTGAGGGTGGGTTCGGCAGGTTCAGTGACGCCGGGCGCTGTTCTGATTGCTATGGTGGAGCTGCCGGTTCTCGCAATCGATCTTGCATCGCGGCAGTGTGTTGCACTGTTGACGCCATCGCCGCCGGTACTGTTCAGCAAAGCTACACCTTTACCTCTTCGAATCTGAGCTCGTTACGCTTGCTTCCGCGCGCGGCTCGGTTTGAGCTCACGCGTGGTTCGATGAGATTTGCGTTCATTCCCGTTCATCCGCGGCCAAATCAAAAAGAGGTGAATCATGTCTAGACTTCCGATATTTTGCTTTCTGTTCCTGTCCGTTGCCGGCGCCCAAGAAATGAACATGGGCGGCATGAATCGGGCCGGCACTTTCCTGATGGGCCAAGCCTCGGGCACCAGCATGAACCCGCAGTCCTGGCCGATGCCGATGCTTATGCTGAATCCGGACGACTGGAGTCTGATGTTCATGGCCCAGGCATTCGTGCTGGACACGCAAGAGAGCGGACCACGCGGCGCCGACAAATTCTATTCGGCGAATTGGGGCATGTTCGCGGCCAGCCACGATCTGGGCGGCGGCAGCTTTATGTTTCAAACGATGCTCAGCCTGGATCCAGCTACCATCACGGATCGGCGCTATCCGGAGCTGTTCCAAACCGGAGAAACCGCGTACGGAAAGCCGCTGGTGGACGCGCAGCACCCGCACAATTTCATCATGGGACTCGGAATCCACTATGCGCATCCGTTGGGAGAAAACGCGATATTGCAGTTTTATTTTGCGCCGGTGGGCGATCCCGCACTCGGTCCGGTCGCCTTCCCACACCGCGCTTCGGCGGACGAGCTGCCGCAGGCCACGCTTTCACACCACTGGCAGGATTCGACGCACATCGCTGACGAAGTGATCACCGCCGGCATCATGCTGCACAACAAAGTGCGTCTTGAAGCCAGCGGGTTTTATGGAACCGAGCCAAGTGAGAATCGCTGGATCATCGACTATGGCCCCATCAATTCGTGGTCTACGCGTCTGTCGGTTTTCCCTACTGAGAACTGGATGGGGCAATTTTCGGTAGGGAGGATCGCCACGCCGGAGCGGCAGCAGCCTGGCGACGTGGTGCGCGCTACGGCTTCGATCCACTACACACGTCCCATGCAAGGATCGAGTTGGTCCACCAGCTTGATCTGGGGACGCAATCACGAGACGCTCAATCGTCGCAATTTGAACTCGTACTTGCTGGAGTCCGTAGCGCCATACCGGCGGAAGAATTTCTTTACCGGGCGAATCGAGCTGGTGGATAAAGACGAGCTGTTTAGCGACCAGCCGGATCTGGAGGCCCAGCTCGACCGCACCGTGGGACCCACATTTCGCATTGGGGCATACACTGCCGGATACACGCGCGACATCGGCGCATTCCACAAGGTCCAGACCGGAATCGGAGCGAACTTCACTACCTACACGATGCCCGATGCGATCAAACCTTACTATGGAAACCATCCTGTTTCGGTGAACATATACGCGCGGTTGCGGCTTAAGCCGTAGGTTACCGAGCCGCGACCAGAAGGGAGCGTTACGAGCAGACGGCAACGCCACAATGGCTGTGGTAGCGCTTCCTTGCGGTCGCGGCTCGGAAACGTCCTGCGTCACGATCATTTGTTTCTGGCCAGCACTTGCGCGAGATTGCGGCGGGCGTCGGCATAGTCGGGGCGCAATTGAATGGCCTGTTCGAAATGACGAATGGCTTCATCCCGCTTGCCCTGCCATGCCAAAGCGCAAGCCAAACCGTTATGCGCGAAGGCCAGGTTCTTGCCGAGATCGAGCGCAGTCTGATATTCACGAGCTGCTTCATCCAACCGGTGCAACCTGAGCAGAGCGCCACCCAGTCCAAGATGGGCGGGCGAAAAGTCGGGTCTCATCGCGATGGCTTTGCGAAAGTTCTCCGCCGCCCAGAGATCGTCACCGCGCGACATCAAGACTTCAGCCATGTTGTTGTATGCGATGAACGAGGGTTCCACCTGGAGCGCTTGCGTCCAGAGCGTGTCGGAATCGTGCCAGACCCCGATCTGCTGATTGGTGAGAGCGGCCAGGCTGAGGATGGCTAGAGTAGCGGCCGCAGCTAGCAGCCAGCGTATGGCCTGCGTCCTCTGCCACCACAACACCATTGACGCTCCAGCGAGAAGCGCCCAACCGAGGCAGGCCAGATAGGTATTGCGATCGTAGGTTACCGTTGGACCGTTGGCGAAAAAGCCGAGCACTGGCGACAGCGTTATCGCATATGCAAGCCACACAGCAAGAAGGGAGGGGTATCTTCGGAGCAGTAGAATCGCCGTTGCCGTAATTGACAGGACTACGAGGAGGCTGATCTGGAAGGGTGCTGCCGCCGGATCGATTTTGTGCGGCGTAAATTCGTACAGTGGCGACAAACGAACCGGCGCTACGGTCTTCCCGAGATAAAACGCCAGGTTGTATATTGCGGCCGCAATTCGGGAAAGGCGGCCCATACCAGCCATTGCGTCGAAAAGATCCATACGCGTCGACCTGTACTGCACAACCACGATCATGCCCAGGCTGAGTGCGAAGAAAGGAATCTTCTCGAACCACACCGCGCGAACTTGCGCCTCCAGCCAGCGGCGCGGTGTGGCTGGGAGCCTGCGCAGCGGGTAAATGTCGAGAAGCAGCAAGAGCGCGGGCAACGTTACGACGATCTCTTTGGATAGCAGCGCCGCAGCGAAGCTCGCGAGACAAAGCCAGTAGTACTTGCGCCGGATGGGGTGTCCCGGTTGATAAGCGTGAATGTAAGCAAGGATCGCCAGCAGGTAGAACAATCCCGACAATACGTCGCGGCGCTCGGTGATCCACGCCACCGATTCTACGCGCAGCGGATGTATCGCAAAAATTAGAGCCGCGAACATAGCGCCGATTGGAATCTCGGCTCCGGCTTTGGGGGGTATTGTGATTTTGAAGATCGCGACGGCGAGCAAATAGAAAGCGACAGCATCAGCCGTGTGCAGAAGGACGTTGGTCAGATGATATCCCCACGGATTCATCCCCCAGATTTTATAATCCAACCCGAGCGTCATCCAGCTTAGCGGGATGTAGTGTCGCAGCATCTGGGTGCTCCACATCCATTTGAGCTGGGCCCAACCGAGTCCCCGATAGGCGGGGTTATCCAGAAAGTTCGCAGTGTCGTCCCAGTTGACCCAGTCATTCTGGAGTGCCGGCAGGAATACCAGGAATGTGGACAAAGCCACCAGGGCGGGGAAGAATCGATACACTCGCTGGGCGGTCACTTAGAAGGCATTATCGCAGCCATTTCCGCCACCAGGCAGTTGACTAACTCGGCTGCCGGCATGGCGCGGGCCCGGACAACGCCTTGTCCCGCCCAAAGCGATAAGAATTCTGGGTTCGCTTGCCGAGCTGCAGCAGCACGCATCGCACGCGTTAACGCGTTCTGCAACGGATAGGGAAGGATGGCGTCCTCGTGGCTCATTAGTTTTTGGATGAACGCGTTTGGGAGACCGCGCGCGGGCCGTCCGGAGAAGGCGCGAGTGATCACGGTGCTGTCTCTCGTGGCCGTAAGAATCGCTTGCTTGTGAGCTCGCGGTGCGCCGGATTCCGTCGAGACCAGGAACGCGGTGCCGAGCGATGCGGCGGACGCTCCGGCCGCGAGTGATGCTCGGATGTCGCGGCCATCCATTAGGCCGCCGCTGGCGATCACGGGTTTGTGGAGAACCGCGGCAATCCCGCGGACCAGTTCTAAAGTGGGCACCATGGACGATTCGAACGGTCCGGCAAAAGTTCCACGATGCGCGCCAGATTCCGCGCCCTGCGCGATGATGGCATCCACGCCCGCTTCGGCCAGCAAGCGCGCTTCTTGAACGGTGGTGGCGGTGCCAAGAATCACGATACGCCGTTGTTTCAGCCGCGACATCGCATCCGGATTGGGGATGCCAAAAGTGAAGCTGAAGATGGGCGGCCGCTGGTCCATGACCGCCTCGAATTGCTCTGGGAACGGGTCGGGCTTGGGGAGCGGCGGCGCAGGAGGTGGCAGGCCGAACGCGCGGTGAATCTCAGCCAAAATCTCCAGCATCGGCTGAGGATCGGCGTGCGCATTCTCATCCCAGCCGCCCGCAAACAGGTTCACTTGAAATGGTTTGTCCGTGAGCGATTTGATTCGCTGTATGTCGCCCGTGATTTGATCCGGCGTCAAATAGGCGGCGCCCAGCGAGCCGAGACCTCCAACGTTCGAAACCGCAGCCACCAGTTCGGGCGTGCTGGGACCGCCGCCGAGCGGGCCCTGGATGATGGGGTGCTGAATATTCAGGCGCTTCAGGAATTCATTGCTGGTCACCGAATTTGACATGGGTCCTTCGTCTACTATAGTCTCGAATCCGACAAATGCAGCAGGGCCAAGGTTACTTAACCATCGACGATGGAGTGCGCCTATTCTTTCGCCAGATCGGAAGCGGCCCGAAGCCTGTCGTCATCCCCAATGGATTTCATATGATCGATGATTTCCAGTGCCTAAGCGAGGATCGTACGTTGATCGTTTACGATCTTCGTAATCGCGGGTGGTCGGATCACGTCAGCGATCCCTCCAAGCTCACCAGAGGCATCCACAACGATGTTGATGATCTGGAAACCGTGCGCCGTCATTTCGGAATCAGCCAAGTTGACCTCATCGGGCATTCGTATCTGGGGCTGATGGTGATCCTATACGCAATGAAATATCCGGCATGCGTTCATCGAATGGTGCAGATTGGTCCGATGCAGCCCCATGCCGGCAAGCAGTATCCGGCCCATTTGACGTGCGCTGATGGGACGCTAGCGGAAGTGTTCTCGAAGCTTGGCGAATTGCAAAAAGAAAGAGAATCCACGGATCCCGTCGAGTTCTGCAAAAAGTTCTGGGACATTCTGCGGGTGATCTATGTCTCGAATCCTGCTGATGCGGACAAGATCAATTGGGGACGGTGTGAGCTTGCGAACGAGCGCAACATGATGCGGTATTGGAACGACAGTATTTTTCCGTCTATCAAAGAGCTGAAGTTCGAAGACGTATCAAAAGCTCAGGCTCCTGTATTGACGATTCATGGGATTAAGGACCGGAGCGCGCTGTACGGGGGAGGACGGGAGTGGGCGATGATGTTGCCGAACGCGCGCCTGGTGAGCGTCGAAAATGCGGGTCATGCGCCGTGGGTGGAGGCTCCGGAATCAGTATTTGGAGCGATACGGGAGTTTTTTGGTGGGACTTGGCCGGAGGGGTCTGAGAAGGTAATGTCGATGGATTTGTGAGGAGAACCAACTCCGTTGAAGACACGCGTGGCGCACGCACTCTTGCGTGCCGTGTTCGCACTCTTGCGAACACAATAGGAAGCACAATTATTTTCATGGCGTTCACATGGGTGTGAACGCGGCACGCAGGAGTGCGTGCGCCACAATGGGCTACTTCGCGGTCGGGCCCGGCGGATCCTTCGTCACTGTGTAGAGCTGACCGTTACGCAGGTAGAGCCGCTCGGCCTCCGGACGGTTGAACGGGCGCGAGCCGCGGCGGTTGAATACCGTGAGTTGGTTGCCATCTTCATCCACGGCGCGATCGCGGTCAATGCCTTTCGATACCGCGAGCGCCGGGCCTTTGGTGTGGTAGGTGGCGATGAGTTTGGGCGTGGGGCGCGGACTGAAGCCGAGATAATTCGGCGTATCGTTAGGCGCGAAGAGCTGGACGATTCGCAGGCCGTTCTTGCCATCGGCGAGATACGCGAAAGCGCTGGCGCTGGTCATTCCCAGTTTCACGTCGCGCGTGTCGTTGATGTCGCCGGCGGCGTTAAACGTCTGATCGAGCCTAGGATGCTCCGGCCGCTCCACATCCACGATCACCAGGCCCTGCTTGCCACCGGCTACGTACGCATACGTTCGCGCGACGTAGATATTGCGAGCGTCTTCGAGCGGGACTATCGCGCCTGGCACCAGCCGGGGATGGGCCAGCGAGGTGACATCCAGAACCTTCAAGCCTTCGTGGTCAACCACGAACGCGTAGCGAAATTGGACAGCTACGCCTTGCGGTTCAGCGAATGCGATTTCCGATTCCACTTTCGGCGCGAGTGGGTTTTCGATATTCACCACCACCAGGCCGCGATTACACAGGATGTACGCGTAATGTCCAGCAATGGTGATGCGTCGCGCGCCGTTCAGAATTCCGCCAGGATTAAATGCGCCAGCGCGCTTCAGGAAATTGTTCGCGGGATTTCCGTCGAGCAGCGTCAGTACGCCGGGTGTTTTGCTCTTCAAGTTTGGATCGCCGATTATTACCAGACCTTCCTCGAGATCTGTCACGTAAAGGAAGCCGTAGAACAATGCGATCGGCTGTTCCTCATTGGCCGGGATGTGCTGGCGCAGAGGATCGACGGCAAGAGTGGAAGGCGACCCGACGGCGGTGGCGAATTTGGTCTTTACGTAGAAGCGCTGCCCGAGCGGCGAGACAGGCGCGGTGACCATCTTCTCCGAAAAATCCTTGTTGTCGATGTTCGCCACGTCGAAAACGCGGAAGCCGCCCTTGCCGAGGGCTGCGTAAAGATACTCACCCCGGAGCTGGACATCCAAAACGTTGCCTTCCTTGTGGTCCGCTTCTTCCAGCTCGCCATGATGTTTCTGCAGCTCTTCGTAGTTGTGGGAGTAAACCAGCTTTTGCAGATCACTGCCGAAGACCGCCGGCGGATCGTCGTGCTCAGCCACGGGAATTGCGTCGTATCCCTTGGAGCCCTCCGCCACGTACACGTAGCGGCCCATGAAATTCACCAGATTGGTGCCTTGCATCAGGAGCTGGGCCATCCAGGCGTTGTTGTCGCCATCGCGGGAGACATGGCAATCCGTGCAGGTTTTGGTTTCCGTCGAGCGCACGGTGTGCGGATAGTACGGGCTGAAGCCGAAGCCGCTGAAGCCCTCGGCCGAAATGGTCTGCTGCATGTAGTAGAGCCAGTCGCGGTTGGCGTTCTGCGAGCTAACCACAACGGCGCAAGTTGACCGCGTGGGCGCGATGCGATGCTTGGTCACCGTGCCATCAATGCCCAGCATGTAGATATCGTCGCGCAGGACTTCGAAATTGTATGACGTATAGTTGCGCGTGGTGAGCCCTTCGTTGTGCAGCATCGGCATCTTTTTGTTGGCGATCATAGGCAGATGGCAGCCGAAACAACTGGTGGTCCAGGAGGAGTGGCAGGCGTAACAAGTCATGCTGCTGTTGGCGTGGGCCAAGGAGGATTCATCAGTAGTTGCGGCGCCCCAGGTCTTGCCGTCTTTCTGGATTGTTTTTGCGAGGCGTGATTTCTCGCTGTAGTGTGGATTGCCGGGCGTGATGGTATCCAACACCTGCACCACCTCCCACGGTTCACGATTCTGCTCCACCATCGATCGCTGATAGAGCCTGCCGTCCTGCCAATAGAAGCGGCGCTGGCGCCAGGGCGTCCGAAGCAGAGCGAGATCGGTGCCACCGGGTGGCGCGGCTGCTGCCGAAGTTTTCAAGCTCGCCTTCTTTGAGATGGTGCCGTGGCAATCCACGCAATCTACTTCGACCGCGTTGCGTGTCTCACCATAGAGATTGCCGTTGCCGTGGTTGTCCTGCGCAAAATGACAGTCCTCGCAGTGCATGCCTTTTTCCAGATGAATATCGCGGAGGTGAACCGCCTTCTGAAACTTGTCCTTGTCGTCGGGAGGCACCACATTGTCCTTCGCGTCCAGTAGATCGCCTTTGCGATCGCGCTTGTAGACGGCGCGGAACACCCAGCCGTGACCATGGAAATCGGCAAATTGAGTGTGCTTGAGCTGCTGGTTGAATTCGGGCGTGCCGATCTTTTCCAGAAAATCCAAATCCTTCCATTTGCCGCGCGCGGCTGCGCCTTCCGGATTTGCGATCCAGGCCTGGTAGCGCTCCGCGTCGCTCGGATTGTGTTGCTTGGCCGGATACATGTGCTCGCCGTCGGTCTCGTTGTCCCACCAGATGTAACCCAGATAGGAGGCGACCATGTTGGTTCCAGGGTGAATGTGGCACACGATGCACTGGCTGGTAGGGATGGAGCGCGTGAACTCGTGTTTGATGGGATGGCCGGATTCATTGCGTGGGATGGTGGGATCCATCTGGAAGCTGTGAGCTTGATTGCCGAACGCGGCATAGGGGCCGGAATGAATCGGCGAGCGATCGTTGGCGTAGATCACGTGGCAGGCAGTGCAGCCGCTTTGCCGATAGTCGCCCGGATGATCGTTGGTGCCCGGGAGCGAAAGAAGCGGATCCAGCAGGCGCGTTTTCTGCAAGCCCAGAAAGACCGGGTCTGTGCGTAGCTCGGTTCCAAATCCGCGATCGCTCAGCTTAACGTCGGGGCGGCCGGGATCTTCTTCGGGATTCGGATTTCCGATCTCGGATCGCTCGCCTCCACCGCGCTCGAAAACTCGCAGCACGTTGCCGGGCTCAGAGACTTCCCAGCGGGCGAGCGGCTCCAGGTGCGGAAGTATTCCGTTGGCGCGGGTTTGTTCCTGGGATGGCGGTGGAAACGTATTGATGCGCTGCGGGAGTCCTTCCGGCGAGTAGCTTTCTCCGAAGCGGGCGTCTTTATACACGAACGCGCCGTTGTTGTAGAGCGCGGCCTGCCATAGCATGGCTCCGTGGGTCATCATGCTGGTTTGAACCGCCCGCACTTCGCGCGCGTGGCAGCCTGAAGTCCCGCAAGTTTCCTCCGCCACGCGCAAATCGCCGGGATTGACGAACTGAATGTATTCCTTGCTTTCCTTCAGCCAATTGGCGAAGGGACGGACCGGATTAGCGGAACTCTTCCACATGCTGGCATTGCGCGGCTTCGGGTGGGCCTGCTTTTTCGCCTGCTCATATTGCGCGTCGCCGGATTTGGTTCCCGAAGGTGGTTGGATTCCTGGATCGCCACCGTGGCAATCGATGCAACCAAGGCGGACCGTGCCGGTGGGATGCATGGATGGAGAATCGGTCTGGCCGTGGCAGGCAACGCAGCCGGTGCTTTTGCGATCGGCTTCTTCCTGCGACTGCAGCAGCCGCGAGCGATCCGATTGCTGTGCCACTAAAAACGTGCAAAGAAAAGCTACCGAGACGCCGCAAGCGCCAGTGACCAGCAGCGTCTTAGAAGCGGAAGCGGACATTGGCAAATAGAGCGAGCAAGGTTCGATTGGTGGAGATTTCGCGGAAGCCTTGAAACGGATCAAAAACGTTAATGCCGCCAGTGAAGACAATGTTCTCCGATAGCGGCGGACGGTAGGTGAGTCCAAGGCCTGAATCCGCGCCCACTCCGGCGTGGATCGGTTTCTGGAACAGCAGCAGCTCCAGCGATTCGGTATGCGCGAATCGAATCAAGTTCAGGTTCAAAAACGCCTTCAACTTCGGCGTCAGGTCGGCGTCCACTCCCGCATTGTATAAGAACAAGCCCGGATTCACGAAGTTTGCTTGGCCCTCTAACTTGCTGGACTTGAGATCGGGAACCAGGCTCCCTCCGTTTTCGAGCGCCACGCCCGTGCCTGTAAGCCGCAGGCCTTCGCGGTCCCAGAAGCTGAAGAAGCCGCCGGCAAAATTGGGATTGTCGAAGATGGTATCGAATCCGCTCGCGGTTCCATCGCGAGGATTTTTGTCGCCGGACGCATAGAAGAACGAAGTGCGGTAGCGCAGCCAGTTCTTATCCAGCGACAACTCAACCGCGGCCATCTGAGCATTGATGGAGACTGGGCGTCCGGCCAGCGAATTAAAGGTGTCGTGGCCAAGTACCTGATAAAAAGAGTGCGTGATGTTGATGGGGCCCAGGTGGCCATCGCCGTTGAATCCGTAATAGTAGGCGCGAATGGCGTGCGGCTTCACCAGGCCGATCGCGGCCGGACGAGCCAGAAAGTTGTTGTTATCAAACTTAAAAGACGGATCGTCCTTGTCGTAATGGAAATTGACCTCGACGGTGTAGCCGGGTTTGAAGAAATCCTGTCGATAAACGTTCGCGATCATCACCTGCTGCTTGCGATAGTCCATACTATTCAGGCCGCTATTGGTGTCCTTTTCGAGCATCGCGAAGTAAGCGAGGTTGTATTGGTAGCGATTGGAATCCAGATTGCCGAAGATTCGCAGCCCGGGTTCCTGATCGGAAAAAATAAAGCCTCGAAAATCGCTATTAAACGACTGGATTCCGGCGCGGGCCGAGATGAAGTCGTAGTTGCTGCTGAGATCGGCCAGTTTGACTTCAACGAAAGCTTCCTGCAGGCCAACATGGGTATCCAGCCGTGTGGTTCCGTCACGCACGTCGACGTTGACGATGCCGTTCTCCTGAACGTTGAGGTAGTTGATGTTCACTTCTGGCGTGATTTTGATGCGCCAATCCACGGGCTTGAACGATGTGTCGCCGTGAAACAGGTCGAATGAAAATGTCAGATTTTCGCTCAGGAAGAACTGGCCGAATTTACCGAAAAACTGAGCGCTGTCGGCGTTGGCGGAGCTGACGCCGCTGGGGACCGGAATACGGCGTCCGTCCAAAAACGTATCGCTGATGAAATCGAGATTCAGGAACGTCTGATTTCCGATGATGGGGACATCGCCCTTGAGCTTGTTCTTATTAAAAGGGTCGTACCAGTGGCCTTTTGTGTATGGATACTCGCCTTTTTGGTCGTAGCGGCGATAGTCGGGAAAATCGTACGCCCAACGATTCGGCATGACGTTGAAGACTTTGTCGGCGCTGGGCAACGGCTCCAAGGGCCGCGGTTCGCCGGTGGCCGCAGGTGGAGGCTCCTGCGGCAAAGTTCGGTACGGAGAGCTGGGCGCAACTTCGGCAGGAGGCGCGGCGGGAGCGGGTCCGAGTCCTGGTTGACGGGGCACTTCGCGCACGCCCTCGGAGCCGGTTGGAATTGATTTCAAACTGAATTCGATTGCGAAAACATCGCCGGGCTTCAGCTCGATGTCGCCCTGAGCAAACGGCTGGAAGCCTTCCCGCGTGGCCTTCACCTGGTAACGGCC
>CABEDY010000072.1_pt1 | contig 11247 bp, 11 predicted proteins | sample 3423171 | NCBI WGS metagenome assembly CABEDY01 (sample SAMEA5534333, study PRJEB31848) | metagenome | biome: tundra; feature: field; material: soil | place: USA | collected 2013-05 | depth 0.15 m | reverse complement strand
TCCTCCACCTCCGCCCCAGCCGCCGCGTCCGCCGCCACCCAATAGGTTACCGAGTATCATACCTATCAGGAAGCCTCCACCACCGCCGCGGCCACCACGGCTCAGCAAAGACAACAGAATCACAACTACGATGGCGATGGCGACAAACGGAATGCCCGACCCTCTGGGGGACGCCGGCCGGCGTGGGCGCGGGGAGGAATCGAGTGAAACGCCTTTGGCCGCGGCAATTCGAGATCCCATCTCGCCGACGGCGGCGAACAGGGCCTGTCCGTATGCGCCCTGCCGTAAAAGTGGACGGGCTTCCCTTAGAACGCCGCCCTCAAAACCATCCGGGAGAATCGGCTCCAATCCATATCCCACTTCGAGGCGGTCTTTGTGATCCTTGATGGCGATGAGAAGCAAAATGCCTTCATCCTTGCCCTTTTTGCCGATGCCCCACTTTCGGTAGAGTGCGTTGGCGACGTCTTCCACGGGCTGGCCGTCGAGCGAATCGATGGTGACGACAGCCATCTGAACGCCCGTGACCTGCTCCACCTGGCCGCAGTACGCTTCAAGCTGTTGGTGCGATTGCGGGGTGAGGACGTGCGCGAAATCGTTGATGTAGCCTTGGGGTTTGAGGGAATTGAGATCTAGGGCTAGGAGGGAGGTCGATAAAAGCAAGAGGACAAGCCAGAGGCTTGTCCTACGGGGACGCAGGGCTGCACATCTCAACAGGCCAGGTCCTCGCGCTTGATCTTGAAGTCGCCTAGATTGCCGAGCATGGCTAGGGTGATGTTCTTGGGGTCGAAGAACTCGCGAGCAATTTGCTGCACCTGTTCGGCTGTGACCTCTTCGATGCTCTTGATCATCTCATCCAGCGTGAAAAAGCGCTTGAAGTACATTTCCTGCCTGGCCAGATTGCCCATGCGGCTGGAAGTGGACTCCAGGCCCAACATGAAAGAACCTTTCAAGTGATCCTTGGCGCGCCGCAATTCTTCCGCTGGTACCGGATTTTCCTTCAGCTCGCGGAACTCGGCCACAATCAACTCGATTACCTTGGCTGCCGATTCCGTGGATGTTCCGGCATAGATGGCCATGCATCCGGTGTCGCGATACATGCTGAGCTCCGAGTAAACTGCGTATGCCAAGCCCAGCTTCTCGCGAATATTCTGGAACAGCCGCGAGCTCATGCCCCCGCCCAGCAATGTATTCAGCGCATAACACGCGAAGCGCAGCTGGTGCGGAAGCGGATAGGCCGGCACGCCCATGTACATATGGGTTTGTTCGAGAGAGGCCTTATTGCGAAACACCAAACGGGCGTGCGGAACGGGCGGAGGGTCCGGGGAAAGCGAGCCGTGCACGCGCAAATCCTCAAAGTGCTGGCGTGTCAGCTCCACCAGGCGCTCATGCTTGAGATTCCCGGCGGCGGTGATCAGGATGTTCTTGGGCGAGTAATAGCGGCGATAGTAATGATGGATCATCTCGCGGTCGAACTTCTTCACCGTATCTTTGGTGCCCAGAATTGGCTTGCCGATGGGGTGGTCCTTATAGAAATTGCTCGAGAAGATTTCGTGAAGCAGGTATTCGGGATTGTCCACCTCCATCTTCAGTTCTTCTAGGATGACACCCTTTTCCTTCTCGATGTCCTCGTCGCGAAACAGAGGATTCAGAACCATGTCGGCCAGGACATCGAAAGCCAACGGCATGTGCTCGTCCAGGACCTTGGTGTTGTAACTCACCATTTCTTTGGCGGTGAATGCGTCCAGTCCGCCGCCGATGGAATCCACCGATCGGGCGATATCCTCGGCTGAGCGCTTGGAGGTTCCCTTGAAAACCATATGCTCGATGAAATGCGAAATCCCGTTTTCATCGGGAGTTTCCGAGCGCGAGCCGGTTCCGATCCACACACCCATCGAAACGGACCGGACATGCGCCATGTGCTCGGTGATCACCCGAACTCCGTTCGCGAGCGTCGTAGTCTCGATCTCGCGAGCTTTCTCGGATACGGTTTCAGCTAGCAGTTCCACTAACTCCATTTTATCGCGGTTCGGAAGGTAGCGGTGATATACTGAAAAAGTGGCGCAAACTATTGTAGGGCTTGAAGTTGGGGACCTGCAACAGGTCCTGGAGGGCCAACCGGCCTTTCGCGCGCGCCAGATTTACGAGGCGGTGTACCGGGAGCGTGTCTCGGACCTGGTGCAGATTACGACCTTACCCGTATCTCTAAGAAACGAATTGGCTTCCAAGTTCCCATTGGGCCTTCCCAAGGTTGCCGCGGGGTATAAATCCGTGGATGGCACCCGCCGCTACCTGCTGGCGCTCGAAGACCAGAAAACCATAGAAACGGTGCTGATGCCGGAGGAGGGGCGCGACACAATTTGCATATCGAGCCAGGTGGGGTGTCCGGTAAACTGCCAGTTCTGCCTCACCGCTTTGATGGGATTGGAGCGCAACCTGACGGCGGGAGAAATTGTGGGGCAGGTGCTGTTTGTGATGCAAACGCATCAGCTCTCAACCGGAAGCGACCGGCTGAACATCGTGATGATGGGCATGGGCGAGCCGCTGCTGAACTTGCCCAACGTGATCAAAGCCACTCGCTTGCTGGCGGATCCGCACGGGATCGGATTGTCGCCGCGGAGGATTACTTTATCGACAGCGGGCATTGTTCCGAAGATCGCGGAGCTGGGCCTGGAGCCGATCCGGCCGAAGCTCGCGATCTCGCTGAATGCGTCCACGGAAGAACAGCGCCGCGAGCTGATGCCGATCACGCGGAAGTACTCTCTGAAAGATCTGCTGGCGGCATGCAAAGCATATCCGCTGCGAAAATGGGAAAAGCTGACCTTCGAATACGTGCTGCTGAAGGGCGTAAACGATACGGACGCGGACGCGCGGCGGGTGGTGAAACTGCTGGCGCATCTGAACGCGAAAGTGAACCTGATCGCGCTGAATCCGGGGCCGGGGATTGCGTTTGAGACGCCGGACGCGGCGAGGGTGGACGCGTTTCAATCGATAGTTCGTCGTTCGATGGCGTGCTTCGTACGAAAGCCGAGGGGTCGAGATATTTTTGCGGCTTGTGGGCAGTTGAGAAGAGTGGAGAATTCAGAATTCAAGAATTCATGAAGTCTAGGAAGAAGGATTGCGCGCTGCGGCGCGCCTCCATCTTCTTGAATGCTGACTTCGTGGATTCTGGATTCTATTTGGGATTTGGAGCTATGTCGGCACTCGTCAGGCCCAGGGCCCATTTGATGGCTTCGAAATACATGGTCTGGACGTCTTTGCGATCCCAGCTTTCTTCGCGATGGCCTAGCGTGGAATAGTAGACGCGGCCCTTGCCGTACATCTTGGCCCAGGACACCGGGTAGTTCTTGTCCGCCCGGCGTTCATCGGAGACGCGCGGGTTGGATAGATCGAGTTTGCTCGGGTCCATGCGGATGATCACGTGGGTCACGTCTGGGTTGAAGTTTTTCACCTGATAGATTTCATCTTTGAACGTGAAGGCTGGCGCGAAGAGCTGCATGCCGGGGAATTTTGGATCCACGACTACCATCGGTGCATCGAAGACGCTCCACGGGTGCTGGTTGAAGTAACCGCCAATCATCTCGCCGTATTCGGGCCATTTATAGAACGTATCGATGGCGCTATGTATGCCGATGAATCCTTTGCCGTCGTCGTGGACGAATGAAAGCAGATCCTTCTTCTGCTGATCGTCCATGTCCAGTTCGCCGGTGGTGTAGAAAATCACCGCGTCGAAATAATTCAGGTTCTTGGCGTTGCCGGCTTCGAGTTTTTGTTTCGTCAGAAGCTGGGCGTCGGTGCGGATGTAGGTGTCGTAGACACCGGATTCCTGGCCCAGGCGCTCAATGGTGGCCAGGGCGTGCGAAACGGAGTCGTGCTGGAAGCCTTTGACTTCGCCGATAGCGAGGACTTTTTTCTTTTTGGTCTGAGACGGAGCGGAGACCGTTAGCGCGAAACCGAGGAAGAGTGCTAGTGAGAGACGGTGCATGGCAATAGCATACAGGACGCAGAGGGCAGAAAGCAGAAGGCAGAAAGCAGAGGGCAGAAAGCAGAAGGCAGAAAGCAGAAGGCAGAAAGCAGAAGGCAGAAAGCAGAAGGCAGAAAGCAGAGGGCAGAAGGCAGAGCGCAGCCCCAGCACCCGACCGCTGCTTCCTGCTTTCTGCTTTCTGCCTTCTGCCTGCCGTCTGCTACATTCGCTGCATTCTGCGGAGCGTGAACGCTTCCGGGTGAACATTCGCGTCTTTCAGCTTTTTCCAGTCGTCGCTGATATGGATCAGTTTTCCGCTGATGTGGTTGGATTGTTCGGAGGCCAGGAACAGGGCGAGCTGAATTTGTTTTTCGGGTGCGCCGCCGCCGGTCCGGCGGATTTCAAGCGCGTCTTCGGTTTCCTTCCAACCAGCTTTTTCGCCGGCGCGCAGAATTTCATCTGTCATGTGGGTGTAGGTGCCACCCGGGCTCATGCAGTTGATCTGGACGTTGTGATCGCGCACCTCGTCGGCAATGGTTTCCACCAGCCGCACCACAGCTGCTTTGGAGGCGGCGTAGGCGGAGAAATTGGGGCGGGCGCTGGCGGCGCCTCCTCCGCTGAGTACGATAATTTTGCCGGAGCGCTGCTCGATCATGTGAGGCAGAACCGCCTTGCACGCGTTCATCACGCCCAGAAGATTGATGTTAATTGTTTCGGCCCAAGCCTTCGGCGATTGTTCCACGAAAGGTCCGATGGGGCCCTGGACGGCCGCCGCGCACACCAGAACGTGGACTCCTCCGTAATCGCGGCGCATGCGGTCCACAGCGGCGTTGAGCTGCTCGAAATCCGTAACGTCGGCTCGAATGCGCAGTGCGTTGCCGCCGGCATGCTCAATCTCGAGATGCGCCAGATCCAGCTCGCCTTTGCTGCGCGAAAGCAGTCCTACCTTGGCTCCGGCAGCCGCGAATCCGAGGGCCAGCCGTTTGCCGATGCCACGGCCAGCGCCAGTGACCAGAACACCCGCGTTCGTCAGAGAATGCAAAAGCGGAATCCTTCCAATTAACGGTAGTACAAAAAAAGGGGGCTGGGGGACTGGTTGCTGGTTTCTGGTTGCTGGTTTCTGGTTTCTGGGGGCTGTGGCTCGGGCTAGAACCAGAAACCAGGAACCAGAAACTAGAAACGTGGCGTTTTTTGGCGGTACATGCCTTCGTCGGCGCGCTGGAAGACTTGTTCGGCGGTTTCTCCGGCTCCCCGTTCCGAGACGCCGAATGAAACACCGATATTGACGGTGGTTTCCTGACCTTCAACAACCACTTTGTAGGCGCCGCTCAGCAGCCGCGCAATTTCCTCGGCGCGCACTTCGGCGTTCGCGATGGAACATTCAAGAATGACGACAAATTCATCACCGCCCCACCGGCACACGAAATCGCGTGGGCGGACTTGGTTACTGAGCCGATTCCCCAATTGCTTGAGAATCTCATCTCCACAGAGGTGCCCATGATCGTAGTTGACGCGCTGGAATGTATTGAGGTCGAACAAGAGGATGCAGAATTCGCGATTGGCCGCGACGCGCGCCGCCAACTGGCGATCGAATTCCCGGCGGTTCGGGACCCCGGTCAACGGATCGATGGACGCCAGGAATTCCACTTCACGCAACTTATCCTGGAATTCGGCCAGCTTTGCTTGCAAATGGGCATTGGCATCGCGGCCGTCCTGTTCCATGGATTCCACGAATCCACGCAGTTCGACCGCTTGTCCGGCCGCCAGCGCGCGGTCGCCCGATCGCGCCACTTGCTCCATCTGGTCCACAAACCGCGCAAGCCGCTCGATGTACTTCTCATTACGGACTGCCACCGCGCTTTCACTCTGCGCGAGCAAGGCCAGAGCCTTGGCCACATCCTCGGCTAGAACATTGTTGTACTGACGAGCCTTGTTCGAGAAGTCGATGAGTTCGGAATGCAGCGCGTTGCGGCTCTCTTCCAGGGTCTGGACGCTAGCGTGATAGGCCACGCGACTGCGTAAGCGAACCAACTGGTCGTGACAGGACGCGCCGATTTCGCCGCACAGGCTAGCCACGGTTTCAGCGATATCCAGAATCGATGCCAGATAGCAATCCAGCGCGGCATCGGATTCAGATTGTGGTTGCCTTTCCGGCGAGCTCATCGGCAGAATCCCTTAAGGTTTGGGGGCCGGTTTGGGAGCTTCCGCCGGAGCTTTCCGGTCGAAGCCCTCCTGATAGGCCTCCACGCCTCGGGCCGGAACCGCGATCTTGATCACTTTGCGGTTGTCATCCACCCAAAAATCGAGAACAAGGGGTTGGGTATTGGGTTGGCTATCCGGTGGGGTTCCGCTGATGGTCAGATGGTTCAGCTCGACAGTTTTGCCGGCGAACTCCACTTTCTCGCGGCCTTTGAAAACCACGGTGCCGGGGACTTCGGCTTGGCCGAGTATGTAGATCGGCATTTGCTGCGGATCTTGATTTTTCAATTCGGCGCGCATCGCGAGCAGGCTCCAGGGATAAAGCGGGAAATTCGCGCTGACCACCAGGGCGTCGGCCGACACTTTATCCTCCTTGCTCTGGGGACCCTGCCCGGAATCCATCTCGTTCTTGGCTTTGCCATCCGCGAACGTTGTTTTGACGTTCATCTGCACCTGGCCCAGCTTGCCTTTAGCCACGGCATCCAACGCATGGAACTTTTCGTCGGTGACCACCTTGAATTGTTCGATGTCAATCTTGATCGGTCCAATGGCTGCGTTGGCTGAGCCGTCCACTGCGATCTTGCCGTCTGCTTTCTGGACCGTGTAGGTCTCAGTGGCGATGGGCTTGCCGGTCATGTACAAAGTCAACTTGCCGCCGATACCGGGCGATGTTGCGGAGGCGGGTGCGGACTGGACTGCAGCTCGAGCCGGTTTGTTTAGCAGAGCCTTGATGTCGTCCGGCATATCAAACCGGTCTTTGGGCATGTCGACATTGAATTCCAGGCTCTGGACGGTAATCTGAATCTCCTGACCGGCGACTTTGTTGGTGATCTTGTGCGCCGCCAGGATGTCGCCCTCCTTGCGGTAGTCGTCGGCGATTACCTCGGCGGTGACGTCTCCCATTTGCATGGAGCGCGTAGTGGTGGTCTTGATAAGCAAGCCGGATTTCTTGTCATAGAAGCGCGTGGCCGGATTGCCTGGTTGGGGTGTCAGCACCACTTTGTAGCATTCGTGGTCCTGCACTGTTTCGACGCCCACGGTCTCGGCCTTGATGTACAGTTTGCGCCACTGGATGTCGGCGTTGAACGTGGCGTCGCGGAAGGCGTCCGTTTTCTCGATACCCTTTTTGATCCGAGGACCTTGGATCGCGGAATTCTCCCAGGCCACATCGCCGGTGGTTCCGGAATCGATCTTTCCGACGCCTGCGATATCAACGATGACGCGGATCTGGTCCGGCTCAGTCTGGTAAACCGTGATAGTTCCCTTCACCCCCCGGCCTACAACTTCAATATTGCCGTGCATGACCTCGTTATGGTGTTTATCAAAGACGGCTTTGCCGCCCGCGACTTCGATGAATCTATCCAGGATGGTGTCGGCCTTGGGCAGTTCGTCGGCTGCTGCAAAAAAGGGCCCGGCGGTGACAAGAAGGGCGAGCGCAAGCTTGTTCATTGAGTTCCTCGGCTGAACCTTAAGTTTGGCACAGACGGGCTGGCAAGTCGGAGACTTGCCCCACGCTGAACTATTTGTCGCTGCTGCAGGTTTCGCCGACCCACTTGGCGGTGAAGGACGAATTGATGTCCATGTTTCCACTGTCGCTGGTCATGGCCATCTTGACAGTGCCCTTTACGTGTTCGGAGTCCAGAGCTTCAAAACGCAGGGTTCCACTCGATTTTCTGTTCCCGCGCGTGCATTCTACGTGGATCTCCTGCATGCTACCGGTGGAAGTGACCAAGGTGTTGGTGCAGGCTTTGTCGTTATTTCCAAATGTTAGCGGTTTATCAAGTTTTTCTTTTTTCAGGCAGGTCTTGTGCACTATCGTACGGCCACTGAGAGACTTGGTCTGTTCCTCGAGCCTCGAGCGCTGCTCGGGTGTCATTCTGGCCAGCGCTTCCAGGGGAATTGGCGGGACGTCACTGGTGGCCACGGTCATGGTGGATTCCCACTCGCCGGTCTTAACGTCAAGCGGGTGGAAGGTGTCGGCTGTCCAGCCGATGGTGCAGCAGGCCACTAGGAAACCGAGCCCAAGTGAGATTTTTGTTATCAAACGAACCTCCGTATATTTATTATGGACGAACGGAGTCGCGAGACGGTGCAAGGCAATCCCATGAGCGGACATACGGAAATACCTTATTCCGGCAAACTCCAACAAACCACGGCGTGGCGGGCTGGCAGATGAGTTGCTTGACGCCAGGGAGCAGGAGTGTCGAGAAACTCAGGAGGCGAATATGCCAAGAGTGGAACGCATGCGCGATTTATTGTCCGGCCCGTTGACGCCGGCCTACATGGACCAAAAGGTTGGAGAAGGGTGGAAGCCGGTAGTGGTGATCTGGGAGCGCCAGGTGGAAGGCGGAAAACCGGAGCCGGCGAACATCACCGAGCAGGTGCCCTACGGTTTGAAGATTTCCGAGGATTGCCTGCAACTGGAGCAGGACATCCAGGAGAAGGAAGCGCTAGTGGTGATGCTGGAAATGATCATCCAGGAGAAGCCGCTCACCGAGATTGCCGTATCGTTGAACCAACGTGGTTTTCGAACCCGTTACAACAACACGTGGACTCCCGGAGCGGTTTTCGACATGTTGCCGCGCCTGATTGAAGTGGGTCCTCGGGTATTCACGAGTGAGGAGTGGGTGGAGCGGAGAGGAAGACTAATGAACGCGGTCTAGACCGTGTTCTGCTGCGCGAACCGAAGAACCGACTAACGGAAGAACCGAAGAACCGCGCGCTTCGCGCGTTGCGCTGCGCTTTATGCCCCTGATCTGGGTGAAGATTCTCTCTGCTCTATTGTTTCCATCATCATCTTGAAGAAACCCTGGTGGGTATCGGCGTGCAGTAATTTTGTCCCAGCGAGTAATTGAGGAGCTGATTGTGGTCGTCGCACGTAGTCCTGCCTGGCGCCTGATCAGCCGTTCTTGGCGTCGCGTTGTCACGCGGGAACGAATTCAACATTTCAATCACCACCGGTAAACGGACTGCGTCTACCGAGTCCCGCCTGACGGCCTAACTTCGACGGGAGGATCGTCGGCGTTGCGGCCGCTAGTTCTACCACCGCCGCAAATCAAGCCTTATGGAAGGGGTGCGGCTGAAATGGCTGCCAACCGGGGAACCGGGAAACGGGATTTCGATGAGTTGGAACGCAGGAGACTACAAGCGGCGAAGCTGCTTAAACAGGGACTGAGCCAGGCGGAAGTGGCTCGCCGATTAAAGGTCAGTCGCGAAAGTGTGCGGCGCTGGTCGAATCGTATTGAGGCTGGGAGCCCGCGTCTCGAACTGAGCAAAGCGGGGCAGCCCGGCCGTAAGCCGAAGCTCGGGCCGGTAGAACTGAAGAAACTGAAAGCAATCCTAAGAGCTGGACCAGCAAAGTCCGGGTTCGCAACCGGGGCGTGGAGCCTCGGTTGCGTCGCCAGCGTGATTCGCAAAGAGTTTGAGGTCAAATATCACCCCCGGCATGTTTCCTGGATCTTGCGCAAGAAACTGGGCGTCTCCCTTAGCGCGCGTTCGCGCGGATAGGTTCGGCTGCTCGGCTGCAATTGCCGAATTGTCACCGTTTAGTGCTTGCTTAATCTGTCACTCTATTATATGATCAAAGTCAGCATTACCAAGCCGCCGGAGTTCCCTCGGGGAATAATTCGCGGGCGCTGTCCACGTGAAGCGGCTTGGGTAGGTTCGAAGCGCCAGTCCAGTCCGGTCGCTGCCGGAGCCACACCACCATGCTAACGATCCGGTTCGGAAGCCAACTGTCGCCAAGCGCGAACTGAAGAACCGATTAACGGAAAGACCGATGAACGGCGCCAGGCGCTTCGCGCTGCGCCCTATCGTGGTAGCGGCTGGGGGTGGTTCCCAACTCGCGGCGAAACATCGAGATGAACGCGCTGGTGCTGTCGTAGCCGGTTTCCAGTGCGACGTTGGTCACGGACTCTCCTGCCGCGAGTAATCGCAACGCGTGGAGCAGGCGCAGGCGCTGCCTCCATTTTGCGAATCCCATGTTGGTTTCCGAGCGAAACAAACGCTCGATGGTTCGCGGACTTGCGCCGGCCTGCCGTGCCATCTGTTCGAGCGATGCTGGCTCGGCCGGATTCGCTTTCAACAAATCAGCAACTTTGGACGCGCGGGCATCGCGGGGCATGGGTAGCTGCAACGGCGCCGCAGGCAGCGCCTGGATCTGATCCAGCATCACGCCGATCAGGCGCGCTTCGGACGGAATGCTGCACTGGAGTGTTTGGCGAGCGACCGCGTCCAGGATCAGTTCGCGTAGTAGCGGCGGGACGTTCACCGTGCAGCAGTCCTTGGGCAGACCTTTCGATAGTGCCGGTAGCAGGTAGAGCGTCCGCATGGATACCGCGCCGGACATCTGCACGCTATGTTCGATATCGGCCGGGATCCACACTGCGCGATGCGGAGGCACCACCCAGGAGCCGCTCGCGGTGTGGATGGTCATCACGCCTTCGGAGGCATAAAGCAGTTGATGCCAATCGTGCGAATGCGGAGGAATGACGTGGCCGGGCGAGTAAGTGGCGGCGAGAGTACGGATAACGACATCGACCTCTTGACGTGTTCGCGACACCAACTGGCAGTTTATCGCAAGATCGCCAGTCCATTGGAAGCTACCATATCAAGGATGGCCAATAACATTCGACATTTTTCGATCAACGCCGATGATCTGCCGCGTGCCCGCAAGTTTTACGAAAAGGTTTTCGGATGGAAGTTCGAGCCGTGGGGACCGCCGGGTTTCTTTCTGATCCATACCGGGGATGAGAAAGACCCGGGGATACAAGGTTCGCTGCAAGGCCGGCGCGAGTTGGTCCCGGGGCAGAGAATGACAGGATTCGAATGCAGCGTCTCGGTGGACGATGTGGACGTGATCGCGAAGGCAGTGGTGGCGAATGGCGGAAAAGTGATCATGCAGAAGGTGACCATTCCGACGGTCGGCCGCTTGATCTTTTTTCAAGACCCGGAGGGGAATGTGGCCGGCGCGATGCATTACGATGCGGATGCGAAGTGAGGGGCAAATTCGCGGCCATGAATTACATCGTGCGCGTTACTTTGCTGATGGTTCGGGGCTGATCGGGGTTGAGACCTTTCTGCGCGGC
>CABEDY010000068.1_pt1 | contig 11293 bp, 8 predicted proteins | sample 3423171 | NCBI WGS metagenome assembly CABEDY01 (sample SAMEA5534333, study PRJEB31848) | metagenome | biome: tundra; feature: field; material: soil | place: USA | collected 2013-05 | depth 0.15 m | reverse complement strand
TGCGTCGGGAGAGATGGCATTCGGATTGGCCGCGCCATCGCCCACCAGCAGATTGTGACCGCCGGAGTAGCCGGCTCCCACCGAGAGCACCATTGAACCGGGCAGTTCGCGCTCGATGGTGAGCGATGCGGATTGATAGACCGGTTCGCGGCCGGTGGAATCTACCAGATCGGCAATGGTGTTGTTAGCGGCGTCGGGACGGAGATCCGGCAGCGGATTTGCGAGCGGCGGCAGCGCGGAGGTGAGCGGCACCGCCGGTTGCAATTGCGTATCGGGGGAAAGGAATGTCTGGCGTGCCGTGAAGCCTTGCGTACCCCACTGGCCTTGATAAATGGGGATGGCGGAGTAGCTGCGGGAGTAGCCCGCACGCAAAACGGTCTTCGAATCGCGCGTCAGGTTCCAGGCTATGCCCAGGCTTGGCTCCGCGCGATACAGCGTGGGACGGAAACCGCGAGGTTCGCCGTCTTCACCCGCAATGGCGAGAGCGCCGGGAAGCCCATTCTCCGGATTGATCATTGAAAAATCGATGGTGGACTGGTGGTCGTACTTTTCGACACGCGGAGAATGCCGCGCGATCTTGACCCCAATATCCACGGCCAGGCCTTTGCGCGGCTCGTAATGATCCCGCAGCGCAACGGACGTATTGCTACTGCGGAAATAGGATGGCGAAATGACGAAGCTTTTCTCGGCGAACGCAGGTAGTCCCAGCAGGAAGCTGGCAAACGCTTGCCCGGTGTCGATAATTCCCGGCAGGCTGGTGAGCCCGGCGTCAAATTGGAACATGCCGTTCGGATATTGCGGCCAGAAGCTGTTGACCTGGTACTTGATGTACTGTCCGATCAGGCGGACGGAGTGCTGGCCAAATCGCATGGAGAGACCATCGGTGAATACATAGGTGTTATTGGCGCCGGCGGACGCTGGATAAGCCTGGCCCATGCTGACGTAGGGATCGAACTGATAGACCGGGAAGGCCGCCTGGTTTTCGCTGCCGCCGCGCGAAGTAGTTGAGCTGGCTTGCACGGTGACCGTGTTCACGGTCTGTGCCGAAGCTGTGAAGACGTGCTCGACGGAGCCGCGGCGCGAGGAGAAATTCTGGTCCGGAGCGCCCGGGTTGGCGATGGTGTTGAAGACGGGAGCGGGGTCCAGCACGCCGTTCGAAAAAGCCAGCTCCGTACTGATACGCTGGCGATCGCCGATGGAGTGGTCTACTTTGCCGATCATGCCGCTGGCTGAGTTGACCTCAGGCGAATCGGCGAAGTAGTTGTTCTGAAAGAACGGTCCGATGTTAGCGTTTGGCACGGGATAAAGCTGGCTCGCGGCCAGCGCCACCGGACTCAGACGGTTTGCAGGAATCTGGTTACCGGGAAATGGATCGCGCAGGTATTGCAGGTTGCTCACCGACACTGGCTGGGATGGATTGTAGGCCGGGTTGGGGCGCGTGGAATTGGGATCGTAGATGATCAACGGGTCGCCCGCATCATCCACTGTGTGCGAAAAATCGCCGGTTCGCTCAGGGCTGGTCGCGATAGTGCGCAGACTGGTTCTGGAAATACGCTCGTGCACGCTTTCAAAAGAGAGCGAAACGTAGGTGTTGCTCTTTCCGTGCGTCAGGCCGGGAACGAAGAACGGTCCGCTCACATTGAAGCCGTATTGGTTGCGCCGCAGCAGGCCTTTGTCGCCGCCGTTCTGGGTGATCTCATGCGGCACGGCATCCAGCAAATCATTGCGGAAATTCTCGAAGAGACGGCCATGCCAGTCGCGCAGGAGGTTACGGGGAGGCGCGCTCTTGGCGGTCTCGTCCGCGCGCAGGCCCAGGTTCGCGGTCTGGAGCTTGAATTCGTCAATGGCGCGCTGCACTTCTGTGGGTGGCTGCGGCGTGGACTGCGGCCAGGAAAGGCCGGCCAGGCACACGAGCACACAGATAGCGGGGTAGCAGCATCGCATACTCTGAGTTTACGTGCAATTCTGTCTCCAACCAAGCGCTGGTGTGGCACGCATTCTCGCCGACGTGGGGCGGACCCCCTGGTCCGCGGCCGACGCCCTCGTCGGCCTGCTGGCGAAATAGATGTAGCTCCAAACAGCGGGTCCAGGGGGACCCGCGCGGACGAGGGCGTCCGCCCCACAAGGCAGAATTATACTCGAGGCCGCGAAATGCGAACGTGGTAGTTGTACACCAAGAGTGTCAGTATCCCGAACGCCATCCCGGATAGTGCCAGCAGCGCGCCGGATGGGCGGGCCACCGTCAGCGAGAATCTGATCAGGATGGTGGAAATGACGAACGCCGCATTGCGGAACACCAGCTCGTAGCGGTCCGAGACCGCCAGCGACAGAATCACAATCAAGACGTCGGTAAAGATCATGACGGTGAAAACTTCGGTGTAGAAGAACGTATTCGGATCGAGACTCGCCTTCGCGCCGTGGTAGGCCACGTTCCAAGCCTCCGAACCGAATTCGAGCAGGCTGATTGCGGCGAGCGAAACCAGAAGCACGGTGAGCGCCAGTGCGATCGCCTTCTTGCGCGAAATGAATTTTGTTAGCTCGCCGGATTCCTGCGGGAGCGTATCCGGCGCCGACCGTCTGCGTCCCGCGTGGAGGAACACGGTCACTAGCAAGAACATAACCAGGCCCGCGCCGACATCCAGGAATATGGTTCGAACGTCCGGCGTGAATTGCGTGAGTTTGCTGATATCGTCCAACTCGGCGATGTCCTTGAAGAACCGCCGGATGAAGATGAGCGACACGATCTCGTATTGCTTGCCGATGGATTGAGTAGTGGACTGGGGTAACGCCGCGATCAGCATCAGGACTTCGAAAAAAAGGATGAAGCTGAAGGGCGTATAGATGGCCGACAAGTAGTTGTGGCCAACGGCCGCGAGCAGCGTGGGAGGGTGAGGTAGCGTACGCGCGAGGAACACCAGCGCCAAATGCACCAGGAATCCGGCGATGCTCACATTCACCACCAGCAGGTCGAGCCGGGCCCGGCGGTCCTCGGCAGTTAGCCGATCGAAAGCTGCCGCGAACGAACTTCGCACGCTATGGAACGGCATTATTTTGCTTCAAGCAATCGTAAGGCCAATGTCGGAGTAGGACAAGCCTCCGGCTTGTCCCTTGGGCAAGCCGGAGGCGTGCCCTACAACTCTGCTGGATTCTCCAAGCTTCGCCACAGATACCAACTCGCCACCGAGCAATACGGCCGCCACGACACGGCCAACTCCTCAATCTGCTTCGGATGCGGCAGATCCGCCAAGCCATATGCCTTGCGGATGGCGGAGCGAATTCCCAGATCGCCGGTCGGCAGCACGTCCGGGCGCTCCAATGCAAACATCAGGAACATGTGAGCGGTCCACACGCCGATGCCCTTCACTTCGGTGAGGCATTCGATCACGGCTTCATCCGGAAGCTCGCGCAGACCTTCGAAATTCACTATTCCGCGCGCTGTTTTTCTGGCCAGGTCGCGAATGTAGGCGGTCTTCTGCTTGGACAGCCCGCACTTCCGCATCCGGGCCGGAGTCAGCTTTAAAATGGCCGCGGGCGTGAGTTTCCCTCCGAGTACGGCTGCCGCCAGCCGATCGAAAATCACCTTCGCTACCCTTCCGCTCAGTTGTTGGTAGACAATGGATCGTACGAGTGTTTCGAAGCCGGGGTCGCGATACTGCATTTTGTACGCCCCCACGCGGCTGATCAGGGACGCCAGCACAGGGTCAGATTTCTTAAGATGGAGGATAGCTTTTCGCATTGCAACGCAGATTCCAAACAGTGCATCTATCAATATAATGCTTATGCGAGCGTCCGGACTGATCCTTCTCACCGCGCTGCTATGCGCGCAAGATGCCCCTCCCACCATAAAGGTGGACGTGGATGTCGTCAATATTCTTTTCAACGTTCGCGACAAGCACAGCGGCCTGATTGGGGACCTCACCAAAGACGATTTCACCATCTTTGAAGATGGCAAGCAGCAGGAGATCAAATATTTCAACCGCGAGACTGATCTGCCCTTGACCATTGGCCTGCTGATCGACGTCAGCGCGAGCCAGATGAACCTGATTGACATCGAAAAGAACGCCGCCGATCAATTTTTCAACAACGTGATTCGTCCCAAGGATTTGGCCTTCCTGATCAGCTTCGGCGCCGATGCAGACCTGCTGCAGGATTACACCAGCTCCGCGAGATTGCTTCGCAAGGGCCTGGAAGGATTGCAGGTGAACTCGGGTGTCGGCGGACTGCAGCCCGGTCCGGTTCCCACCATCTCTCAGCCGCGCGGAACCATTATGTATGACGCCGTATTTCTGGCGGCGCATGACCAGCTCAAGGGCCAGGTGGGACGCAAAGTATTGGTGCTGATTACCGACGGCGAGGATCAGGGCAGCCGCTACAACATTAAGCAGGCCATTGAGGCGTCGCAAAAAGCGGACGCGCTGGTCTACAGCTTCTTTTACGTGGATCGCCAGTTCTACCGGCGAGGCGGCGGAATCATGTTCGGCGGCGGCAACGCCGGGGCGCTGCGTCAAATGTCGGACGATACCGGCGGCCATGTGTTCCAGATTGACCGCAAGATGACGCTGCAAAATGCTTTCGACGAACTCAATGCGGAGATGCGTAGCCAGTACGCCCTCGCCTACACACCCACCAATCCAGCCAAAGACGGAACTTTCCGGCATGTCGAGATCCGCACCGGCAACAAGGACTGGAAGGTGCAAGCGCGTAAGGGGTATTACGCGATAAAGCCAGAATCCTAAAGCAGTTTAAGCCGCGGATGAACGCGGATGGACGCAGATTTCTAAAAGTTTTATCCGCGTTTATCTGCGTTCATCTGCGGCTTAATTAGCATCGTGGAAGATGATTCCGAGCGTGTAGCGTTCGCCCGACAATAGCGGGCTTACGCCGTGCCGGAAATTTGTGCGGTAGTAGCCGCGCGTTCCTTTTACTGGGCGGTAGCGCGTGGTGATGACCACCGCTTCACCTTGCTCCAAACGAATCGCGTGGCCCACGGATTGGGCGCGCGGTTGCTGCTCTACTAACAGCAGTTCGCCGCCTGTGAACTCCTCGTCCGGCCGGCTCAGACACACGACCACCTGGAAAGGAAAAAAGATTTCGCCGTAGAGGTCCTGATGGAGGCAGTTGAAATCGCCCGCTTGATAATGCAACAGCAGCGGCGTCGGACGGCTCTGGCCGGCGGTCTTGCATTGCTCCAGGAAGCTGGATAATTCGTCCGGATATTCTTGCTGGCGCGATAGAGCCGCCGTCCATTCCTTCGCGGTGCCGAGCAATTGGCCATATAACTCGCGCCGAAGTTCGTCAATTCGAGCGGGCAGAGGGTAACTGAAGTATTGATACTCGCCGCGGCCGAAACGGTACCTGGCCATGTCGATCCGGCTGCGGAATAGTTCCGGCTGAGCGTAGAGAGAGCGGATGGCTTCGCACTCGCGCCGATCCAGAAGCGTCCCCAGACGCGCATAGCCACGGGTCCATAGGCTTTCCATGCTTGAAGGATGGCACGCGGCCGAGAGGAGTTCTATCCGGTTCTTGCGGTGTAGGCACCGGTCGCTTACGCTCGCGGTTCGGTTCCGGTCGAGCGTTACCGAACCGCGACCGTGAGGGAGTCGGTGAACTACTTCGCGCTGAAGTAATTCTCGCGCGCCTTCAAATACATTTCGATCGCCGATTCCAGTGGCGGCATCGGCTCAATGCCGCTCGCTTCCAGCTTGGCGTTCGACAGCGCGGAATATTTTGGACGACGCGCCGACGTGCGGTATTCGCGCTCATTAGTGGGCCGTAACTCGGGCTGCAATCCGGCTACGCGAAAAATCATCGCGGCGTAGTGGAACCAGGAGATGGGCGTTCCACCGCCGACGTGGAACAGGCCGTGCTGTTTGCCCTCCACCAGATCAGCGGTGCGGGCCGCTAGTAACGGCGCATAGGTGGGCGATGCGACGTGATCCTCAACGACGCGAATCGGCTGTTTACCGGCCGCCAGGCGCAGCATCAGTTCGATGAAATTGCCGCGGGCCGTTTTGAGCCCTCCCGGTCCGAAGACCCCCGATGTTCGAATGATCAGCGGCTTATCGAGGTAGGCCTGCGCGTACAACTCACCCGCCAATTTCGAAACACCATAAGCGCCCAGCGGGTGCGGCCGGTCGTTTTCGGTATAAGGACGGCCGGCAGTGCCATCGAAGACGTAGTCGGTGGAAAAGTGAACGAATCTGGCGTCCAATTGGCGGCAAGCCATAGCCAGGTTGCGGACCGCGAGGCCATTGGCCATAAAGGCGGGCACTGGTTCGTTCTCGGCGACATCCACCTGATTGTAGGCGGCCGAGTTTACCACGATGGCCGGATCTTCCTTGGCAAGCGTGCGCTCCACGCTCGCGGCATCGCTGATGTCCACGCTTGATCGCTCGAAGCCCACCACCGTGTAGCTACGCTCGGTGAGAACCCGCACCAACTCCACGCCGAGCTGCCCCCGGCTTCCGAAGACAACAACTTTTCGCCTATTCACTGATCGTTAGAATAGCAGGCCGTTGTCCCCTCACTCACGTGCGGGGCTACACGGTGAAGGCACCGACTCCCTCACGGTCGCGGTTCGGTTCCGTTACCGAACCGAGAGCGTAAGCGACCGGTGCTTTTAATTCTTCGCGGCTCTCACCAGGCGACTTTATCCGGGAAGTATTCCGAGATCAGGTCCGCGTAATACGGGCGAAGCTCTTCCAACTTCGGCCGTTCGCTCGCTTTCGAATACAGATCATAAGGGTTGAACTTGCGCACCCAAGGGAACATCTCGCGATCGTGATCGTTCATCAAGTAATCGTACGCGCCCTCGCGATGCCCCGGATAGAACGAGTGGTAGCGAATCATGTACAGTGCAGGCTCGGGGAGATGATCCTTCACGACGTGGTAGAGATATTCGTCGTGCCCCCAAGATAGGTCCACATGGTCGAGACCGCAGCCTTCCGAATAAATGCCCAGCCGGGTCTGGTAACGCGGCGTCTTGGAATCGGGGTTGTCGCGAAAGAATTCGGGGAAAACGATTTTGTCGGAGTACGCGCAGCCCACCGGAAATGTATCGCCCACCACGGCCCACTGCGGCTCGCCGTAGAGGCACAGCAGTTTTCCGAGATCGTGTATGAAACCCGCCAGCACGAACCAGCGTGGATGGCCGTCCCTTCGAATGGCCTCCGCGGTCTGCAAGTTATGCTCGATCTGCGAGAGATCGGTATCGGGGTCGCTCTCATCTACTAGCGTGTTGAGGTAGTCCAGCGCTTCCCAGATACTCATCAGCCCGCGTTGCTTGGCCAGATATTGCTGCTTTTTCTGACGCACGAAATCGACGGTCTGATGGGTATGATTCAGCCGGTAGAATTCGCGGACGCCCGGAGGTGTGGCGTCGTTGTATTGCCGGAACTCTTCCTGCTTCTTGTCCGGTTTGTAGCGCTGGCCGACGAAATCGTCCCATTGCTCGAGGTTTTGAAGCGGGCCCATATCTCTAGTTTAGAAGAATTCGGGGAATCCAAGGAAGACGAGGAAGTCAGGGAAGATGGTTTGCTCGCGCTGAGGCGCGCGCCGTCACATTTTTAACTGGGTTTCGTTGGCGGGCTTCCGCCCTCAGGTTCCCACACGCTTCCTGCCGGTCTCGGCTCGGTTTTTCGTACGTTCCTATTACGGATTCTGGACGGCAATGGTGACCTTGTCGGACGTGAGAACGCCGCCAGAGTTGATCTGGATTGGCAACACGCCGGGCGTCGCGATTTTCGGAACCACCACGTTGATCTGATTCACTCCAACGAATTGCGGTGATAAACCAGCGAACGAAACCTCAGCCGGAACGCCGCCAATCAACACTGTCGGCTGGGTGGTGGCTTTGCGGAGCGCATCCAACGACCCAACGCCGTTTCCGTCGGACGGGGTTACGGCCCCCAGCCCGGTTCCCAGGATGACCAGCGGATCGCCCACCTTGGCCGGGTGCGGCGCAGCCCCCGGGATGGAGCCGGCCGGTCCAGCCAGCGAACCGTCCGCATTGATGGCCACGGCTTGACCCGATGGCAGACTGAAGATGGCCGGCTGGATGAGACCAACCTTGAATTGAAACGCAGGGAACGCCGTTCCATTTGCGGTCACAATCGCAGTCACTGTTCCAGCGGTAGCCCCCGGCACAACGTCCCAGGGCACTTGTGCATTGATCTGCGTGGCCGAAACGAAAAGCAGTGGAGCGGGAATGCCGTTGAAGGTGACCGAGACACCGCCGCCGAGGGAGGTTGGCAGCGGAATGGAGCCCGCATAGAACACGGAGTTGTCCGAAAGAAAGCCGGTCCCGAATACGGAAACCAACGATCCGGGCGCGACCGGCTGGCCTTGAGCAAACGACGCGCCATTATCCACCGCAGTCACGAAATTGAAGGACGTGGTATTGAGCAGAATGGAAACACCGCTGCCGGCCACGACGGCGAGATCCGGCTTGCCGTCGCCGTTGAAGTCGGCGGTCACTAGGAAGGATGCAGTATCGTCCAGCGCGATCGGATTATTGGTGGGTTGAAAGGATCCGTCACCCTTGGAGATGAGCAACGCCACAAGCGGGGCGCTCCCGCTTGCAAGCGCCAGATCGCTCTTGCCGTCGCCATTCAAGTCCGCGGCCACCATGCCCCCAATGAAACCTGGCGTCACCACGGGCGCTTCAAAAGTCCCATCGCCTTTTCCGAGCAGCCCGTAAACAGAGCTGCTCGCATAATCGCCGATGGCCAGATCCATCTTACCGTCGCCGTTAAAGTCTCCGGCCACTACAAGGGGGCCCAAGTTTGCCACCAGACTAGGCGAAAAGGTCCCATCGCCCTTACCGAGAAGGAGCTCCGTTGGATTACCGCCTGAGAACGCGATGTCCACCTTCCCATCTCCGTTAAAGTCGGCGACTGTAGCATTCGTGGAGATGATGCCGGTATACAAGAACATCCGATCGGAGAACGTTCCATCCCCCCGGCCCAAGAAAACCGTCGGCAGGCCACTGAAGTAGATCAAGTCCGGGAAGCCGTCACCGTTGACGTCGGCTGCCAGGGCGCTCGCAGGATTACCGAAGACTACCTTTGACGAGAAGGTCATCGGCGGCTGAAAGGCGCCGTTGCCGGACGCCATCCAGACTACGATGAGATTTGGTTGTCCGTAGGCAGTCGTCTGGAGAAGAGCGAGATCCGTGCGGCCATCGTGGTTGAAGTCGGCGGCGACCAGAGAACCGCTGTTAAACGGCCCAGTCGGCTGGGAAAGGGCGGCGGGACCCGGATGAAAGGTTCCGTCTCCATTTCCCAGCAGGATCAGAATCTCTTGCTGGCAAAGCACCGCGAGATCGGCTTTGTGGTCGCCATCGAAATCGCCGACGGCTATTGCATACGGCGAGCAGCCTGTTCCTAAAGACAGATCTACCTTTTGGAACGTGATACTTTGGGCCTCCAGCTTGCCCACCAGAGCCGCCAGTAGGATCACTGTGTAAGTCCATTTGTTATGCAACAGCGCAGGGCCTCATGACCTGCTCAAGGATAGCAGGGATCGGAAAACGGTTACTACTGAATTCGGGGAATCCAGGGAAGCCGAGGAAGTCAGTGAAGATGGATTGCTCGCGCTGAGGCGCTCGCCATGATATTTACTTTATTGCCATCGTCAACTGTACTCGTAGTTTATCGTAGGCGAAACTGACTGGCCCTTTGTACGAAGCCCCGATTGATTCGAGGACGCTGCGGCGGGCAGACTCCACGTCGGGAGCGGTATGGCTCAGCAGAAGGAACTTAACTTGCGCGTCCCGCGCGGCTTCTCCGATCTTTTTGGGCGGCGTGTGAAGAGTGTAGAGCAGTGCAGGCGAATTGGGTGGATCCAGCACCGCGCAATGGAAGACCAGTAGATTACACCCCTTCGCCAGACGGATCAGATTGGGCAGCGCGGATGCGTCCATATCTCCGGAGAACGCGATGCTCTCGTTTTTGTAGTCCACGCGATAGGCCACCGACGGGCAATCGTCGTGATGGGTCGCGATGGCTGTTATGCGCAGACCGTCCTTGTAGAGAAGCTGGCTCTCGCGCGATTTCAGATCCGTCGGCAGATCCACGCCGTGTATTTCTTCATCCGCCCCAAACGTTTTCTGGTATTCCCACGCGCCGCCTTTTTCAAAGAGAAGGTTCAAGAATCGAGTGGTGCTCGGAAAGGCGCCTCCGCCGGCAGGCCCGAAGACATTGAAGCGGGTTGACGAAGCACTGACTGTGAGCGACCTGGCTAGGAAGAACCCCGGCAGGTCCCCGGTGTGATCGATGTGCAGATGGGTGAGCAGAACTGTATCCACTTGCTCTAGATTGATGTTCAATTCTCCGACGCGAAGGAACATCCCAGGGCCAGCATCCACCAGAATTCGCGGCGTCCCGTTTACTTCAACGATGTAGCTTGATCCTCCACGTCCGAAGGGACGCGGCCCCCCAGATCCGAGCACGAGGAGCGAGAGCGCTCCAGCAATGGCGGGAAGGTTGGCCACAAGAACCGAACAACCGAAGAACCGAAGAACTGAAGAACCGGTCCTCAGACCTCCCACCGCCATAGATTTGTTCCCACGGTGTAGCCGGCGCCCACCGCCGCGAACACCACCAGGTCGCCTTTCTTTACCGTTCCGGCTTGGATAGCGTCCCGGGTGGCGAGCGGTATAGTTGCGCCGGTGGTGTTCCCGTACCGGTCGATATTGATGATCACCTTGTCGCAGCTAATCCCGAGCCGTTCAGCCGCGCCAGTGATGATGCGGCGGTTGGCCTGATGGGGAATGAGTGCGGCTATGTCAGCCGCGGTGAGGTTGTTTCGCGCCAGCAGATCGCGGGACGTCTCATACATCTTTCGCACGGCATACTTGAATACCTGCGCGCCATCTTGCTTGACGTAGTGCAGGCGATTCTCGACGGACTCGATGGTGGCGGGCATCCGGCTACCTCCGGCCGGCTGCTTCAGGGCATCACCGCCCGAGCCGTCGATCTCGTTGAGGAAATCGATGAAGCCAATCTCGCCGTCTTCGGTGGGCTCGATCAACATAGCCCCCGCGCCGTCACCGAACAGGACGCAGGTGGCGCGGTCGGTGTAATCGATAATGCGGGACATTGTATCGGCGCCGATCACCAACACTTTTTTGTGGGAGCCGCAGGATATCAGGTGCGCGGCCGTGGTCAAGCCGTAGACGAAGCCGGAGCATGCGGCCACCAAGTCGAACCCCCAGGCGCCTTTCGCGCCCAACCGGTTCTGCACCAGGCAGGCCGTGGATGGGAAGAGCATATCGGGTGTTACTGTGCACACG
>CABEDY010000067.1_pt1 | contig 11294 bp, 11 predicted proteins | sample 3423171 | NCBI WGS metagenome assembly CABEDY01 (sample SAMEA5534333, study PRJEB31848) | metagenome | biome: tundra; feature: field; material: soil | place: USA | collected 2013-05 | depth 0.15 m | reverse complement strand
TTCATGCCGGACCTGTTCAATTACTGGCTGACTGGAGAAATGCGCGCGGAAGTGAGCATAGCAAGCACTTCACAGTTCTACAATCCGGTCAAGAAACAATGGGCCAGCGGATTGTTTCGAAGGCTGGATTTACCGGAGCGCATACTTCCCGAGCTGATGTTGCCCGGCACGCGGCTAGGGACTCTGCTGCCTGAGATCGCGGAATCGAGCGGGCTCTCATCCAACGTCCCGGTTTACGCCACTGCGTGTCACGACACGGCGGCGGCGGTAGCAGCGGTTCCGGCGGAAGGCGATGGCTGGTGCTACATCAGCTCCGGCACCTGGTCGTTGATGGGGGTGGAGCTGGATGCGCCAATCATCAATGAGCAGTCGCTCGCGCTCAATTTTACCAACGAGGTGGGCGCGGGGAACAGAATTCGGTTCCTGAAGAATATCGCCGGGCTGTGGCTGCTGCAGGAATGCCGCCGCGCGTGGGCGCTCGCGGGGCGCGAACACAGCTACGAAGAGCTGTCGAAGCTGGCCGCCGTGGCGCCACCCGCCAGCGAGCTCATAGATCCGGATGCGTTCCCCGAACCCGGCCGCATGCCGGAGCGAATCGCGGAATATTGTCGCGCGCGCGGCTGGCAGGCGCCCGATCAGCCGGGCGGAATGACGCGCTTGATTCTCGAGAGCCTGGCGTCCACTTATCGCAAGGTGCTCAATAATCTCGAGGCACTGCTCAGCCGGCCGATTAACCGCGTCCACATTGTTGGAGGCGGATCGCGCAACCAGCTACTCAATCAACTGGCGGCCAACGCCACCGGCCGGACGATAATCGCTGGCCCCGCCGAGGCCACCGCTGCCGGCAACATCCTGGTGCAGGCCATCGGCGCGGGCGAGGTCTCGGGATTATCCGAAGCGCGAAAGATCGTCCAACGGTCCTTCGCGCTTGAAACTTACCAACCAGAGTAAACCGAGCCGCGACCGAGAGTGTGAGCTGTGAAAGATTCAAAGGCACCGGTCGCTTACGCTCGCGGTTCGGTAACGGAGCTGAACCGCGACCGTGAGGGAGCCGGTGCCTTTGCCAAACCGGGTAAAATAGAGATTCACTGATTCCAGTTTTCTCCACACCTAACCAGGAGCAGAATGGCAACTAAGCGCATTGGTATTCTCACCGGAGGCGGCGATGTTCCCGGCCTCAACTCGGTGATCAAAGAAGTCACGTATCGGGCCACCGAACACAACTGCGAAGTCTTCGGGATTCGCCGTGGATGGGAGGGGTTGACGGACGTAGATCTAGAAGACCCCGAGAGCAAAGCTCGTTATGTGCTGCCGCTCACGCGGGAAAACACGCGCACCATCGACCGCTACGGCGGCACTGTGCTGCACAGCAGCCGGACTAATCCCTCGAAAATGCCGGAGCTTCCGGAATTTCTGAAGGGCCAGGATTTTCCAAGCAAGCAACTCACCAAGAGCGGCAAAACCTCGACGGTTTACGACCTCAGCAACCAGGTGCTCGGGAACCTGGAAAAACTGGGCCTGGATTCGTTGATCGCTATCGGCGGCGACGACACGCTCAGTTATGCGGCCAAGCTGCATGCGCTGGGCGTCAAAGTGATTGCGGTTCCGAAGACCATGGACAACGACGTCCGGAACACGGAATACTGCATTGGATTTTCGACAGCGATCACGCGAGCTACGGACGCCATCAACCGCCAGCGCACTACGGTGGGGTCGCACGAGCGCATCGGAATTTTCCGCGTGTTCGGCCGGGATGCGGGGTTCACTTCTCTCTACACGGCCTACGTCGCGTCCATTCGTTGTTGCATTCCTGAACACAAGGTGAATCTGGAAAAGCTGATTCAGCTTCTCATCACCGACAAGAAACACAATCCGAGCAATTACTGCCTGGTGATTCTTTCCGAAGGCGCGGAGTGGGAGGGCTACCAGGTGCGCGAGTATGGAGAAGCCGATGCTTACGGGCATCGCAAGAAGGAAAACGTGGCGGAGGCGTTGAGCGACGAGATCAAGAAGCGCAGCGATGAAGAGACCATCGTGAGCGACTTGACGTACGATCTGCGCAGCGGCGCTCCGGATTTTGTGGACAAGTTGATCGCCTCGACCTTCGGGACCATGGCTCTGGAATCCGTTCTGGATAACCAGAGCGGGCTGATGGCTGCGTTGGTGAACGGCTGTTACACCATGGCTCCAATGCCCGATCCGGCGCTCGGCCCACGCCATGTCGACATCGCCAGCATGTACAACACGGATCGCTACCGGCCCAATTACGCGAATAAGAACGGGCTCCCGATTTTCTTGACGCGAGCCTGATGCCTTCTTTCTGGAGGCGGCTTCTCGGACGGCCGGCGCCGCCTCTGCTTCCGGAAATTATCCAGCACTTCAATCACCGGGCGGCGGACGAAGAACATTTTCCATCCACCATCGATCCGCGCATTTATCATGTTCAGTTGCTGATGGAATATTTCGGCGGCCTGGACGGTAGGCGTGTCCTGGACGTGGGCTGCGGCAAGGGCCGCTTTGCGCGCGTACTTCAGGAGCATTATCCGCAGTCAAGAATTGTCGGGTTCGACTTGGCGGAGGCCATGTTGCGATACGTTCCCGCAGGGGTGTGCGCGTGCGCGGGGTCAATGACGGCTTTGCCGTTTCTCTCAGAGAGCTTCGACTGCGCCTATGCCACCGAATCCCTGGAGCATGCGGTGGACATCGATACGGCCGTCCGGGAGATGTGCCGTGTGGTGAAACCGGGCGGACGAATCGCGATCATCGACAAGAATGTTGAGCAGTGGGGGAAGCTTCCTACTCCGCGATGGGAGAAATGGTTCGACCGCAAGCAATTGGAGCGCTTGTTGGCCCAGCATTGCAGCCAAGTTTCGAGCCGCGAGATTTCTTATTGGGCGGACGTGGCTCCGGACGGTTTGTTCCTGGCGTGGCTGGCGGAGAAGTAAATTGACATCATGATGCCAGTCCATTAGCATCAAGATGTGCCAGCCAGAACCACTATTACGCTCGACGAGGACGTTCGGGCAAAACTCGAAACAGAAATGCGAAAGTCCGGGAAGTCGTTTAAGGAGACGGTAAATGAGACGCTCCGCCTGGGGCTGCTCTCACGTCAGTCTGCGCGCGGGGTCAAGCCCTACAAGGTACGCGCCAAGAACCTCGGACTGAAGCCCGGCTATAGCTTCGATAAACCTTGGGACCTTATCGAGGAGATTGAGGGTCCTGATTACAGGTGATCCTGCTAGACGTGAACCTTCTCCTCTACGCGCACGATGCTGGATCGAAAGACCATCGCCGGGCAGCGCGGTGGCTGGAAGAGCTGCTCTCGCGGCCCAGCATTGTCGGCTTTTCCTGGGAAACCATTCTGGCGTTCTTGAGGATTGCCACCCATCCCAGGATATTGTCAGAACCTTATCAGCTGGATGATGCGATCGGGATTGTTAACAGCTGGCTGGTGCGGCCCAACGTAGCAATCGTCAGCCCCACGGAGCAACATTGGCTGGCCTTGAGCAAGCTGCTTCCGAAGACCCGGGTTCGTGGTTCATTGATCATGGACGCTCACTTGGCGGCGCTTGCCATCGAGCATGGCGCCACCTTGTGCACCAACGATCGCGACTTTGCGAGATTTGCTGGGCTCAGGGTCGAATACCCGCTGCAATAGGCTCGACCGCCCCGCTCGGCGTTACAGGTGTTGACAGTGAGAGTGATCGTAGGCCGATGGCGGCCCAAGACGCGCTGGTTTTCACCGGTAATCGCTGGGCGATAAATTCCGAAAGGTGGCCGGCCGGCGAGTCCGGCGCATGCCTGGCTGCGGACGGAGATTTTGGAGTGCTTCCGGTCTATACTAAATGGATGACGCGGCGCAATCTCGGTATTTTGATCGGCGCTTCCCTTCCCGCCATGGCTCAACAACCGGACAACTCCTTTCCTCTTCCGGCCAACCTGCCGGTGCCGCTGGATGACGGTGCGTGCGATCATCTGCCCGGCATGAAAGTTCCGAGCACAGCCCTGCGCTCGACCAAAGGACGCATGGTAGATCTGGCGGAGCCTGCCAGCGGGCGGGTGATCGTGTATGCGTATCCGCGCACGGGAACGCCTGGCACTACGGTGCCCTCAAACTGGGACGAGATACCGGGCGCGCGCGGCTGCACGCCGCAATCCTGCTCGATGCGCGATCACAACCAGGAAGTGAAGGCTCTGGGCGCCGTGATATTCGGACTGTCGACACAGACCACCGAGTATCAGAAGGAAGTGGTCGATCGGCTGCATTTACCGTTCGAAATCCTAAGCGATGTGGATCTGAAGCTCACTCACGCTCTGAACCTGCCCACGTTCACATTCGACAATATGGTCCTCATCAAGCGTTTGACCTTGGTCTTGAAGGACGGAAAGATCGAGAAAGTTTTCTATCCGGTATTTCCACCCGACAAACACGGCGAGCAGATAGTGGCGTGGTTGAAGCGAAAGCAAGGCATCGCGGGCTAGTTTTCTTGCCGCCGAGATGAGTCTCGGCGCCGCGGACACGAGTGTCCGCGCCACGTCGGAAGTGCAGAAGTGTCATTTTGCTAATTCATCCACCATCTTCAGATCGTCATCCAGGCCGACCAATTCCCAGCGCTGCAATGACAGCGGCACATTTCCGTTGCTCCAGACGTAATCGTGGAACTCGCGGAGCTTGAAGTTGTCGCCTTGTTGCAAACGCCGCATCGCCATCATCCTCTCGATCTGTAGCTTGCCGATTTCATATGCGATGGCTAAGCCTGGCGCGGTGGCGAAATCTGCGGCTTCGGATTCGGCTGTCTTCCTATCCATCGGGACGGTACGCGCCAGGTAGTCCGCTGCCTGACTGATCGAGAACTCGCCGAGAGCAAGTTTGACATCGGCCTCCACTCGCAACGCGCGTAGCCGCGCAAAATTGTAGATGATCTCACGCGACCGAGGACTGTCGTCATATAATCCGGCCTGCAGCATCATCTCTTCAGCATAGAAACCGATTCCTTCGTTCGCGCCGGAATCGTAGTATTGCCGACGGATCGGATCGGGATTCCGCCACGCCAGCGACAACTGGAAGAAATGTCCCGGCACGCCTTCGTGGACGCCCGTGGTACGCGTGTCATTCGCGTATGCTTTGTGAAAGTAGGGGAGATCGCCGGACGGCGGCTGGATCCAGCGCGTTCCATCCTGATTAAGGCGCGAGGGGCCGGTGAAATCGTCCAGTTCGCCGAATCCGTCGAACGCCGCGATATAATCCGGCGCGAGTCGCAAAGTCCAATGCGGCAGATCCGAAGGAACGGTCAGGATCTGGTGCGAAACCATGTAGCGGCGAACGTATGCCTCATCGTGCTGCATACGCGCGATTTCTTCCTGAGAAGTCGCGGCCATCTTCAATTCGGGAGCGTTCAAATCACGCTGGTGTTCGTAAATCTCCATCGCCAGCACGCGGTCAAAATCCTGACGCGCCATCGTCAACAACTGCTGGGGCGTATAGGGCAGCAGCGCCACGCGGTAGAGAAAGAATCCGTACGCTTTTTCGCCGAGGGCAAAGTCCGGTTGCATCTTGGACAGGTTCTGCTTCAACCAGTCGCGATACTCAACTAACGCCTGGCTCGCCTTGGTCATCGCCGTACGGAAACGGGCGCGCTGATCGCCGCTGGCTATTATGGGCGAAGCACCATCGGCCACGCGCGTCAGCCGGGTATCGATATCGGAAAGCGAAGCAATGGCCAATTGCGCGAACGGGGTCACGGCTTTTCAGATTCGCCTTGGCTTGCTCCAGAATGGATGGAACGTTCTCAGCGCGCATCACAATCTCGCGCCAACGAGTCTCGCTGAACGGAGGCGGAGGCAGGAACTCCTCCTCGAGCGCGCCCACCGTCTGCTCGATGTAAAACGTTGGGTCGCGCCGCCATCGCGGATTTATATCCAATTCCCAACGGACGCGCGCGATAGCCGACCCCATCAGCCGGTAGTCCACTCTTTGTGCAATCGGCCAGTCGTCGGGATGCATCGCTTTCCAGCGGCGCTCGAATCCGGAAAGATCGCCGCGCTGTTTGGCAATGGCTGCTTCGGACCAGTCGCGCATTCCGGCGGCCCGCTCCATGCGGGGAATGTCGTCGAAGGTGAAAGGCCGGTAGATCGCGCGCCATGTCCAAAAATCGGAAGCTAGCTGGCCAAGGGAATCGGGTTTCTGCTGCGTGAAAGAAATGGCAGGGAGCAACAGCATAGCTAAAAACATTCTGCGCATATGGCTGGCAGCATACCACGCAGAAGCCGGCCCGTCGCACAAGCTAGCGCCTCCAAAGGCTATTCTGGTTCTAGGATTATGAGCTCTCCGAATGCGACGCTTCCGCTACAGGAGCGTGTGGAAGCGCAGGGTCACCTGATTGACTCGCACATCATGGAGCAGATTTTCGACAGCGTGGTGGAGCACGGCGGACGCTTCGAGGTGGAGCAGTTCCGCATCGGCCGCACCAACAGCGAACCGTCCAACCTGCGCCTGAAAATCGAGGCCCCTGATGCTGAATCCATGCAACGGATGCTCTCGCAGTTGTTGGGCCTGGGCTGTTCGATGGTGGATTCGAGCGACGCCGAACTCCGCACCGTGGAACGCGATTGTTGTGCTCCCGAAGATTTTTATTCCACCACAAACCATAAGACCTACGTGCGCCGAAACAATCAATGGGTGGAAGTGCAAAACCAGCGCATGGACGCGTTGATTGTCGTGGCGGCGGAAGGAGCCTGGTGCCGCCGGCTGCGGGACATTCGCGCGGGCGATCGGGTGGTGACGGGAATGCGCGGCATCCGCGTGACGCCGGAATCCAAAGAACGCGATCGACTGGCTTTTGCATTCATGAGCAATGGAATTTCCTCTGAACGCCAAGTAGAAACGGCGGTAAGACAAACAGCGGCGCTGATCGAACACTCCCGAGCGGCGGGACATAAGATTATCGCAGTCGCCGGACCGGTGGTGGTGCATACCGGCGGTGCGCCTCCGCTTTCGAAACTGATTCGCGAAGGTTACATCAACGCCTTGCTCAGCGGCAACGCGCTGGGCGTCCACGATATCGAGGCTGCTCTGCTCGGCACATCGCTCGGCATCCGCCAGAGCGACGGACGCCAGGAAGAGCATGGCCACCGCAATCACATGCGCGCGATCAATGCAATTTATCATTGCGGAAACATACGCGGCGCGGTGGAGAGTGGACGGCTGCGCAGCGGCATTATGTATGAGTGCGTAAAAGCCAACGTACCGTTTGTCCTGGCCGGAAGCTTGCGCGACGATGGTCCACTGCCGGACGCGATCACCGACATGAACCAGGCCCAGGACGCGTATGCGGAGCAGTTGAAAGGAGCGGGACTGGTGCTGTGTCTCGGATCGATGCTGCATTCCATAGCCGTTGGTAATATGCTGCCGAGTTGGGTGAAAATCGTGTGCGTGGATATCAACCCGGCGGTGGCCACCAAGGTGAGCGATCGTGGAACGGGCCAGGCTGTCGGTGTAGTGACAGATGTCGGCTTGTTCCTGGACCTGCTGGCCAGAACTTTGATCCCAGCCAAATGAAGCGCCTCTACACGGACCAACAAGCCAGCGCCGGTGTTAACGCTCCGCTGCCCGACATCGAGACCTGGCCGAATCAATATCCCGGCTACGAAATTGAAATTGTGATGCCCGAGTTCACGTCGGTTTGTCCACGCACCGGCCTGCCCGATCACGGCGAGATAACACTTCGCTACGTCCCGGATAAACTATGTTTGGAGCTGAAATCACTGAAGCTGTACATGCTGGCGTATCGCAATCTAGGAATCTTCCAGGAGAACGTGGTCAACCGTTTTTTGCGCGATATCGTGAAAGCGTGCCGGCCTGTCTCGGCCACTGTCATCGGCGAATTCACGCCGCGCGGCGGAGTTTATACCAGGATCACGGCGGATTGGAGCAGGCCCTCGCGGGACAAAAAGCTGGTTAAGAAACATGGATCCAAAAGGTGAAGAGTTAGCCGCGGTTCTCGCGGAAATCCGCCAGCGTGTGCGCGCGCGTCATCCGAATGGACTGGGGGCGGGCGACGTGCCGCTTCCGGATCTGGCTCCGCTGCTGCATGCGCGAGATGCCGCCGAAGGTAAAGTGGCCAGCATCGGCTCGGTGAATCCGCGCCCCCCGGGGCTCGGAAATTCCATCGCTCAGACCATCAAACGGCTGGTGGCGCGCGCCCTCAACTGGCACGTGCGCGAGCAGGTGGAGTTCAATCGTGCCGTGATGAGCTGCGTCCAGGCTACCATCGAGGCATTGAACGATTCGAATCGCGCCGTCGCCATGCTTTCCGCGCGGTTAGCCGCGGATGGGGATCCAGCGCAACAACTGAAGGACCTGCGGACGCATTGGTCCCACTGGCGCGTGGAGTGGGAGAAAAAGCTGGCCGGTAACGAGATTGTTTTCCTGAGAAGCATTGCCGATCAACAGAGCGCCTTTCAATATCGCGTCACTGCGATGGACGCTAATTATCGGGAACAGATGCGGGCCCAACATACGAATTTTGAAGCCGCATTGGAACGGTCCGCAGGCTCAATCCAGCAGAGGATCGCGGCCGATATCGAAGAGCTTCAGAAGCGGTTTTGGGCCGACCTGGAGCGCATCCGGCTGGAATACGAAACCATTATTCACGCTGAACTGCGGGCCATGCGGCAGAGGGCTTCTTTCTCTTTGCCCACGGGTCCGGTGGCGCCGCCCGCTCCCGGCGATTTTCAGAATATCGATTGGCTGAAGTTCGCCGAGAAATTCCGCGGCTCGGAATCTGCCATCAAACAACGGCAGCAGATGTACGCCATTCGATTCCGGGGGCACGCTCCTGTGCTGGACATCGGATGTGGACGGGGAGAAATGCTGGATGTCTTCCGGGAGGCAGGTATTGAAGCGATCGGTATCGACCTGAATGAGGATTCGCTCGCGCTCTGCCGCGGCAAAGGGCTCGAAGTGGAAGCGGCGGATCTGTTCGCTTATTTGCGTGCGCTGCCTGAGTCCTCACTGGGCGGAGTGGTTTGTTCGCAAGTGGTGGAGCATCTGCCACCCGAGCGCTTGCCGGAATTTGTGCAGTTAGCGCACGCGAAGCTGCGAACAGGCGGATTGCTCGCGATCGAAACTCCGAACCCGGAATGTCTTGCGATTTTTGCCACGCACTTCTACCTGGATCCCACGCACCGGCACCCTCTCCCGCCTGCGCTCATGAGCTTTTATCTGGAGGAGGCGGGATTCGGGCGGATCGAGGTGGAGCGGCTGAATCCCGCAATCGAAAGCATGCCGTCGCTGGGGGAATTGCCGGGAGCTTTTCAGAAAGAATTCTTTGGTGCGCTGGATTATGCCGTTTTCGCCCGCAGGCTAGGCTGACCATCGATGGAATGAAAACTTCGGCTAATGGTGGGGCGGACCCCCTGGTCCGCGCGGGTCCCCCTGGACCCGCTGCCTCAAGCATTGACAAATACCAGCAGCAGGCCGACGTGGGCGTCGGCCGCGGACCAGGGGGTCCGCCCCACTTGGTGGCGTGCGCTACATCAGTTCTTCATAGAGCTGCTTCTGGCGCCGCGCGATTACATCCCAATCGAACGTGCGCTCTACTGTTAATCGCGCCTCGCGTTCCATGGCTTGCCTCCGCTCCGGATTCTCGAGTAAATCTAGAATCGCTTGAGCCATTTCCGCTCCGCTATTCGCAATCATTACATCCGCCCCCGGATTGAGATCCAAGCCGTTGATACCAGCCGGCGTACTGACGATGGCTTTTCCCATCGCCATCGCCTCCATGATCTTGATGTTGGTGCCGGCGGAAGCCACCAGCGGAGCCACCACCAAAGTCACGCGCTCGTAAGCCGGACGCACGTCTGCTACGAAGTCCTCGATCTCGATGCCGCGTTGCGCGAGATCCGGCTGGACGCGGTCGCGGTAGCGATCCAGATAAAACTGATGCCGAGCACCCGCGATGATGTGGAGTATTACGCCGCTCGCTTTCAGTTGGGGCCAAGCCTCGCGAAGGAAAAAATCGACAGCCAGCACGTTGGGCAGATGGGCGAAGGACCCGATGAATAGCAGACGGCGCGAATCTGGAATTCCGCCCACCGGACGAAACCGCTCCAGGTCCACTCCATTCGGAAGACACACCACATGCGCGCGCCCCGATACCAACCCGCGGTCTTTCTCCGACATAGTGACCACGCGATCCACCCGGCCCCAGGCCGCGGTCTCAAACCGGACCCAACGTTCCAGCTGGCGGCGCAACTCCCAGTCGTCGCCTTGCGCCAGCAACTGCTGGTAAAGATCCAGCGTCACGTCATGCTCCACCAGGACAGTTTTGGCCGGGGCGCAATCGGCTGCATACTGGGCCATTTGAGTGAACTCGAGCTGCGCCACTGCCGGTTTCCACTTGCGAACTGTCTGGCGCAGCGCGGCGTGGAAGGCGGGCGAATCGAACTCTTCGACGATGTCGGGCCGGCTGGTGGAAGGCAGCAGATGGGTCCCCGGACGCTTCACCAAAACCACCTCGCAACAAATATCGAGAAGTTCGGAAGGCGCCTCGCGCGAATCGCCGGCGAAGGAGACCAGAACCTGGTCGTAATCCTGGGCGGCGCGGCGCATCAGGTTGTACATTCGGACAGCGCCGCCATGAGCCAGCGGGAAAGGCAGGTAGGGAGTGGCCACCAGAACTACGGGTTTATTGCGCGGCAGGTGGCCAGGGACCACCGTGACAGCGCCACTGCCGATGGCGAGGATGTGGTTATCGGGGAGCACCGGCGAAGGAATCCGAGCGGCCCAGAACGGCGCTCGCCAGGCTTGAGTCAAAGCCCATAGCGCGGCTGGGTTGGGGTTTGTTTGCGCGCTCAGGAGATTGAGCCGCTTTATCGCTTCGCGCCAAAGCCGGCGGAATACTCGTCTGCTACCGACGGTGCGCACAAGAAACCGCAGGTAGTTCAGTTCCAGAATTCGATCCAGGATTTCGGGCGTGTAGTAACGCGACGTAGTGGCGCGATGCCGGTGCACCACACGTGCTCCGGCGACGAAAACGGATGGCCAACCTTGTTGCCAGCCGCGGAAACCAAGATCGAGATCTTCCACGTAAGCAGGCTCGTATATCTCATCGATGCCGCCGAGTTCGAGCAGCTTCCGCGCATCGAACAGCGAACAGCCGCCGCTTCCGTAAAGAACGTAACTCAGATCTTCCCCGGGAAAGGGAAGCTCGCAGCGCACTGGAAAATCGATGGGTTTGCGCTCGGAGGCAATCGCCATCACGGCCTTCCCCGTTTCTTCACGCCGCGCGCCT
>CABEDY010000066.1_pt1 | contig 11296 bp, 16 predicted proteins | sample 3423171 | NCBI WGS metagenome assembly CABEDY01 (sample SAMEA5534333, study PRJEB31848) | metagenome | biome: tundra; feature: field; material: soil | place: USA | collected 2013-05 | depth 0.15 m | reverse complement strand
GAGAAAGAGTCAACGAGATTCAGTCTTTGGCTGCTCAGTCCTCGGCGGAAGAAGTGGCGTTCGATCAGAAGCGGGTGCTGAATCGGCTGGATGTATTAAGCAGGAAGGCCGAAGAACTAGGTCAGATTTCGGCCGCCGCTCGCTGCGAGGAGCTAATTGGCAAGCACCGCGGCATGTTCGTCGATTGCACTGCGTTGCTTTCGGACCTGGATGCGGGCAAATTGACGCCGGAAATGATGGACAAACTGGCGGACCACCTGCTGAAACAAGCGCTCGGCGACAATCCCGCAGTCATCGCGGAAGTGAACCGGCGCCTGGCTGCCGGGGAGAATCCGACGTTCGAGGAAGCGAAGGCGATTGAAGCGCCGAAGGAGCCGGGGAAATGAGCAAACGCCGGGGCAGACCCCCGAAGTGGATGACGGCAGTGAAGCGGAGGGGACGGCCACCGGGGAGTAAGAATAAACCGACGGAGACGTAACTGCGAATCGTATCCCAGGGGTGACCGTCAGCTTCCGTCAACTGTCCGTGACGCCATGTCCTAGACTGGGCCAGGCGCTGACGGCGCTTCAGCTCGGCGACGTTATGATAATCCCATGCAGTCGATCGAAATCGACCCTGAGCTGAATCGCCTTGCTCTCGCCGAAGCAGCCAAACTATACCCTGAGTTCGCCGACCAAGCCTCGCACGTCATCGCACGACCGCTTGCGCAAGGATTCGCGTGGCAGCTCGTGTGGAAGGGCGCACCGCCAGCCGGGCAACAAGCGTGGGAGTTTCAAAACGCCGCGATCCGGGCGTACAAGAATCTGGCGGGCGTCAGGGAGTAGCGCAGGAAGCTTTCACGGCCCTGATTGACCACATAGAAGGCAAAGGAGTTGCGGCGGGAATAGACTTGTCTTACCGAGAGCCTTGCGATGGAACCCCACGATTCGTTTTCGACAGCGAGTCCTGGGAGCTTAGACCACGGCTTGAGAATGTAATCAATGATGCCTCTTGACTATCCGTTGTGGCTGCGGGCAACGCACTTCTTCAACTTTCTCCTCATATCGCTTCTCGTTCGCAGCGGTCTCGAGATCCTGAGCGCTCATCCGAGACTTTACTGGAACGATCACTGCACGCCCGGCAGCGAATGGCTCAAATTCACGAGAAAGCAGAGACCCGGCGACCGGCTCTGGACCGCCAGTGACGAGGAGAGCTCATTCCCGTCCGCGATCGCCCTCCCCGGTCGGGAAAATCTGGGCCTCGGGCGGCACTGGCATTTTCTCGCGGATTTCGGCTGGCTGCTGACAGGCCTGGTCTACATCGCGATGCTGTTGGCCTCGCCGGAATGGCGCCGCCTGATTCCAGCTTCCTGGCAGATTGTGCCCGACGCCGGACGCGCGACGCTCAGCTACCTGACCCTTCACATCGTGGAAACGCCGGGAACATACAACGCGCTGCAACAGCTGAGCTATGCGGCGGTCGTATTCCTGCTAGCACCGTTCAGCATCGCGACCGGGATAGCGATGTCGCCCGCCATCGCCGGTCGCTTCCCGTGGTACATCAAAATCTTTCACGGAAGGCAGGCCGCGCGGAGTCTGCATTTCCTGGCTCTGTGCGCGTTCGTCCTCTTCTTTATCGGTCATGTTGCGCTCGTGGTCCTGCACGGCTTCCGCAAAGGGCTGGCGGTGATTGTTCTGGGCGAGACGCACGATCCGCACCTGACGCGCGCTCTTGTCGTCTGGCTGTCCGGGTTGGTCGGCATCCTGGTCATCCATGTCGTGACTACATTGTATTCGCACTGGCGCCCGCGCTTTGTCCAGAAGGCGACGCAGTCCATTACCGATCCGCTGCGCACCTTGCTCTTCGGCCATGAAATCTCCGCGCAGCATTACGCGCGTGCGGACATCTCGCCATATTTCTGGGTCAACGGCCGCGCACCGAAAGAGGAGACTTACCTGGCGATGGCGCGCGGTCACTTCGCCAATTATGTCCTAGAGGCCGGCGGGTTGGTCGAAAAGCCGCTGCGCCTCACGCTGGCCGACCTCCGCGCTATGCCGAAAAAAACTCAGATCACCAAGCACTGCTGCATTCAGGGCTGGTCGGGCGTCGCCGAGTGGAGCGGCGTCTCTCTGCGTCAGATCGTCGCACTCTGCCGGCCGCTTCCTGGAGCCCGGTACATTGTCTTCTATGCGTTCGACAACAAATCCACATCGGAGCCGCACGCCCAGGGACCGGGATATTTCTACGGAACGATTCGCCTGGAGCTGGCGCAAGATCCGCAAACGATCCTTGCCTATGAAATGAATGGTCAACCGCTCCCGATCGATCACGGAGCGCCGCTCCGCCTGCGCGTGGAGACGCAGCTCGGTTTCACGATGGTCAAGTACATTCGCGCGATCGAATTCGTCGAGAGCTACGCACACATCGGCAAGGGCCAGGGCGGATGGCGGGAAGATTATCAGTATTTCAGCCAGGAGGCGGGAATCTGATTCGCGGGGTCCCGAGGATCACACGCCGGATCAGGCGCCAGGCGGGATGTCCGCTCCTGATGCAGGCGCGGTAAGAGCTAACTTGAATCTTCACGTGCGGGACATCGACGCCACCATGCGTGAGTACGTTCCCATCGGACAGGGCGTGATGGATTTGAAAGCCATTGCAGACGCCGTGAAGGCAATTGGCTTCACCGGTGTCATCTCGCTTGAGCAGGATGGCGCGGGTAACATGAAAGAAACTTGCCGCCGGTACATCAGCTTGATGAAAGAGTATCTAGCGTGAATCATTGGCGCGTCCTGTTCCTTTTTCACATGGGCGACATATTGGGAGCTTAGCGCCGCGACCGGCGGCATCGCTACGAGAGAGCGTCGGTGACTCGGTAGACTCTAACGCGGTAAGTGAGGGTCAAGCATCTTCCGCCCAACATGGTCGGCGGCGGGACGTAGGGATGGTGCCCTCAGCAAGCCCGTTCGGCAGCACTTCTTACGCGCGAGTGCCGCGGGGCGGCGAACAAAGACGGCCGGAGGGTTTTTCGGGGCGGGCGTTAATCGATTGTTGCCGTGGTGACGTCATCGATAATGGAAGCAGATGAAATTGCGGGTGGAGTGCTATGCCGGTCGGAAGGCGGATGAGCGGCCGGTGCGGTTTCAGCTCGATGACCGCGATTACCTGGTCGAAGAAGTGCTCGACCAGTGGTACGGGCCGGACGATACATTCTTCAAAGTGCGCGCAGATGACCGCAATCTCTACATACTCCGGCGCAATACTTCTCGCGACGAGTGGACTCTGGAATCGTTCCGGCAGCTCAACGACTAGTAGGCCGGAGGGTCGCTGGCCGGGAAAGACTCTTCGGAAGCTTCATCGATCGCTTCCTCTTCCGGTTTTCGGAGTTCCTCTTCCGCTTGGAGCCAGTCGTCGAGTTCCGAACCTGGTTGATTGCCTCGCTGGAGGTATAGTTCGTACGCTCGCCGCCGGATTCGTTCTTCAAGCGGGAGTGTTTCGGTCGGGGATTCCTTTGCGCGCGCGGGAGCAGGCATGGGGACTCACCTCCGGCGATCACAGTAGCACAGCCGATACCGGATTGGAAACGGCGCCGCTCGGCTGATCCGATACCCGAAACTCCTCACAATGTTCAAGTGTCCTAACCGGCCTACTTGATTTTTCCCAACATCTGGTAAATCCAAATCAGCGCCGTGTTCATGATCTGCTCACCCGCGCCGACCGCCACTGGTGACACACCCTGATCGGCGCCGTAGCCACCTTCGGCCACCGCTTCGATGGTTGGGAAGTACTGGTGGTAACCGTTCGAATAGCCAAAGAAGAAGAGCTGTTTCACCCGGGCGCGAGCCTTCAGGCGCAGAGCGTGATTCGCGAAGAACTCGCCCGATACGCCCACCATCGCGACGTCGCCATTGAGCAGCGCGACAGTCAGTCTGGGCCGGACTCCATCCGCGTATTCGTCGACGAAATTCGGGATCAACTCCGGAAAGAACGCCTTCTGATATGCTCCCAGCACCATCGGATTGCTGAGGTCGATTCGGGAGTTGAAACGGAAACGGTCCTCCTTTACTAGTAGCGACGGGTTAGCGATCTCCTTGGGTTCGAGGCTGGAGGCGAGCTTCACTACCTGGTCGCCAAGCGCCGTGCCGAATGCTTCATAGCCTGTGCGTGGGCCATCGGCGACAACCGATTGATCGCCCGCAGCGCCCTGCATGAAAAGCGTTGCCGCTCCAGTCCGGCTGGTCACTTCATTCTTCATGGCTCCCACATAGTCAGCCGAGAACTTCAACACCGACGATGGGATCGTAGTTGGGTGGCCGGTGAAGTTCACTACGATCGCGACTGGTTTCCCGGAGGTGTCGTCGATTCGCAGGACCGCCAGTTCGCGGTCCACGGGCTTGGGTTCAATCTTGGTCTGACGGTTGCGGTTGAATCCTTCAAGTTGCACTGTGCCAGTAGCCATGCGCGCCGCCGCTAGCTTGCGATTGGCCTCCAAGATCGCGCCCACAATGTTCTCTTCCAAAACCGGGTAGTAGCGAAGCGCCGCGTCGAACTTGCCCTTGCCCTTGCCCGGTTCATCGGACAACTCCAGCACCGGGCCGTGATGCGTATGCGATCCCGCGATGAAAGAGAACTCGATACCGGCTTCTTCCCGGATGCGCTTGCGGATGATCTGAAGCGATCGCTCCACTGGCGCCCGGCCGAGGTCCAGGCTGACGATGGCCAGTTTCTTGCCGGCGCACTCCAACACCAGCGCATCGGCGTGGAGCGGATCCAAAACACCCGTCGACAGTGCATCGTGGCGGTCGCCATAACCCCACATCGGAACTGGCTCGGTCGGTGTGATCTCGCGGCGCGCCGCCCCTGCGCGGAACTGCGCCTGCCCCGCTGAAGCCAGCAAGATCAGGCCACAAATGAACGCGCAGGAACGCGAATGCATCGAAACATTTCGTTTGATTGCGGTCATTACGTCTCCTGGGTGGCTCCTAAGGAGGAAAAAGTACAGGTCCGCTACGGAGGTAGTTGAAGGTCTGCGCCACCGTTTTGCTCCCCGTTTTCGGTTTCGACCGTTTTCAATATAGCATCGGTCCAGGCAGGCAGTTATGAAATTCTTAACGGCTGGACTGCCGAACTACGATTCGAACCGTTACAACCTATCGCTCCGCTCTGAGTAAGACCGCATTCCGGTGGAAGTCGAGAAACCTACGCTGGCCTTCCGTGAAGCCACCTACATTCACAACTTTCTGCGTTTCGATGCCCATGCGATGGAGAGACGGTTGATGTGCTACCGGGGAAATGATGAGCTTGCCGGAGTCCTCAAAACCGATGAAACCTCGATCGAACAAGTGATCGATGCTAGGGGTCAACAGCAGCCCGTTCTCTCCGTCCAAGCGCTCCTCATTCTTTGAATCGCGCCAGGGTTTGACGTGGCTGGCCAAGAGATGGACGGGGTTGGAGACCCCCGTGATCCTACACTTCGTTTCAATCTGCATGACACGGGTTTTGAACAACCCTTGACCTCGTCGGGCCCTGATAATTGCTTCCCGATCGGTCTCTCGGATGGAATCGTCGGCAGCGATTTTCTCTTCTAGCCTGTGCTCCCAAACATCGAGATCATCGCCGGAGGTCATTCGGACGGCAAGGCCGGTTTCCAACTCTCTCGCCAGAATAAGCGATCGTGCCTCTTCTCCAATCAAGCCGGCAAGGACTTCCGCAAAGTTCTGGGGAAGTTGCGTCAGGTAGACGGACTGAATGCCATTACCGTTGCTCTGGAGTGGGGAGTAACGTTCTGGGAGGACCGCTCTCAAGACACCCATGTGATCCTTCGGTCGGACCTTGTTAAGCAGCGGCGTGAACCGAACGTTCACTTTCCAGCCCACGTTCTCCCAGTACTGTCCGGTCTCTCCGAACTCTGGCGGCTTCGGGCTTTCCCAGCAATACGAATCCGCAATGCCTATGGCCGCGATTCGCGTGTCGACAAAGGAGAAGATGATGTCCCCTGGCGAGATCTCTCGCATGGACTCATAGAACGGGTTCCGGGCTCCGTTGGCGTTGCGTTTCGGGGACCAGAGATATCCGCCGCCCGATTCCTGGCGGAAGGTTTGATTCTGGTTGACCCACCAATAACGCATTTGCGCTGAGCCGTGAGGTATCGAGCTTATCACGGACGGGACCTCATTTGACAGGCCGGCCGGACAGCCCCCTTTGCGTTTTCGGCGTACCGTCACTATTCACTGAGTGACAGGAACCAAGTAAAACGGTATGCTCGATATGCGATGGTCTATCCAGCCAGCCGGTTGAAAACTGCGGTTTGCGAATCTGGTTCAAGGTTCTGGGTCAACGCCTGATCGCGTGTCGTCGCAGTGTTCTAACAATAAGGAGAGGTGATGACTAAGAAATTGCTGCTTGCGGCTCTTGCCGCGGCCATGATGTTAGCAAGCGCGTTCGCTGCTGACAGCAAGCCGAAGACGGTGATCCACGTGATTACCATCAAATGGAAGTCAGACGCGAAGCCGGCGCAGATCGAGCAGGCGATTAAGGGTGCGGAAGCCCTACCTTCTGAGTACTCCGGCATCACACGGGTCTGGACTAAACCGATCAAGAAGCAGCTTCCGGAAGGTTACGACCAAGTCATAGTGATGGAGTTTGCGAGTGAGGACGCCCTTAAAAAGTACGCCGACGGTGCTGCGCAGAAGAAATGGTACGAAGTGTACATGCCAGTCCGCGAGGAGAGCTTTACTAGCGATATCACGAATTAGTCGAGCTGCCGGACTAGCGCCACAATCGTGACGGGTTCGACAGGGCTCGACAAGCTGAAGATTAGCCTGTTCTCTTTGATTCCGTCGAGCCTGTTAAGATCGGCGCGGGCTCGCGATATGCCCGCGGCTCTACCTGCAGCTCTACCCGCGGCTCTAGAACAATCAGTTTCGTCTTTCTGCTCTGGCAAACGAAGCAGGTAAATGTTCCTTGTGCCCGTATGGTCAAAATACTCAAAGCCTTTGAGAGCGTTGAACCTGCGATGATGGACAGTCTGCATGAAGACCAATGAGTGGGCGCGACTGCTGGCTTACGTGACTGGGCTAATAAACCAACAGGTGCTATTGCAGAACGAGTACCTGGCAGCGGAGAATCGCATTCTGCGAGCGCAGCTGCCCAAGCGAGTGCGGCTTACAGATCCACAGAGATGTACGCTGGCAGAAATCGGAAAACGGCTCGGCCGCAAGGCGCTGGAGCAAGTCGCCTGCGTGGTGAAACCGGAGACGATTCTGGGGTGGTACCGACGACTGATCGCGCAGAAGTTTGATGGGTCGAGATTTCGCGCCTATCCCGGGAGGCCTCGGATCGGACGCGAGCTCAGCGAACTGGTGGTCCGGATGGCGAGAGAGAATCCGGGTTGGGGTTATGACCGGATCGTGGGAGCCCTTTCCAATCTTGGACAGAAACTCTCGGATCAGACCGTGGGCAACATTCTTCGCCGGCACGGGATTCCGCCTGCCCGGAAACGCAGCGGGAACACGACCTGAAGGGACTTCATCACAGCGCATATGGCGGTGTTGGCCGGTGCCGACTTCTTCACCGTAGAAGTGTTGACATGGCGAGGTCTGATCACCTACTACGTGCTGTTCTTCCTGCATGTGGAGACCCGACGTGTAAGCCTGGCCGGTATCACCCGGCATCCCACCGAAGAGTGGATGACACAAATGGGTCGCAACGCGATTGACGAGACGTCCGGGTATCTGCGTCAACATCGGTTCGTGCTTCACGACCGCGATACGAAGTTCTGCGAGGAGTTCCGGAAGACGCTGGCAGCAGGAGGTGTGAAGTGCCTGCGACTTCCAGCGCGTAGCCCGAACCTGAATGCTTTTGCGGAACGCTGGGTGCGATCGGTTAAAGAGGAATGCCTGTCCAAGCTGATCCTGTTCGGCGAAGGTTCATTGAGGAGAGCGCTCACCCAATTCCAGGAGCATTATCTCAGCGAACGCAATCACCAGGGGAAAGGGAATATTCTATTATTTCCTAGGGCTGACCAGCTGCCGACATCGTATGGACCATCGGTCGGGTGCCAGCAGAGACTCGGCGGTCTTCTCAAGTATTACTACCGGCGGGCCGCATGAGTTTTTTGGCCATACGGGCAATCCGCGCTCAGGAGGATGGGCACTCTCGAACGCCCATCCTCGCACTAACCGCCCATGCGATGTCCGGCGACCGCGAACGTTGTCTTGCACTGTCGAGGGTTGTACCAGACTCCAATCGCCGCGTGATTCTATCAATTCGCCAGGAACACCATCCACAGCGGCAACCAAGACCTCGAAAGTCGCCACAGAAGCAGAGAGCGAATGCCCTGCCTGCATTCGCGGAGTTGCTCGCATCCGGCTCTCGCCGGAGAGCGAGTCTACAAGATCGCCAAGTAAACCCACAGGCAACCGTTCGTCCAAACGCCGCCACCGGATCACCAGCCGGGGGCGGCGTTCCTATACTTATTGGCGGCGCTCCAGGCGTTTGTTCAAAGAATGTTCGAAATCGTCCATCACATTTTCGGAGGTACGTACAACCAATACTTCACGAGCCCACGGCGGACTTCTTCCATCGAAGTCACCGTGTGCTTCTTGGAAGTGGTCGGGAGAAACGGACGCGCACCATTCTGCAATTGCCGCGCGCGCTTACCGGCGACGATGATGAAGCGGTACGTGCTGTGTTCCAGATCATCAGGAATGGAATACATCGCGTTGTTCTTCAGTCTCTCAGCCATGTGTCTTCTTACCTCAATTCTTTGCGAAGCTTTCCAGGATGATGACGGGGACCTTGATTAACCAGACGGAGCTGTTTGCTCAACAGAGGGCGTTTGCTGTAACGTGTTACTTGTTTTGCGCCCGCGATTGGGCGAAGCCGGTGAACTGCTCACCCAGTCCCGCTTGGGACCGCCGTCTGAATGGATAATTGTCTCTTGACACTCTACGGAAACGGCGACGAGCAGCCGACACCTGGAGACTACCCGTAAGGGCGATTGCCTGCTGCCGTTATTAATGCAAGAGACTGAGGGTAAAGCGGACTGGAAACTGATCGGACGCTTCTTGTTCGGCCCTTCGGATTTCCTGCTCGGCTTGGAGCCAGTCATCCAGTTCCGAGCCGGATTGACGGCCTCGCCGGATGTGGAGCTCATGCGCCCGGCGGCGGATGCGCTCTTTGAGCGAGAGGGTTTCGATCGGGGCTTCCTTTGCGCGTGCGGGTGCCGGCATGCGCCGACAGCCTTCTTTCCAGAGAGTTTCGGCGACGGCGGCGAGGTTTGTGGTCGGGCTGTAGACCTTGACATCCTCCACCATTACATCTTGTAGTTTCATCGGTGAGGTCCTCCTTCTTGAGATCACTTCCCCTCCGGGGACACGATTTTCCTAAAAGCCGCCTCTAACGTGGTTCAACGGCACTCCCAACCTCAGATGTAATGTACGTGTGGGTAAGATTTCGACGTGATCGGAATCCTGGTCGGCATGGGTTTGGGCTTCCGGCTGCTGACCCTGTTCTCCGGCACAGTCGGTGCCTCGAGTGTGCGCATGCGAACAGAACTCTCTCTGACCCACGGCATTCTAGGCGAAAGATTTGTTACGCTCAGGCGGCGGCGTGAGCGGCGATCTTGTGGAAGGTGGAGTTGCAAACCTCATAGATGCGGACCTGAGGAGTTCCCTCAACCACTTTCCCAAGGGTCTTCAACACTCCTGGATAGGCATCGCGGCTATAGGCATCCGCGTTTTCTTTCTGATCCCACAAACTGATTCCGACGGCTTCCGAGCCTCCCGGGACGACGAATGTCATTTCGTCGCGGAAGCCCTTTTGCTTCCGAAGTAGGGGAAGGGTGTCCGTTTCAATCAGCCGGGTGAACTCCGCAACGCTATTCGGTTTCAAGTGTATGGAGATACTGCGAGCAAACATAGCAACCTCCTCGGTTGGTGTGATGGGCTAAGAGGAAGAAAATCAGATCACCTGACTTAGTTCAGGTCATCCGCGGGTGGGCGGTAGTGCTCAGGCGCTAGCCAGTATGGGTTAATTCTACTTAATTGTCAAGGTAAATATGTGTGCCTGTCGGAAACTCCGTGCAGTGCGAAATGTCTTCGAACCCGAGACAGTGAAGGCACAAAGTTCAACCAAGGTTCGCCAGCAGCGAAAGGATGAATGATTCACTGCGCGGCCATCACTGGCGATTGGTGGCCTCAAAGAGCGAGGTAAACGCCCTTAGTGACACCTCTTCCGTGTGAACCGAGATTGTCCCTCCGTTTTTTCAGGCTACGCGTCGCTCGTAACGGTGATGGAGGCCGCCCACTTGCGGAATAGCCACGATTCGTCCTAGCTCTGGCGACTGCACCGCCCGAGGCTCCGGCGAATCCTTGGCCAGCGAGAGATGTGTTCGGCACCCGTGATAATATGCCGTGAATGACTTTACGTGCCGGTACAGCGCCGAGTGCACTTCCGGAGGGCCGCCGCCGGCAGCCTTGATACTATCCGTCAGGCCGTGGACGTCGCGGTGGTCTTCGACGAAAATCCGTTTGAGGTCACTCAAGGAAGAAAGGTTTTCGAGATCCGGCCCCGCGTGGATTGGGATAAGGGGATGGCCGTCCGTTGGATCGAGCAAGCATCCGGCAAACCCGATGCACTGGCCTTGTATCTCGGTGACGACTCGACCGACGAGGACGCATTTCAGGCTCTGCCGGAAGGCATCACCATCCGTGTCGGCGAAGCCACGGCAACCTCCGCGCAGTATTATCTGCGCAGTCAAGAACTTGTTCCGGAATTCCTGGTCCGGCTGGCGAAGTAGGGCAGGCAGTCGTGCCGGCTGAGTCGGGTCGGCAGACTGCCGGCCAAGAGCAAGAAGTGCCCACAATTGTTGCTTCCCCGTTGTGCGGAACCATGCCCGCCGAACAGCAATAGAGGCCACATGTGGAAGCCGTGGAACGTCGCCCTAGGCGCCCTGCGGCTCGATGTCATCCATATAGCGGATCTAGACTTAAGAGACTTTGTACGCTTCCTCGATCTCGAACGCGCGCTTCCGGCACCTGGCCGTCTCTTTAACCAAGTTGGGTGCGGCGATGGCCGAAAAGACATAGAAGTGGCACGGCTGCCGCAAATCTCAAAGCGAAACGACAAGATGGCGCAATCCCCCGTTATCCACAGGCCAGAAAATCAGGGTTTGTAGGGATAGGCGGCGGGGCGCTGCGGCGCGTGTCAAGGAGTTTGAGACACTCCTTCAAAGAATTTAGTGAGTATCGTCGTGTGAGTTTGGTGGTTTGTTGATCCAGACCTCCTTTGGAAGTTGGGGCGGAGTAGGCGGCCGGCG
>CABEDY010000064.1_pt1 | contig 11321 bp, 9 predicted proteins | sample 3423171 | NCBI WGS metagenome assembly CABEDY01 (sample SAMEA5534333, study PRJEB31848) | metagenome | biome: tundra; feature: field; material: soil | place: USA | collected 2013-05 | depth 0.15 m | reverse complement strand
GCGTCTACGCGGTCTTGAGCGCAATGTCGTTCCGCATGCACGCTTCGGCGCGCGCCATCACGCTGGTCACGGTCTTCTTCCTGCTTCCCATGGCGCTGGTCGGTCCCGTCGCCGGAGTATTCGTAGATCGCTGGAACCCCAAGCGCACGCTGGTTACAAGCGACCTCGCTCGGGCGGTGCTGGCCCTGGGACTGGTGGTAGCAGGGGCGCCGTGGCATATCTACATGGTCTTCTTCGCCCTCAGCACTTTCTCTAGCTTCTTCCTGCCGGCACGATCAGTCGTATTGCCGCAGATCGTGCCCATGGAAGGATTGATGAGCGCCAACGCGGTGTTGCAACAAACCGTACAAATGCTGCAAATCGCAAGCCCCGCAATCGCGGGCGCGCTGGCCGGCTGGGCTGGACCCAGCGTCTGCTACTATCTCGACAGCGCGAGCTTTGTCTTTTCCGGGTTGATGATCGCCGCCATGACTATTCCGGCGCGGCCGGCCCACGCGAACCGGCATGTCGACTCGGTGCTGAAGGATCTGTTCTCCGGAACCCGCTTCATTCTGGGGCATCCGGTGATCAGTTTTGTAATTCTCTCCATCGCGGCGGGCACATTCGCGATGAGCGCCTTCGGTTCCCTGACCGCTGTATTCGTGCGCGACGTGCTGCACTCGAACTCGTATTTATTCGGCACACTCGGATCACTGATCGGCGTCGGGATGCTATCCGGCGGCTTCATTGTCACGCCGCTAGCGCGCCGTGTCCAACAAAAAGCGCATCTGGTGAACGCCGGAATTCTGCTGTGCGGCATTTCCATTGGCGCCATCGCGCGCATCCCGAACGACCTGGTAGCGTTGATCGGATGCCTGGGAATTGGCGTGGGCGCGTCGCTCATGGTCATTGCCGCGACCGCGCTCATGCAGGGACAAGTGCCACAGGAAATGCGTGGCCGCGTGAGCAGCAGCTCCATGTCGCTGATCTCAATTTCCCAAGGTATCGCGCTGCTTTTTGCCGGCGATTTGGCTTCCCGATTCGGAATCGTCTACGTATTCTACGGAAGCGCCGCGATGCTGTTGCTAATTTCGCTTGGAGGAGCCCTCCGGCTCAGAAAGCCGCTTTAAGGAGCTTGAAGCTATGTCAAAAAAAATACTCGGCGCATATATCGGCCATTTGTCCGATGTTCCCGATCTTCAAAATTTACTCGATCGATTCGCCAGCAAGGGCGAAGGCCGCGGCAATGTCGTGATGGTTCGCCTAAGCGACGATGCTTTAGCGAAAGTCGATCAGTTAGTGGAGGCGACGCTATTCAACAGCCGCTCGGAGTCCACGGCATATCTCGTTGGCGCGGGCATTGAGAACCAGAAAGAGCTCTTCGACCGGCTGGGCACTCATACGGAGGAGATTCGAAAACTGAAGGAGCAGCTCCGCAAAGTCGCATTCGACGCCCTGAAGCCTAAGAAGAAGAAATAGCTCGTGCGGTACCGAACCGCGACCGTCAGAACCCGTGAAAAAATCGACCGAGCGCCGACTGCGCTCCCGTGGGGGGGATGCAAGATGATTGGGCGGCCCGCTGGAGCGCGTTGTAGAGCGCCTGGTGAGGCTCGTAGACGGCCTAAATTTGGAGATTTTAGCATTTCCTATTTTTTCACGGACTCTCAGGGAGTCGGTGCAGTTCCCAGTGCTACACTATAAGAAGAACTTGAACCAGGAGATTGCAACATGAGAACTATCCTCTGTGCAGTAGCTACGCTCGGTATCTCTGCTTCGCTTGCCCTCAGCGCGAGCCTTCCATCCACCCACGTGCGCGGCGAGTATATTGAAGCCCGTACTGCCGACGTGTATACCGGTCCCTGTTTCGCCAATGCCGAAGTCGGGCTCACCGGCGATCTGGCCGTGATGGGCTGGAAGATCGATCAAGGCAATTTCCAAGGCGTCAACCTGGACGGCCTTTCGGTAATGGGCGCCATTCATGCCTCGAACACGCTCGGCAATGTCATCGATACGGTTTATCCGGTGAAGGCCGTACTGATTATCGATCAGCGCGCCAACGCCGAACAGCGCCTGGCATTGAAAGCGTTCGCTCAGAAGATGGGCGGCCAGCTACTGGCGGACGTGGTGCACATCGAATATCAACCCATCGAGTTCGCCGTCGCAGATAACAACGTCCACACCCGTAAAGCCGTCATGACCGCTGGAAACATGGTAAAGCTCGAAACCCGAGCGATGACAGATGCCGACCAGGTTTGCCACAACGAGTCGGTCTGGTACCAGCCGCTCACTCCGGTAGAGCACGCCATGGCCGCCTACACCGTCTCCAACAATTTCGGCGGAAGCGGACTCGGCACAGTCTGGAAATACAGCGGCAATCGCGGCTCGTTCGTCGGCACGTTCCTGGTAAACGAGTAATCGCGTAGCGTAGGACAAGTCTCCGACTTGTCCAGTCGCAAGCCGGAGGCTTGCAGTTTGTGCCTATTCCGTCGCGACGGGTTTTCCTCCCCGCTTTAACGCTTTTCCTAGCTGGGCTGCTTGGTTACCGTGCGCACTCCCAGGTGGTGGGATTTAGACATCTAACTCCATTCGTTGTCTACAAACATGAAGCGCAGTACACGGAAAATTCAAAATTCCCGCCCTACTTGTTCGACAGCGTGTATGCGAGACGGAGCGACGGATCATGGGCGCATCATTTCACAGCAAGGACTCCCGCAGGTGACCAAACCACGGGGGAAATGATCGAGTTTGTGGATTTTCGCACTCAAAATCAAACGATATTGGAGCCGTTTACGCGCTCCGCTGTCATCTTTCACCTGAGCGAAAGAGAGGCGCGATGGGAGAGGGGACGCGTAACAGACTGCTCTGCGGTCCCCGAGGTAAGCGGGGGCTCAGTTGACGCCTCCCGATTTCGGATGCTTTCGTACACCGTTGCGCGGGTGGCCAAGAAAGAGGATGGCCTCACCCTGGACAATTGGGTGGCTCCGGCTCTCGATTGCTACCCCATCGAAGAGACGGAGGCCTTCGCCTCAGGCTCGCGCAACACCAGAAGCGTCTATAAGGTGGAGATGGGAGAGCCGGCCGAGGCCTTTTTTGAGATCCCCCCGGAGTACATTCCACGCTCGCCACAGCAGCTCGAAGCTGAGTACAAATTCAAATTCGGCGTCCCCTTTTGGGGCGAACCAGGCGTCTCGAACGCCCAGCGGCGATACGAACAGGGTCTTGCTCATTGACTTCAACAGCGCAGCCGCAAAGCGAATAAACCACCTCTCCTTCACTTTGTAGAAGTGGAGGAAGGCTCTTCCGCCTTCGGCAACGGCTTCCGCGGCAGCATCTCTTTCCGCGTGGCTGCATCGTACGCCACCGCCGCAATCACTGCCGAATATTGAATCCAGTCACCGGTCACCGCGCGATCTGATAAGTCACGGCGGAATAATCCAGTGGACGGTGAATTAATTAAGATCCTGGCATCCGACAGTATCGACTAACAGATATAAGTTGCAAAAACATCAGGGCTGGCGCGCACTAAAGCAGCGGTCCTCGATAAAGTAGCCGTTCTCCCTGATAAAGTGAATACTTCCAGGCCACAATGAACAAACACGAGGATGTCCTGCGGAGGTTGTTCGGGTGCCGGCGTAGGGATTACATTGGTTACTCCAGTCTCAGGGCTGCTGTGCGTACGGCCCCTTTCTGGCGCGAGGCCGACCCGTTCGTGCCCGCACCCACTAGGACCGAAGGGAGCCTGTGGCTAGTCGGCTTCCAGGGAAGGCATAATGCTCAATGTAAGGCACAAAGCGATGTCACCAAGTTCAAACAGAATATCCCACATCTCCGTTGCGGCGGTGGTCGTCATAGCTGCCGGAGCGATCGTCAGCTTTTATTTCGGGAAAGCGTTGCATCGCCCGGCCATCGTCCACGCCCAGCTCAAGGTTGAGCCGTTCCTGCTGGAGAGGACGTTATCGGAACGAAGTTCGTCAGGGAGTCTATCCCCGTCGCTTGTCGTAACTATTGCCCGCCGCTCGGATGGCACAACAGCCACGGTGGAGTCCGTTGGGCCACTAGCATCGCCCCGGTTTGTACGAAAGCTCACCTTTCTCGACGGCAGGGTTCTATCGCTAGTCGATTCCATGCGGATCAAGAGCACCGGACCACGGCTTAGCGAGGAGGAGGCGGGTTCACTAATCCAGAGTTTGACAGTTCCGCCGCCCGACTGTGGCGCGAAAACGCCGGAGTTACTGCGTCACGACACATACAGTGGGCAAGAAGTCGCAGTAATACAGAGCTTGATTCCCAACAAGTACCGCGTCACGTATTGGATGGCTCCCAAGTTGGGTTGCGAAGCCCTCTACTATACGACGGAAGAAATCCATGCTGACGGAACATTCACACTCGTCTCTGAGGCCAAAACCTCTCGGCTCGTCCTCGGCGATCCCGATCCGCGATTGTTTGATCTAGGCGAGGCTTTCGAGGAGGTCAAGCCTTCGGAGGCTCGCCGCCGCCTCCTTGAAGACCTGAACCTGAAGCTGAGCCCCGAGGAGCTAAGACGGTTTGAAGACGAGAGCCGAGAAGCTGACCGTCGCTACCGCCGAGGGCGCCGGGAACTCCCTTGAAAGTTAGCGGCCGTCGAAACTCATAGACTACGCAACCGCTACTCATTTCGCAACTGATTTCTTGGCAATTACGTCGGCCATCGACGACAGCAAGAGCGAAACTGCGGCTCGGCAACGAGCAAGCCGGAACCGACCCAACGCTCGATCTGATCGCCCTGGCAGCGTTTCACGTTGCGAGAGGCTTCGACTACTTCGTCGCCGCCGGGCTAGCCTCTTCCGCCTTCGGCAACGGCTTCCGCGGCAACATCTCCTTCCGCGTGGCTGCATCGTACACCACCGCTGCGATCACTGCCGAACATTGCATCAATCGCCGGCCACAGCGTGATCGTACACGTCCATGCTGGAATGGTGTTTGAATCAGGCCGTGGTTTGCCTGAACACGAACGGCTGCTAATCTTGGAGGGGAGACTGTTATGTTGAATTTGCGTTTTACAAGGAATGTGGCAAAGATCTCGGCAAGAAAGTGGAAATGGCTCTTTCTACTCTCTGGGTGCATGGCTGCTGGTTTGCTGAGCTTTTGGATATCGCTTGTGGCGTATTCACCGGCGACACGTGTGCGTGCCGCCCAGCCAGCCAGACCGTTCACCGCATCGATAAGAACTGAATATTATTCTTCGACTGGAAATTTGGCGCGAAGCGTCGTTCGGGAGTACGCTCGATTTTCTGATCGCACGATGATATCCAGGGTGCGAGAGGAGTTTCCAACGCACGATGAATCGCCTTGGGAGATCTTCGATGTGCGAAATGAGCGGAAGCTCATAATCGACCCAAGCACCAGGTCACTTAACACGAGGGGATACGCGAGGCAGGAACTCCTGAGCGATATCACAAATATGGAGGATGAAAGTTGCCCAGATAATCTGGAGAGCTTACCTCGGAGCGAAGTCTATCTTGGCTATCAGACGCGATTCATTAAGATTCATGAGGACCCGGATACAGACCGAGAGAGATGGATTGTTCCGGAATTGGAGTGCTTTCCGGTAAAGAGCATTGTGCGGAAAGGTGGCGCCCACAATGAAATAAACGCCATTTCCTTGAACGAAGGCGAGCCGTCCCGCGACCTGGCGTTTGTTCCCCCGGATTACACAGAGAGAACGCCGACCGAAATCGAGCAGATCTACTTTAAGTCGACGGGCAAGCCTCTCTTCGGTACTCCGCTTACGCGAAGACTGGAGAACGATTACCAAAAACGGAGAGCCCGGCTGGGTCAATGAAGTAACGAACTGACGTAGCGACTATATCCTTACCCTTGCTACGACCCAACGCTCGACCTGATCGCCCTGCCAGCGTTTCACGTTGCGAGAGGCTTCGACTACTTCGTCGCCGCCGGGCTCGCTTCTTCCGCCTTCGGCAACGGCTTCCGCGGCAGCATCTCTTTCCGCGTGGCTGCATCGTACACAACGGCTGCGATCACTGCCGAACATTGCATCAAATCCCCGGCCACGGCGTGATCGTAGACGTCCATGCTTGAATGATGAGTCACCGTCGAATAATCCAGCGGATCCTGGATGAACTGGAATCCCGGCAACCCAACCGCATCGAACGACAGATGATCCGTTCCCCCCGTATTGCGGATGGTGATGGTGTTCACTCCCAGATCCCGAAACGGCGCCAGCCAGTCTGCGAATAGCGGCCGCATGGCGTCATGGTTCTGCAGATAAACTCCGCGGATCTTGCCGCTGCCGTTATCCAGATTGAAATAACCCGAAAGCGTGGCGTGAGCGGATGTCAGCTTCATGGTCTTGGGATCGCCGAAATGCTCTTTGACGTAAGCCTTCGATCCCAGCAACCCCTCTTCTTCTCCGCTCCACAGCCCGATGCGAACGGTTCGATCCATTTTCAGATCCAGCGCTTTCAAAATACGCACCACTTCCATCATCACCGCGCTCCCGGCGCCATTGTCGGTGGCGCCCGTTCCGCTGTGCCACGAATCGAAATGCGCGCCCACCATCACGATTTCGTCTTTCTTCGAGCCGCCGGGGATTTCGGCAATCACGTTGTATGCATCCACCGCGGCGTCCGATGCACGCGTCTTCAAGTTCACCGACAGCTCGACCTTGGCCTTATCGCCGATCAGGCGCGCGATGCGATTGTAGTGCTCAGACGTGACGATGAACGTCGGGGGCGCGAACTGGTTCTTGGGATCATACGAACCGGCAGCTTCGGCGAACACCTCCCCATCGCGAGCCCGCTGATCGTTCTGGATCAGCGCCAGCGCACCTTCATCCAGGAAAAACTGGGCGCGTTTGATGGACAGCTCTTTTCTCTTCTCGAAGAACGCATCGATCATCGCGGGCGACATACTGGTAAAAAACCGCATGCGCTGCTCGGCATCGTCCGGTATGTCCAGGTTTGCCACATCGATCTTCATCTTCTCCACCGGGGCCGGCGCAACAGCCATCTCTTGAAGTTCAGCGTCGGTATAGCGATGGAAGGCCGGCTTCGATTCCGACTCCACGATATTGTTGATGGGTTCCGAAATCAGGACGATCTTGCCCTTCAGCTTGCCTTTCCACTTCTCGATGTATTTCTCCAGATCCGCTTCGCCCAGGCTGAACGTAGCGGCCAGTGGCGCTAAAACTGGTTCCCCGCTGACGGCGCCTTTCGTGCTCTGAGACCAGGCCAGTGGCCAGGCGTCCAGCAGTGAATAGCGCGGCTGAATCATCTCTACCGCAAACTTCTCTAGCGTCCAGCTGCGCCCAAACGGCCCCCATTTCTCCAAATGAGCGTTCTCGAGGCCGTATTCTTCAAGGCGCTTCAGCGCCCAATCCGCCGCTTCCTTAAATTCCGGCGAGCCAGTCAACCGAGGACCATAGCGATCAGAAAGGTTCTGGAGTGTCTCCATGACCTTGGAATTCTGAAATTCCTCGGCCTTGATCCGATTGACAACAGCGAGGTCAACAGAGTCGGCCGCCAGTGCCGTAACTGCACAGGCCAGTGAAATAACGATCGCACGCATGAGGACTATCGTACAAGAGTTCAAAGAAGACGCGAAGCAACCTCCTTCCTCGACTTCGTGGATTCCTGAATTCCTCGAATTCTTCTTCCTACTCAGTGGGCGCTCCCGCGCGCCGCTCCGGCTGCGGCTTCGGCAACGGCTTCCGCGGCAACGTCTCCTCCCGCATCGCCGTGTTATAAACGAACGCCGCCATGATCGCGGACGCCTGCATCAGGTCGCCACCTTGCACGTGATCGTACACATCCATGTTGGAGTGGTGCGTGCGCGTGGTGTAATCCATGGGGTCCTGAATAAACTGGAAGCCCGGTAGCCCGACCGCGTCGAAGGACTGGTGATCCGTTCCGCCCGTGTTGCGAATGGTCACCGCAGTCGCGCCCAGATCTTTGAACGGCTCCATCCACGATTCGAAAATCGGACGCGCCATATCGTTGCCTTGCAGATAAATCCCACGGATCTTTCCGGTGCCATTATCGTAGTTGAAGTAGCCGGCCAGTTTCGCGTGCTCAGCCGCCAGCTTCATTGTTTCCCGATCTGCGAAATGCTCCTTCACATACGCCTTCGATCCCAGCAGGCCTTCTTCTTCCCCGCCCCACAGCGCCATGCGGACGGTCCGGTCCATGTTCAAGTTGAGCGCCTTCAGGATGCGGACCGCCTCCATCACTACCGCGCTGCCGGCAGCGTTATCAGTAGCGCCCGTGCCTCCGTGCCAGGAATCCAGGTGAGCGCCCAGCATTACGATTTCATCCTTCTTGGCATTGCCGGGAATTTCCGCAATTACGTTCACCGAGTCCGTCTGGTCTTCGAAGAACTGATTCTGAATGTTGAATTGAAGCTTCACCGGGATGTTGTGATCCATCAGCCGCGCGATGCGATTGTAGTGCTCGGGCGTGAGCGCAACCGACGTCACCGCGATCGGTTTCTTGACATCGTACGGCCCGCCCGACGACGCGAACACCGTGCCGCCGTCACCGTTGTATCCGAACGACAGCAACACTAACACGCCTTCATCCTTCCAGCACTGGGCCAGTTTCTCCTGAAACTTGCGCCGTTCTTCACGCCGCTGGCGCGCCTCTTCGGGAGTCGCGGGCGGCTGCTGTCCGTCGGGACTCCCGGGTGGACGGAACCCAAACGGCGACCGGCCAGGTTCAGGCGCCATGGTTTCATCCGCCAACTCGGCATCAGTGAGACGATGTCCCGACGCCGTGATCTGCATGGCGAGTTGTTTCGCCGGCGCCGCCATCACCACCTTGCCCTTCAACTTGCCTTTGTATTTCTCGAAGTCCGCATCCACGCTGATCTTCACCATGATCGGCTCGCCCGTGACCGTTCCATCTGTTCCGGCCGTCCACGCCAACGGGATGCCGATCAGCGGCTGGTATTGAGGCTCAATCAGGTGCGCTTCGAAGTGTTTCGTGGCCCAGCCGCGTCCGAACGGCCCCCACTTTTCCTCTTTCGCGTTCAGACCATACTCGGTCATGCGCTTCACCACCCAATCCGCCGCGCCCTTGTAAGCGGGCGAACCAGTGAGGCGTGGGCCATTTACATCGGTCAGGTAGAACATGTGATCCATCACCTTCGAGTTTTCGAAGGCTTCGGTTTTGATCCGATTGATCACCAGAAGATCTACCTTTTCGCCGGCCAGCACCAATAGAGGAATGCTCGCGGCCGCCAGGCAAAGAATCGTGCGGATGGTCTTAGGTTTGGGCATAATTTACCAAAGTGTCATGGCGTAAACGGGCCACCGGGAAGTTACCGTGCCACGCTACAATTTGATTTAGCGTGAAAATCACCATCTCCAAGGAGAACTATCTAAAGACGATTGCCGAGGCGGAGAGCGAAGGCGAGCCCGTTATCGCCGCTACTTTGGCGCGCTGGCTGAACGTATCAGCGCCGGCTGTGACCATGGCCATCAAGCGGCTGAAACGCGATTCCCTGATTCGCGTGGGCCGCGACGGTCAGCTATCGCTCACGCCCGGCGGCCGCGATATCGCCAACCGTCTGCTCAACCGCCATCATTTGATTGAGCGCATGCTGACCGAGATCTTCGGCATGGAATGGTACAAAGTCCACGAAGAGGCCGAGCAGTTGGAGCACGCCGTGTCGGCCGACTTCGAACGCCGCCTGCTGGAACGCCTCGGCACCGGCGAAGCCTGCCCGCATGGAAACCGTGTGGAGCGCGACACCCCGCAGGATCGCCGCAATCGTGGCTGGAGACCTCTTGACGAAGTGCCTTCGTCCTCGGGCGCGGTAGTCGTAAGCGTATTCGAGCGTGACCAGCGGCTATTGGAGTATCTCAATGGAATCGGAATTCGCCCCGGCGCTACAGTCAAAATGCTGGCGACAAATTACGACGACACGCTGACCCTGGGTATCGATGGAAAACCGGTCCAGCTAGGCCGTGGCGCGGCAGCGAAGGTGTGGGTCGGCCCGCTGACTCCCTGACGGTCGCGGTTCGGTAACCGAAACTGAACCGCGAGCGTAAGCGACCGGTGCTTACCGCGCCACTACCGGAGCATCCAGCCTCTGGAAATACTCGATGGTCGCGCGGAGCCCGGCTTCTAGTTCGACTTTCGGCTGCCAACCCAGGATGCGCTTGGCCTTGTCAATCTGCGGCTGGCGCTGCTTGGGATCGTCTTCTGGAAGCGGCTCGAACTTGATCGGCGCCGTGGTTCCCGTGATCCGGCGGATCCGCTCGGCGAATTCAAGAATCGTCATCTCCAGCGGATTACCGAGATTCACGGGATACCGTTCGTCTGAAAACGCCAACCGGAACAGCCCGTCCACCAGATCGTCCACGTAACAGAAGCTGCGAGTCTGTGACCCGTCTCCGAACACCGTCATCGGCTCACCCCGCAACGACTGATCGATAAAAGCGGGCACCACCCGGCCGTCGTTCAACTGCATCCGCGGCCCGTAGGTATTGAAGATGCGCGCGATGTTTGTTCGAATCTTGTGGACCCGATGGTAAGCCATGGTGATGGCTTCCGCATATCGTTTGCTTTCGTCGTAGCAGGAACGCGGACCTACCGGATTCACATTGCCCCAGTACGTTTCCACTTGCGGATGCACCAAAGGGTCGCCATAGCATTCCGAAGTGGATGTCAACAGAAACCGGGCGTGGTGCTGGCGCGCGATTTCCAGCATGTTGCGGGTCCCCACTGAACCCACCTCGAGAGTTTCGATGGGATGCTCCAAATAATCCTTCGGGCTCGCCAGTGAGGCCAGGTTCAGGACGCCATCCACCGGACCTTCCACTTCCAAAGGGCGGCAGATATCCCACTCGCGAAATACAAATGCGGGGTTGCCTTCGAGATGTTCCAGATTTCGCGCCGCGCCAGTGATGAAATTGTCCAGCGCCAGCACGGAATGGCCTTCCGCGATCAGCCGGTCGCAGAAATGGGAGCCGATAAAACCGGCCGCGCCTGAAATGATGAATCGCAATGGTTGCTCCAAATCATCTATCGTAGCGAATCGCGCCAAGCTTTACCCCCCGCGTTACCGAACCGCGACCGTAAGGGAGTTCCCATGGGCTGGCCCACCAAAGGTGATAAAGACTCGCCGTAGCGCACGCACTCCTGCGTGCCGCGTTCACACTCCTGTGAACGCTTGGGATTCGGTCGTCACGGGTGTTCGCAAGAGTGCGAACACGGCACGCAGGAGTGCGTGCGCTACGAGTGGGTCCCGTAGAATCAATATTTCTGGACGGGCGTCTTCAACGGAGTCGGTGCCTCTATGTGACGCCTGCGCTACACTCGCTGTTTATGGTTGAATTCTCC
>CABEDY010000057.1_pt1 | contig 11456 bp, 9 predicted proteins | sample 3423171 | NCBI WGS metagenome assembly CABEDY01 (sample SAMEA5534333, study PRJEB31848) | metagenome | biome: tundra; feature: field; material: soil | place: USA | collected 2013-05 | depth 0.15 m | reverse complement strand
GCCTGGAACGCGCGGCGTCCGGTGAGCATCTCGTAAAGCACGGCTCCGAAACTGAAAATATCGGAGCGTGCATCGACCGGTTCGGCGCGCACTTGTTCGGGCGACATGTATCCGGCGGTGCCGAGCACGGTGCCAGGTTGGGAGAGCGCCATGGTGGCGGTGTTTTCGCCAGATGCAGTTGGAGCTTGTTTGGCGAGGCCGAAATCGAGGATCTTCACCTGGCCCGAGCGCGTGACCATGACATTTTCGGGCTTCAAATCGCGGTGCACGATCCCGAGTGCGTGCGCGGCAGCCATGCCATCCGTAATTTGGCCAGCGAGATCGATGGTCTTGCGCACCGGCACGGGTCCACGATCGAGCATGGCGCGCAGCGACTCGCCTTCTACGAGTTCAGAGACGATGTAGGCGCGGCCATCGTCGGCGCCGACGTCGTAAATGGCGACGATATTCGGATGGTTCAGCGCTCCGAGCGCGTGTGCTTCCTGTTCAAAGCGTGCGCGGCGGGACGGGTCATTGGACACGTCGGCCGGGAGGATCTTCACGGCAACCATGCGGTGTAAACGCTCGTCGCGCGCGCGCCAGACTTCGCCCATGCCGCCTTCGCCGAGCTTGTCGAGGATTTGGTAATTGCCGAGAAGCTTTCCGGTCACCTGTTTAGACTATACCGAGTCGGATGCGGCCGGGAATACAATTGAGCTATGAAAGCGCTGTGGTTGTCGCTGCTCGTGGCGGCGCCGGCGTTTGCGGATTTATCGAATCCGCCACTGCTGACTTATTCCACATATTTGAGCGGTACAGGCGGGTCGGGCGCTAACGGGATCGCCGTGGATTCGTCCGGATACGCTTACGTTTCTGGGATTACGTCTTCACCGGACTTTCCATACACGTCCGGCCCGCTGGGTCCGCCGTCGAGTAATCGGTGTAGCAGCTTCATCGCTAAGCTCAACTTATCGGGAGCCGCGCTTGTCTGGTCGGTGTGCTTGACTCTTCCATCGGGCGGACCAATAGCGCTGGACGAGGCCGGAGCGATTTATGTGCTCGGTGGTAACGCCAGTTCTTCAACTATTACGAAGCTCACACCGCAAGCCGACCGAATTTTATACTCGACGACCATCACCGTTGCCCAAGCGTCGTCGTTCTCTGTGGACCATGCCGGGAATGTCTATGTAACCGGGACGGCGGGCCCCGGGCTGCCGACCACTCCTGGGGCTTATCAGACACTGTACATGTCGGGTAACTGCTCGGCCGGCGGAGAATCCTCGTTCCCTTGCAACGATTCCTTCGTGTTCAAACTCAACCAAACGGGAGCTGTTGTCTATGGCACATATATGGGCACTACTGGCGCCGCGCAAGCCGTCGCGTTTGACAGCCAAGGCAGTGCTTGGATAACCGGATACACCGACGGGGGCGGGGGCTTTGTTGCCAAGTTGGACGCGACCGGATCGAGCCTCCTCTATTCGAAGTTCTTCGCAGATGATTCGGGCTACCAAACGCCGCTTACTCTGGGCTTGGGGATCGCTGTGGACTCGGAGGGTGCCGCCTACGTGGTGGGCGAGTCTGGCCCGGGTGTGCCGACTACTCCGGGGGCACTTCAACCTAACGGACCATCCTTCGCGGGAACTGGGTTTATCATAAAGTTTTCATCAGCCGGCGAAATCGTTTATGGAACCTACGTTGGCACCGACTACCAATCGATTTCATCCGTCGCCGTAGATCAGGAGGGAAATGCCTATTTTGGGTTGAATGGACTGTCCGAGGTCAATGGCGCCTATTCAGCGTGTGGAGTGGCGGAGCAAAGCGCCACTTCGCTGATCGTACTTAGCCCTGACGGTTCGAAAATACTAGCGTCGGCTGTAAACTTTCCGGGGCCGGCGAAGACCGTTGTCCTGGATGGCATGGGCGGAGTCTATATCACGGGTACGACCTACACAAGCGTTTTCCTTTCCACGCCTCAAGCATTTCAGACTGAGTACCCGCCCTCTTCCGGGAGTGCATTCGCGGCCAAGTTCGACTTCTCGCAACCCGCGGGTATGGGACTCAATTGCCTTGTGAATGCCGGCAGTTTAAGCGTTGGCATGAACAATAGTCGTGGGACTCCGGATGGAGCTGTGGCGCCCGGCGAGGTGGTAACGCTATTCGGTCTGAATTTCTCGCCTGGCGCCGGGTTGAAGGTCACATTTGACGGTGCGTCGGCGCCGTTGATTTACGCCGATACCGGACAGATCAATGCAGTAGTGCCGTTTGATGTCCAGGACCTATCGGGTTCGTCGACTTTAGTCTCCATTCAAAGTGGAGAGCAGACTTTTGGTCCGGTGAAATTGCCGGTCGCGCCGGCCCAGCCTGGCCTGTTCACGCGCGATGGGAGCGGTCGAGGTCAGGCTGCGATCCTAAATCAGGATGGTACGCTCAATTCGAGCACGAGTCCCGCAAGCGCGGGTTCTGTCGTGGCCGTTTATATGACCGGTGTTGGTGACTACAAGCAGAAGCTGCTGGACGGATCGCTGGGGCCTCTCGATCCGCCGTTTCCCTCGCCGGTCCTCGGTGTTAGCGCCACCATCAACGGCGAGCAAGCGCCAGTTCTGTTTGTAGGCCAGGCGCCCGGGCTGATCGCAGGAGTCGTCCAGGTGAACGTGCAGGTTCCTGGTGATGTGAAGTCAGGGATGGCGACACTTGTGGTTTACGTGGGCGACTACGTTTCCTCTTACACGGGACCTAATTTGGCGATCCGTTAGCAGCCTGTGGCTGAGTCTTTTGCGAACTGGTTCGCAGGCGAAAGCGCCTGCGCCACCTCAACTAGCGGTTGTATTTTGGCGTGGGGCCGCGGAGGGCTTCCCACACTTTGTCGCAACCTTGGAGGGTTTCCGGATCTAGTGGACCGTCGGACAATACTTTCAGATTTTGTTCCAGGTGATCCATGCGGGAAGCTCCCAGGATTATGCATTCTACAGGAGTGTGGTGATAGATCCAGTTGAGCGCGAGGCTCACTAGCGAGCGGCCGGCGGCGGCCGCGATGCGCTGCAATTGATCCACGGCGTCGAAGTCGGCCTGGTGCCAGTAGCGATCCAGATACATTCGGTTATTGTCGAAGCGCGAGCCGGGAAGCGGGGCGTCGCGGCGCTGTTTCCCCGTTAGAAGGCCACCGGCCAGCGGATTGTAGACGACGTTCGAGATGCCGAAGCGCTTGGACATCGGCAGATATTCCTGTTCGATGCCGCGCGCGATCAGGTTGTACATGGGCTGCGCGACGTAGGGCGCTTGTTCGCCTTTGCGCTGGGCGATCCAAAGCATCTCCACCGTCTGCCATCCGCTATAGTTAGAGCTGGCGAGGTAACGCACTTTGCCTTGCTGCACCAGCTCATTCATGGCGTCGAGGGACTCTTCAATCGGCACTGCGTAGTCCGGCAGGTGGAGATAATACAAATCCAGGTAGTCAGTTTTGAGACGCCGAAGGCTGTCGTCGATGGCGCGAAATATAGCGACGCGCGAAAGGCCCGCCATGTCCACGCCATCGCCCATCTTGTTGCGGACCTTGCTGGCCAGAATGAAATCCTTGCGGCGGCCTTCGAGTAAGCGCCCCAGCATTTCTTCAGAAGCGCCGCTGTTGTAGACGTTTGCGGTGTCCAGAAAATTGATGCCCGCTTCGACGCACAGATCGATCATGCCGCGAGCGGCTTCCAAGTCGGTCTGGCCGCCGAAAGTCATGGTCCCGAAGCAGATTCGGGAAACATCTAGACTGGTCTGTTTCAAAGTAACGGTATCCATCGCGAGATTTACCCAATATCATGATACGTTGAGTATGTAAGTGAACGAGCGACTCGAAGAACCACGAACACAGGAAGCTCTTCCGGAACCTGCATCCAATGCCGTGCCGGAGGAGACCGTACCGGCGCCAGTCTGGGAGGGTCCATCCTGGCTGCGCATGGCGTATGCGCTCGAATTTCTTCTCGCTCTGATGACGATTTTGACGGTTTGGAGCGAAGTGGGCGGGCAAGGGCACATGGACCTGCTGCCGTGGTACATCAAACTGGGCTGTTCGTTGTCGTTGGCATGGTGTTCGGTGCGCTTCACGGCTGCTATCGTGGAGCACGAGAAGGCCTGGAACCAGCACACCGCCGTTTGGTTTATCGGAATGATTGTGGTGGCGATCGCGATGGGAGGCATCACTTACTACTACCATCTGCATGAGGTTCCGGACGAGCCAGACAGCGAGGATAATACGTCCACGTCGATCATTCGTCCGGAATGGCGAAGGACGATGGCTTGGAACTTCAAACCGGGCGTCGGCATGAGTGCCGACGCGGCACGCAGGAGTGCGTGCGCCACATCCCGTGATTGAGACTCGGTTCGGGCGGTGGACTGCGCCACAGATCGCTTTATCTATCGAATACAGCCCGGATGTAATGGAGGAGATCCGTGCGGCGGCCTCGGAGAATTTGCGGCAATTCTCTGGCGGAGGCCTGGACGTTGGCGGCGTCCTGTTCGGCACGCACCAGGACAATTCCTTACTTATTTTGACTTGGCGGCCGATCGCTTGCGAGCATGCCGAAGGACCGGGGTTGTGTCTTTCGGCCGATGACCGGCGGGAGCTGGTGCGCCTGCTGCTCGGGGCCAAGCAGGATACTGACCTAAAGTCGCTTCAGCCGGTGGGCTGGTTCCTGTCTCATATGCGCGGTGACATTTCGCTCGGCGCGCCCGATATCGAGATTTTTGACGGCTACTTTGGCGAACCGTGGCAGGTAACGCTGGTGCTTTTGCCGGCGGCCGAGGGCTCGGTGCGTGCGGGATTTTTTGTGCGCGAAGCGGATGGGAAGTTAAGGGCTGGATCGAGCCACCAGGAATTCACGATAGATCCGCCGGGAGCGAGCCCGTTAAAGGCGAAGCACTTGAGATGGCTGTGGGCGATTCCTACTTTGCTGGCGATGATTCTGGCGGGAGTGCTGATCAAACCTCCGCGTGTCGAGCCGGTTAACCCAGGGATCTTTCTTCGAATTCAGGGAGACGGTCCGGCATTGCAGATCAATTGGGATGCTAACTCGACTTCGGTGCGTGGGGCCAAGCGCGCGGAGATGGAGATTCAAGATGGCGCTCAGCCGTCGCATTTCCAGTTGGCCGGTGCGCAGCTCAGCAGTGGAAAGATGGTTTGGCAACGGCATAGCGGGGATGTGCAAGTTCGAATGACCGTTTATCCGGCTAGTGGCCCTGCTGTTCGGGAGTCTGCGCGCTTGCTAATCGCAACTGTGAGCGCGCCGCCGCCTAGCGCTGCGCCCGATACGCATGCTGAGGAATTGAAGAGATTGAACGAGGAACTTCGTCAGGAGCGAGTGCGGTCGGACAAATTGCAGAAGATGGTGAAGATTTTGGAAAATCGCCTGGAGATTGACACCGCGCGGGGGAAGACCGAGCCGCGACCGTAAGGGAGCCGGTGCACGTTTATTTGAAATAGGGGTCGGGCTCGGGGATGGCCGCGCCATCTTTGCGTGGGGATGAGGCTCCGTAGTTTACTTTCGCCGCCGAGTCGTGCATTACCACTTGGCCGCCGCCCATATATCCGGAAAAATCGCCGACCACGATAAGATGATGGCCACGCTTGGTGAGTTCGTCGCGCGTGGATTGCGGGACGCGGGCTTCCATCCACAGGTCGCACCCACTCAGCTCGTGCTTGTTGAAACGCGGGGCTTCGAGAGCTGCTTGGATGTTCATTTTGTGATCCGCGATGTTGGAGACTAGCTGAGCCTGGGCTTGGGCCTGGTTCGAGCCGCGCATGATGCCGAAGCCGATGTGCAGATTGCCGCGCTCCATGAATCCCGGAATGATGGTGTGAAAGGGTCGCTTGCGCGGAGCGAGAGCGTTGGGATGCGTGGGATCGAGCGAGAATGCGCCTCCGCGATCATGCAGCAGAAAGCCCATGCCGTTTACCGCAATTCCGGAACCGAATATATCGGAAATGCTTTGAATAAAAGAGACTATATTGCCGTCTTTGTCCACCACGCTCAGATACGTTGTGTTGCCGTGGCCGGCTTCCGCCGGAATTCCCGGCTCCACGTCGCAGTTGGCCTTCTCGTGGGCGATCAGCGCAGCCCGCTGCTTCGCATAAGGCTTCGAGAGGAGCCCAGCCAACGGAATGGATGCCTGGCGCGGGTCGGCGATGTAGCGTTTCAGATCCATGTAGGCCAGCTTCTGTGCTTCGATTTCGACGTGCAACGCGTCGGCGCTGTCTTGTGCGTAATTGCCGAGCGGGAAATTTTCCATGATGTTCAACATCTCGATGGTTCCCGCGCCTTGGCCGTTGGGCGGAAGCTGATAGACCTTCCAATCGCGATACTCGGTTGAGATTGGCTGCACCCATTCGGATTGAAACTCGCGCAGATCGTCGGCGGTCATAGTGCCGCCGAGTTTGCGGGATGTTTCAAGTATTGCTTCGCCCACCGGGCCGCTATAAAAAGCTTGTGCGCCCAGCTCGGCGATCAAATGGAGCGCGTGCGCCAATTGTGGGTTGCGGAAAATCTGGCCCACTTTCGGTGCGCGGCCATCTGGCATGTACAACTGGCGCGCGTCGCCTTCCAGCTTGGAGCTGGAGTTCTCCCAGTCCCACTGGATCAGCTCGCTGACTGGAAAACCGTTCTCCGCGTAGTAAATGGCGGGTTTGAAAAGATCGCGCCAAGGGAGGCGTCCGAAACGTTTGTGCAGTTTCTCCCAGCCATCTACGCAGCCGGGGACGGTCACGCTGTGAATGCTGGTGGAGGGGAGACTGGACAAACCTTGTTTCTTCAGGTAGTCGATGCTCAGACCCTTGGGGGCCCAGCCGCTGGCGTTGATGCCGGTCAGTTTGCCGGTCTTCGAGTCCCAGATCAAGGCGAACAGATCGCCGCCGGGGCCGTTCATCATCGGTTCCACCAGGCTCAGCACGGCGTTGGCGGCGATGGCGGCGTCGACGGCGGAACCTCCGCGAGCGAGAATTTGCGCGCCGGCCTGAGACGCGAGCGGCTGCGCGGTGGCGACAATCCCGCGGCGGGTGATGACCATTGAGCGGGCTTGCGCGCGATCCTGAGCGGAGAGGAGGGCGGGGAAGGACATGAGGATGAGCCAGGGCCAGGGACGCAGCACGAGGAACTATTTTACATGAAGCGCGTCTGAAAGAAAGGCTTTTCTTGGACACGGATGGACACGGATGAACACGGATAAGAAAATTCTTGGACGCGAAGCCCATTGCACTTCAAGGATGATCGCGCGTGGTGGTGATCCATTCGGAAACAAACCCGTGGTCTAGACATCCAGATGCAGCGGATGATCTTGACCGTTCACTCGGAGCACTTCGAACTTGAGTCCCACAGTGAAGTAATGCGAGGGCAGCAGATTTTGCTCAAGACGAACGATGCGCCCAAGGACTTTGCAGTCGCGAAAGCGCAAGGGTTCGGTAATTTGTCCTTCTATCGCGTCTCCGGCGAAGGCTGTTTCTCCGGCGATTCGGGAGAGTAAAGCGATGCGCACAACGATACCGGGTGGAATGTTGAACGGGCTTTGCGCAGCGGAATCCGCGGCCGTTGCCGCGGGTCCTGGATCTATGTCTGTCCTCAGAACTGATTCGCTTTGAAAAGCCCGGCACGTGCCGTACGTTGTGCGGTTCTCGTAACGCGAACCATCGCTATCCCAGAGTTTCAACAGCGTCAATTGTGGAAGAAGCAAGTGAGATCCGGCGATTGGCACGCGGTGATAATCGATGCTGGTCTCGATGCGGCAGGTTTCCGAGTGGCGTGGCGTTTGAGGGACGACGATGGTCATCCTGCGCAGCTCGGCATTCTCAGAATCAATCCAGAATTTGCCTTCGTATGCCAGCGTTGCCACATCTCCGGACTTGGAGCTCAGTTTGATCTCGTAACGGCTGGCCGCTCGCGGCACGCGATATTGGTACACGGCCAAGCACTGTCCGTGATCTTGCTCGAGTCCGAGGTACATCTGGGGATTGAAACTCGCGGGCGCCGGCCCAGGAGAAGATTTCGGCTCCTTCTGAGATGGTCACGTCCAGCTTGAGTTGGTCCGTCCACGTGAGCCAGACGTTCTGCCGCTCGCCGCAGCCTCTTTTTCGGGACTCATAGAACGGGTCGAAGCGGGAGCGGCGGATGGTCTGGATGCAGGTGTACCTGGGCAGCTTCGCGATGCTCTCGACAATCTTGGTACGTGCCTCGCGAAGGAGCGCATCGTTATCAGGCTGCGCACACACGAATTCCGCGCAGAGCGTTCCCGCGAGGAGAAGGGAAAGGAAAATATTCCGGCGCAGCATTGTGTTCAGGTTCATGATAGTCCAACGGAGAGGCCGGTCCGTGTTACATTTGAGGTTTCGTCCTGATTCTGCATGTCCGTACAGATCCTATTGCAAGGGAAGATTTTGGGCGCCGAGGAGTTCCTGCTGGCGGGAGCGCCGGAAGAGCCGCTTTTTGCCGGCCGGCTGCGCTGGGTGAACCTGTTGAGCGAAGTCTTGCCGCGCGCGTTGATCGCTGAACTGGGGCTCTCCAAGATGTTGCTTGGCTCAAGCGGCGGTGAGCAGTTTCTGGTGGTGCTTCCGCAAGAGGTACGGCCGCAGGCGGAGGAATTTCTCAGCGCCGTTAGCGTTGATATCGAGCGCCTGAGTCTGGGACGTTTGCGGCTACTGTGGGCGATCACTGAGAATCTGGGCGATTGGACTGTGGTGCGTAAGCGGCTGAACGAGGAGTTCGAAATCAAGACGGATACGCCGCTGGCTGCAACGGGACTCCCGGAAGCTGCCGAGCTTTCCGAATCCGATCCGGCGTATTTTGAAGAGCTGGGAAGATCGCTGCGCGATGCAGCGTCGGTCGGATGGTCGCCTGAATCGCCGGCCAGGATCGAAGCCGGAGGCGGGAAGCATACTTGGACCATCGGGACCGCGGCGGATTCGGTTCCATTGGCGCGACACACCGCGCTGACTGACGATGGGCATCACTCGGCCAACGCGCCGGTGCTAGCTTCGCGCGCCGAAGGCTGTGCGGTGTGGGGAGTGTTGCGCGGGGATGTGGATAGCTTCGGGATACGCTTGCGACGGCTGCAGAGCATTGAGGAGCATGTCCAGCTATCGGTGTTGTATAAGCAGTTTTTCGCGGGCGAGGTGGAAGTGCTGTGTTCGTTGCCTGAATTCTGGCGCAGATTGAACCTGCTGCATACGGGCGGCGACGATTTTGCGGTGTACGGTGCGTGGGACGCGTTGATCGCATTTGCGCGGGAGCTGCAGCGTCTTTTCCACCGGTTCACGGAAGAACATCTGAAAGATTTTCCAGGCGCGGAAGGCAAGACCATCACCATGGCGTTGGCGCTAGCGCCGGAGCTAGAGACGCCGCTCGGCTCGGTTTATGAGAGGGCGCGGGATAAGCTGGAAATCGCGAAATCCGCGGATAAGGATTGCTTTAACCTGCTGGGACGGACGCTCGAATGGAAGCAGCTTGGAGATGCGGCCGAATTGAAGGACGAATTAACCGCGATGGTGCGGGAGTTCGGCGTTGCGCCACAATATATACGGGATTTGTGCGGGATATATCGAGAAACTAAACGCGCGCCTGGGGCCAAGCGAGTGGAGCGGCCCTGGAGGTTTCATCGGCGTTTGTATCGGATATTGGGGAGTTCTCGGGCGCGCGATTTTCAAAAGGCGCGCACCAGTTTGATCGCGGATTTAGTGGGAAAGAATCCGGTGAACTTGAAGTTGCGCCCTTCTGGCCGCGTAGCGTTAGAATGGGCCAGATTGTCCACTGAAGGAATGACGTAAGAAAACGAGGTTGGGATGGCGGAAACGACGCAGCAAGAACCACGCAATCAAGAAGGCAAGCGAGAGGGTAGAGGCGCGCCCGGTGGGGGTGGACCAGGCGGTGGCCGCGAAGGCCGGGGTGGTCCACACGGCGGAGGCCGCGAAGGCGGCCGAGATAGAGGCGGCGATCGCGGGGACCGGGGCCGGTTCGAGGGTCCGCCCGAGATCGACATTGAGAAGCTGATATCGGACCCGTTGTATCTGGACAACCAGGCGCACGGAGTGGTGAGCCGGATGCGCGACATGGACTCCGGCACCAAGAGCCAGTTGCGCCGCCTCTACAATGCGGTACGGCGTGCGGTGCGTGCGCCTGAAAGTGAGCGGCAGCAGCAGTTCGTGATGTTGCGCGCGCGCCTGGCGTACACCATCGCGCGGCATTCGCTGCGCAGTCTGGATTCCCTGGAGAAGCTGCTGCTGCAGGTAACGCGCAAGAACGAAGCTAAAGGCTACGAGCGCTTTCGCGATCTTTTCGAAGCGATTGTCGCTTATAACGAGTAACGAGTAACGAGAAACGAGAAACGGATTTCGATGAGTTCGCATACAGCGCAAACAGAATTGAAGTTGATTGGAAAATTGCTCCTCGAAGGAGACATCACCTGCCAGACGGGCCTGCATATCGGGGCCGGCAAAGGATCGCTTGAGATCGGTGGCGCGGATAATCCCGTTGTCAAAGATGCGTTCGGGCTGCCCTATATTCCGGGCAGTTCGCTGCGCGGCAAGCTGCGCTCCATGCTGGAGCAATCGTCGGGGATGGCGGTGCCGTCTGAGCTGGTTTATCTTTCGAAGCGCAAGGGCCAGGAAGTTCGCATTCACCAGAGCGACCGTCCGGACGACGACATTTGCCTGCTCTTCGGGCGGAGTCCGGGACGGATGGACCGGGTGAGCGGTGAGCCGCTGGAATCGAGCGTGGCCACGCCGGCGCGGCTCACGATGTACGATGCGCCGTTGATTCCGGAAAGCATCACCGCGCAGATGCGCGAGAACATGGACGATGAATTGACGGAAGTGAAGAGCGAGAACGCCATCGATCGCATCACGTCGCAAGCGAATCCACGGACGTTGGAACGCGTTCCAGCGGGTGCGAGGTTTCATTTTCGCATCGTCATGGATGTGCTTTGTCCGGAAGATCGCGAACTGCTCTCGCGGCTGGTGGAAGGCCTGCGGCTGCTCGAAGACGACAGCCTGGGGGGCGGTGGATCGCGCGGAAGCGGCCGGGTGGCATTGTCGAATTTGAAGCTGGCCTGGCGCGGCCGGAGTTTCTACGCTTCCGGAGCTGCCGAGCAGGAACTGCTGGCGGGCGCTGATCTGGCAGCTTTGCAGGCGCTGGTTACGGGCGCCGAGTTCGTGGAAAAGCTCGTCGAATAGCATGTCGCCGGCCGGTTCCAGCACCAGCTTTTCCGTTCGATTTCGCCCTCTTGGACCGTGGCGCTTCGGTCCCGATTCCGGCGCGCGCGATCGCGTGGATCTGATTTATCACAGCGACGCGGTTTTTTCGGCGGTGTGTTCGGCGATGTCGCAACTCGGGCTCGGTGAAGAATGGCTGGAAGCGACGGCCCGATCGGAAGCCGCGCCGGCCGCGCGATTCAGCTCCTTTTATCCGTTCCAGGGCCACACTCTGCTGGTGGTTCCGCCACGCAGTATCTGGCCG
>CABEDY010000055.1_pt1 | contig 11506 bp, 9 predicted proteins | sample 3423171 | NCBI WGS metagenome assembly CABEDY01 (sample SAMEA5534333, study PRJEB31848) | metagenome | biome: tundra; feature: field; material: soil | place: USA | collected 2013-05 | depth 0.15 m | reverse complement strand
CCATTCACCACATTTCCGTTCTCGCCCGAGACAGAAACGGCGTAACAAGTTTGCGGTCCTCCCTCCAGGCTGTGGCGAACCACCACCATGTCCGAGCGTTGAACGACGCGCTTCACCTCGGACGAATCCGAACAGTCGGAGAACAAGAGCGCCGAGTCGGATTGTGCCGCGAGAGCTGTCCCAGCCAGAAGTAGAAGGACCGCACCCAGATTCGGGTTCATGCACTTCCCATTCAACCCGAGTGAGTGCGTCCGGAATACCAGCCAACGGTTCCAATCGCGGTGTCAGAAGTACTAGCCAATTCGTTTAGTGAGTTTGTGGATTATCGACGCACGGCATAATCTCACCCGCATCAGCCACGTGTGGCGGAGACGGCTTCGTCGACTAATATGTCAACGTCGTTCTCGTCGACGTCTTGAACGCGTGAACCGATCTCCTTGGCTTGCGCGACGATCTCCCGGTTGAGGCTCTCGCGTTCCTCGCCAGTGCGTGCGGAGTGCGGCAGACATGCGTTCAGACGTGCGGGATGATCAGGTATCATGCTTTTCATCTAGGATATCGAACTGGGATTGGCCGCTGGTCGGTGGGAAATAGTTGCCCTGCCCGCAAACCCCCAGGGCCGTCCTGCATCAACCCCGTCCTTTTTGCGACATTTTCGTCGCCAAAATTGTGCCCGGCGAATATGCTTGCGGTCATGAGGAAGAATCAGAACATACTCCACGCGTTTACTGAGGCCTGTGCCTTTTATCCGCGTGTGCCTGGGGCGCCGAGCCAATCAGAGTTGCGATGACTCCCGACCATTGGAAGACAACGGGCAACGTGGAGTTTCTGAAGCAGGGCGGATTTGATGCCCTGGAACTGAAGCCGGGTGATCGCGCGAAGCAAACGCTGACCGGAAACGCCGCTCCCATTGGGGTTTCGTTTCGAAACGGCACCATCGAGTTCGACGTGGACAAGCCCTGGTCGATGGGTACGGGGATCGCGTTCCGGCGTGAAAAAGACAGCTCCAAGAACTTCGAGTATTTCTATCTGAGACCCCAGGCCAACTGCGCCGAGGCTGTGGACTGCATCCAGTATGCTCCTCAAACCCACGGGGTCCTGCTTTGGGACGTTCTGCCACAATATCAAGCGCCGGCGCCGCTGCGGGAAGGCGAGTGGAACCATGTGAAGTTGGTGGCGTCCGGGCAACGGATGAACATATTCGTAAACGGCGCGAAATCGCCGACGCTGAAGGTGGGCAGGCTGGAAGGCGACAGCCAGGAGGGAGGGCTTTCGCTTGCCGGACCCGGTTTCTTTGCAAACTTAATCGTTACGCCGGATGCCGTCGATGGGCTTCCCGCCGAATCGGCGAAGGATAGATCCTGCTGTTCAGCGTCGCCGTCGCGATCGCCACAGGACTGCTCTTCGGATTGGCGCCAGCCCTGCAGGCCACGCGCCTGGATCTGTTTACCGCCTTGAAAGCGGTGACGGGCGCGGTAATGGGTGCAAGCGCTTCGGCGAGATTGCGCAAGGCGCTGGCCACTGCGCAAGTGGCCCTGTCATTCCTTCTGCTGGTGGGTGCGGGCCTGTTTGCCAAAACCCTAGGCAACCTGAAAGACGCGCGTACGGGCATGGAGAGGATCGGGAATGTGATCACGTTCCGTATAGAACCGGCGTTGGCCGGCTACACCGTTCCGCGCATGCGCAACTTCAATACGGAAGTGCTGCGGGAGATTCGGGCCACGCCGGGCGTGAAATCGGCGGCCTATACATACAATCCGCTGCTGCTGGGGTGGGCGCCCGACATGACCATGTCCGTGGAGGGACATCCGGCCAAAGACGGCGAAGACATGCAGGCCTTCTACAACGTCGTGTCGCCTGGATATTGGAAGGCAATGGGCGTACCACTGCTGCAGGGCCGGGAGTTCGATGAGAGCGATCGGATGGATCCGAGCGACAAGAACGCGGCTCCGAATGTGGCGGTGGTGGATCGGGCGTTCGCGGAGCATTATTTCGGCCAGCGGAGCCCCGTGGGCCGCCATCTGGGCTACTTCGGCCAGGTCCCGGGAGCCATTCGGATTGTAGGTGAAGTGGAGAACTCACTTTTCTCGGGACCTCGGGGGAGTTCGGAAAGGCAGATCTTCTTTCCATATCTACAGGCGAACTTCCCATGGCCGGCGAATTTTTATGTCCGCACGAGCACGGAGGCATCGACGATGTTTCCCGCGCTGCGCCAGATTGTGGCGAGGCTGGACCGGACCGTGCCGGTTTACGATATGAAGACTGTCGATCGCCAACTGGACGAAACGCTGAGCACGGAGCGGCTCATCGCATTTCTGTCCACCGTTTTCGGAGCATTGGCAACGGTGATGGCGGCGCTGGGGCTATACGGCGTAATGGCCTTTACGGTAGCCCGGCGGACGAATGAGATTGGGTTGCGTCTGGCGTTGGGCGCGCGCCAGGCATCGGTGCTGTGGATGGTGCTGCGGGAGGTGCTGATCCTGCTGGCCGCTGGCCTCGCGGCCGGCGTCCCCTGCGCGTACCTACTGAGCCGGTACGTATCGGCGCAGTTGTTCGGCGTGACGCCGACGGATCTCTGGACTTGTTCGGTAGCGATTGCGGTTCTGACACTGGTGGCGGCGACGGCGGGGCTCATTCCCGCACGGCGAGCGAGCGCGATCGATCCCATCCAGGCGCTTCGGTACGAATAGCGAACTGGCGGGTCTTTGGGAAATCAAGATGGATTAGCCACGTTATATTCGTCACAGCGCAAAGGGTCCACCCTCGGGGGACACCCAAAACTGAAAACCGGACAACGGGAGCGTTGATCCAGGACATTGATGGGACGGCGTGTTCACGCCAATCTTCCCATAGGTCGCGTTCAGCGATAGTTCGAAGCGATCCAACGCCGGATTGGGCGGCGCTCCGGGACATTGTATTTCGATCACCCACGTTCTCCTTTCTCGGTCGCCGCACGCAGGAGTATGTTCTGTCCCACCGCCAGTCGACCGATGCGAGTGACCGCACCGTAGATTCCCGCGGTGTTCTGGTTCGCACGAACGACCGCTTTCAGCACCTCTGGCGCAGGACTTGCTGAGTCGGGATCAAGGTTCACCATCGAGCAGCGAACGTCGCGCATCGTGACAGTGATGGCGGGGGCATCGTCCCCTTCGCCGAATGAGAGCACACCGCCCACCCACTCGTCCTCCTGGAAGGGAACCGATTGCAGTAAACGAACCACAACATTCGCGCGAAATCGTCGCACGTCCGGGCTCAGCCCTGCGAGTCGCGAGATCTCGCGCACCGTATCGGAGGCGATCACTGAGATGCTCGCTTCATCGAAGATGCCATGATTCAACTGCATCATCTGCACGGGAGCCCCGTACCGGCGTCCGACCTCCGTGGCCAAGTCCTCCCCTAAGGCAGGCATCTCTTCGCCATCCGGCGTGCAAATATGCGTAGGAAGGTCTCCCTGAGCACCGTCTTCACGGCGCTGCGGAGCAAACAGGAGCAGGTCGGGAAGCTTGCTTGCTGTTAGCCATGGGAACCCGCTGCGGTCATCAATCCGCCGGAATGCTAGGCGTCTGTCACCATCGATGCCGTGCCAGCCCAGCTTGGCGACCTCGAGTCGTTCGCCGCCCATGGACTTCACGGGATACCGGAAGATCGCCTCCACATGTCCACAGATCTTGTTCTGGGTCCTCTCCGTTGGCCGGGCTTGAGGTGTCCACCGAGGGTCCACGGACGCGAGCATATCATGGGTAAGCAGTGGGAGGTAGTCGGAGAGCGGAAGAAATGGAAATTCCGGGAAGCGATAGCCTGGCGAATACCTTCGATAAAAGCGTTGCACGTCGCCGTGCTTCGACTGCTAAGCGCAAAATTCAAAACCAGTTTCGCGCTACGTTTCGAGTTCGGTAGGCGCATCTGAACCGGCCTCAAGCAGTGGAGGCGCTGCGTGCGCACCAACGAGCAGCGGCTTGCGCGTACATCTCGCAGCGTCATGGCCTTTGTGATGCTGAATCTTGTACGTTTGGTACGCGATCAGGCCGGCAGCCTAAAGGGGGGACAACTTTTCTCCGATCCTCAAATGCAAGCGATCCGAGTACGCCACGAAACTCGGACGGTGACTTTCACAAACGATTGTACAAACCGTGCGCGCAGTGGGCGAACTCTTTGTATTGATCGAATGCAAACGCTACTCTGCGAAACGACATGACGGAAGCAAAGATAGTACAGCGCATCATCTGGCTCTTTCGGAAAGATCGAGCGGAAAGTTCGAGCCCTAGCCATTGTTCTTCGCTACCGATCAATCCGGCGACAGCATAGGCAAATCGTTTTTTCTCGTCCGTACTTTCATCGACGTATGCCCGAACCACTCCTAAATCTCTTCCTAGATCACCTGGCGTCGTTCCACTTCCTAGAGCGCCGTTCCGATTCCTTCCGGAATGCGCGTTGCGCTTCGCCGGAAACATCACAACCACCTCCACCTTTGTAGTGGTGATGTCGAACCTACAATCGTATGGGTGCCCAGCATGTGAATCGACAGACTGGTTAGCGGCGATGCAGCGTTGCAGATACAACTCGACGAAACCCGCAGGAATATTCGGGCGGTAATAAGCGCACTTCAGCAGGGCAAGGTGTCTCCGGAACTGTTTGAAACCAGCAGTGTCACTTGGCCTAAAATGCGCGTTCGGGCTGCGTTTTTGGCTCGCGTTCGCTAGATGAAGTTGATCACTGACGCTGCGATTAAGGCCGAACTTCTTTAGCCAGTAATAATATGTCTCCCGCCTGGATGAGAATCGATTTCAGCGCGCAGAAACGCGGCGACCATCTCGTAATCCTGTGATGGACCAATCTCAATCGGGATGTCGTTGTTAACGTTCCTCGACGATTCTACAGGTTGCGAATCGGTTTCGAGTTTTACCGGTTAAGGATGTCATCGGCTTCGTTAGTCGCCAGAGCTTTCATTCTTGCGAGCTCTTGTAACTCCACACCCAGATGAGCTGATGGTATTTCGACAGTGCGGCACGGTCGCCACCGTTTGTCTTGGTCCCTTCTTGCCCATGATCTTGACGAGTTGAATATTGCCCTCAATCCATCGGAGATTATGATGCAGCCGTGGCGGGCCCCCGCCTGTATCAGCCTGCCGTAGACGTCGCGAACCACGGGCGATCCAACATCAGACTTCCATCGTTTACATTGCAGCACGCCTTTCGTCTGAGCGATCTGAAGGACTAAATCGATCCCATCATCGCCTGAGCCCGATCCGATCAGCTCCTCCGGTCTTCACTGAGTCCGCAGTCGCCCACGCTCCTCCTCTTTCCTGTGCTCCTCTTCTCGACGCAAGTCCTCAGCACGGGTACGCCGTTCTGATTCACGCTGCTCGGATTTCGGTTGGACGAAATCTTGAGTCTGATCATACGTCTTTGAATCGGTCGCCCGTTTCGGGGGTTGTAAAGGACGTACTCGCATTTCCGCATTCCCTGGTTGGGGCTAAAGAACGCCGCTCGCAAGGCCGGCTGGAAGGGATCCAATGGCACACCTTCCGGCATACGTTGGCACCGCGGCTCACAAGGGCCGGCGCGGACCTAGTGACAGTCGAGGAGCTGGTGGGTCCTCCACGATTGCGGTGCCCATGCGCTACGCGGTACCAACAGGGAGTCGAAAGCGAGCGCAGTCAAGCTACTCAATCGACCTAATGACAAAGTAGTGGCACTCGTTTCTTCGAGCAAAGATCGGGCAAAGATCGGCGTAGTGACCATCGGCGTAGTACGATAGAAATCAGGGCAGTTAGGATACGGTGAGGTGCGAGAGTGGTTGAATCGGGCGGTCTCGAAATGCGACTTCGCACTTTTGCAAGCTGAACAAATCTAAAGAAATCCGCTTGCCGATCAATAGTTTGCGCCGAATTTGATTTCACTGGTTTCCCATCCTTTCTCACCAGCCTTGAGGGGCTTTTGGTGCCAAATTGGTGACACTAGACCAAAGAGTACTTCACAACGCAAACTGTCACCATTATTAGGATTAGGCTTCGTACCTGTTAGCAGACTAAAATTGCGGGTGGGATTCCGGGATTGTCGTTTCGCGAAGAGAGCCGTACGCCGCAAACGGTTTTGCTGCATGAGGCTGTCGCTCGCCAATAATCCATCCGGTTTTGATCCTCACGCCGCAATACGTTCATAGCGATGATGGTGGCCGCCGAGTTCAGCGATGCCTACGATCACGCCATCTTGCATAACTTGACGCTCAACCGGGCATTGTTTGCTGAGTGCCAGATGTGGGCGTGATCGGTGGTAGTAGCGGAAATACGCAGCCACCGTCTTCTTCAAGTGCCGAGTGTTCAGAATGATGAAGTGATTCAAACATCCCCGTCGTATCGGTTCCGATCAATCGCTCCGCATAGGCGTTCTGCCAGGGACTCTGAGGTGCTGTGAGCACCTCTTGGACACGCAGCGAGTTTTAGACGCCTACGTACCTCATCGCCATAAACACCATCGCGATCCCGAATCAGATAACGAGGCGTTTCGCGGTTGGCGAAAGCCTCTACGATCTGCTGAGCAACCCAAGCTGAAGTTGGATGTTCGGTCACGTTGAAGTGGAGCACTTCGCGGCGACGATGCTCCAGGACCAGGGATACGAACAAGAGCCTCAGCCGAATTGTCGGAACAGTAAAGAAATCAACTGATACGATCTGACCTAGGTGATTGCTCAGGAACGTCTTCCACGTTTGGGATGGCGGGCGCGGAACAGATCGTAGAATCCGTGAGACGGTTCGTTCCGATATTGTGATGCCCAGCATCTTCAGCTCACCATGAATTCTCGGTGCTCGCCACAGTGGATTAGCAATCGCCATCTGCTGAACCAATCTACGGATTTCGGCGGCAACGGCCGGCCTTCCTCGGCGAGGACCTTTCGGTTTCGAAAGTCGAGCCCAGAATCTGCGAAAACGTTTTCTTTGCCAGCGCACCACCGTATCCGGTTGAACGAAGATCAGGGTATGACGCCAACCACGCCAAGCCTGGGAGAGACCAACCCATGCGCACCGGCTCCACGTTCCGCGAAAATAGTTTAATCGCATGCTGGCCATCATTCTGTATCTGTTTCGGTTTGTTCGGTTGCTATGGGACGTATTTTTGGCGAACGACAGGGAAGACAGTCAAGCGAAATCTCGTGAACGGGTTCGGGCGATGTCAGGAGAGGCGAACGGCATCGAGGATTACGTCAATTGGCGACGCCGGGTCCTTTTTTAACGGCCCGACAAAACATCCGACGTCGGAGTGCCAAAATGGTAATTCGTGCTAATTAACGATCGCAACCAAACATTGCACCTGTCATTTGCCCAGCAACGCCTGTGGTTGTTGTCACAGATGGACGGTGTCAGCGAAGCCTACCACATGCCGATGGGCATGCGTTTGTCAGGCGAACTTAACGTTCGGGCACTGCGTAGCGCCTTGGATCGCATCGTGTTTCGTCATGAAGCGCTACGCACGACCTTCCGGCGCGTGGAGGATGTTCCGGTCCAATATATCGCGGCGGCCGACAGTGGATTTTCTCTGCAGGAACATGACCTGAGTCATTACGCCCAAGCTGCTTTGGCACTGGCACAACGTACCAGAGAGGAAGCCAGTCAACCGTTCGATATGGAACACGGCCCGTTGTTTCGCGGCCAACTCATCCGCATGAGCGAAAGCGAGCATGTGCTGCTGCTGACGATGCATCACATCGTCTCGGATGGCTGGTCGATCGGGCAATTGCTCAATGAGTTGAGCACGTTGTATCGCAGCTATCACGAAGGCCGTGACGATCCACTGCCGCCATTATCCATCCAGTACGCTGACTATGCTCTGTGGCAGCGACAGCGGTTGAGTGGTGATGTGTTGGAGAAACAGAGCGAGTATTGGCATCGCACGTTGGCCGGTGCGCCGACATTGCTGGAGTTGCCCACCGACCGGCCGCGCCCATCGGAGCAGACGTTTGATGGCGACAGAGTGGAGTTAGTGCTGGATGCAACGCTGACGAGCGAATTGAAGGTACTGAGTCGGCGTCATGGTGTGACGTTGTATATGACGGTGCTGGCCGCCTGGGCGACGGTGCTGTCGCGGCTATCGGGTCAAGGGGAAGTGGTGATCGGCACGCCGGTCGCCAATCGCACACGTCCGGAACTTGAGAACCTTATTGGTTGTTTTGTGAATAATCAGGCGCTGCGAGTGGAGGTATCGGGCAGTGTTGTGGAGCTGCTGAACCGTGTGAAGGGCCTAGTATTTGATGCCCAAGAGCACCAAGAGCTGCCTTTTGAACACGTGGTGGAGATCATCAAACCACCGCGGAATTTGAGTCACACACCGATATTCCAAGCGATGCTGGCGTGGGAGAACACGAGTGCCGATGTTTTTGATTTTTGCGGCCTGTCTATGTCGCATATCGAAAACGGGTATGACGCGGCACAATTTTTCGATCTGACGCTCAATCTCGGCGAAATGGGTGACCGAATCGTAGGTGGCTTGGATTACGCAACCGCGCTGTTTGACCGGAGCACGATTGAGCGACATGTGGGCTATCTGCGCCGGACCCTCGTCGCAATGGTGACCGACGAGCATCAACCGGTAGAACTGATCGCGCTGCTGGATGATGAAGAACGCCATTGGTTGCTGGCCTTGGGCGATGGCGGCCCGAGTGCCGCGTGTGCAAGCGTCAGTTTGTACGACCTCGTCGCCGAGCAGGCAGCGCGCACTCCGGATGCCATTGCGTTGGTTGAACCCGGCATGGAACTCACATATCGCCAATTGACACAACGCGTCAATGGCGTAGCTGAACAATTGAGAAGGCTTGGGGTGGATCCAGAGATTCGCATTGGAATTCTAGCGGACCGGTCAGCAGAGTCCATCGTAGGAATGCTTGGTATTTTGGCGGCGGGGGCGGTCTATGTTCCGCTGGATCCGTCTTATCCCGATGAGCGACTGGGTTATGTGCTCAATGATGCAGCAGTGTTGGCGTTGGTCGTCCCGACAGCATTGACTGATAGGGCTGCGGGGTGCGTGGCGTTGCGTCCGGAGCTATCAGGCAACGTGCTTGTTGTCGGGCAGACTCCGAGCAGTGAATCGCGTCCGATCTCAAGGGAGCACGCAGTCAATGCCGCATATGTTATTTACACCTCAGGCTCAACCGGTGTGCCAAAAGGTGTTGTCCTTGAGCATCGCAGCGCCATGAATCTGGTGCAGGGTTTTATTGCAGGTCTTGATTTTGTGGGTCACCGCTTTCTGATGATTCCGCCACTGTTTTTTGATGCTTCGGTGGGCGACGTGTTTCCAATACTTGCCGTTGGCGCGACACTGGTATTGCATCCCACGCCAACAGAATTGGGCCCGACAGAGCTGTCGCGTTTTTGTCGTCAACATCGCGTGACGGCGATCGACGCTACGGCGGCGATGTGGCGGCATTGGACGGATGGTTTTGTCGATCTGAGCACAACAGACGATGAGCCAGTGCTCCCCGATTTGACGTTGATGACGATTGGTGGCGAAGCGGTGCCGCTGGAACAGGTGCGCCGGTTTGCGAAACTCACCGATAACCGCGTCCTGTTGAGCAATCAATATGGCCCCACCGAAGCCGCCGTATCCGTTACGATGCTGTCGACCCGCGATGGCGCGGAGTTGAGTGGAGCTGAGCTTCCGATAGGTCGACCGTTGCCGGGCGTCCAGGTGTACGTGCTTGACGCTCGTCTGCAGCTCGTCCCGAGGGGCGTCGTGGGAGAGTTGTGCATTGGGGGCGTACAAGTGGCCCGGGGCTATCTCAATCGCCCCGAACTGACCGCTGAACATTTTGTTCAGAATCCCTTTGCATCTGGCACACCGTTCGATTCAACGTCACGGCTCTATCGCACCGGCGATCTGGTGCGCTGGAACAGTGATGGCACACTGCAGTTTCTCGGCCGGCGCGATCATCAAGTGAAGATACGCGGGTACCGTGTTGAGTTGAGTGAGATAGAAGTGTGCTTGAGTCAGCACTCCGATATTCGTGACGCGTTGGTGCTGGTGCGAGAAGACGCGCACGGCGACCAGCGCCTGGTGGCGTATGTAACGGCTGGCGAAACTGCGATTGATATTGAATCACTGCGTACGCACCTGGCTGGCGCGCTGCCGGAATACATGGTGCCGGCCGCGTATGTGCAACTGGACGTTTTACCACTGACCCCGAACGGTAAGTTGGACCGCAAAGCGCTGCCGGCGCCCGATGCAAATGCGTATATCACCCGCGGTTATGAAGCGCCAATAGGTCAAGTGGAGATAGCTTTGGCGCGGATATGGGCTGACGTGCTCAAGCTTGATCGCGTCGGGCGGCACGATAATTTCTTTGAACTGGGCGGCCATTCGTTACTGGCAGTGGCCGTAATTGAGCGCATGAAACGAGCGGACCTCGAAGCCGACGTGCGTGCGCTATTCTCCGCACCCACCTTGATGGCGTTGGCCGCAGCGGTAGGGGGTGATAGCGACGCTGTTGCAGTGCCGCCAAACTTGATTCCATCAAGCTGCACAGCGATCACGCCGGCGATGTTGCCATTGGTCAACCTGAGTCAAGAAGAGATTGACCGCATCGTGTCCCAGGTACCGGGTGGCGCTGCCAATGTGCAGGACATCTATCCATTGGCGCCGGTGCAGGAAGGCATTCTGTTCCACCATGTGTTGGAAAGCAAGGGCGATGTCTTCCTTGCTGCAACGCTGCTCAGCGTTGATCGCCGCGAGCGTTTGAGTCGCTACATAGAAGCACTTCAGCAGGTGATCCGCCGGCACGATATTCTGCGTACGGCGATGGCCTGGGAAGGGTTGGCCTCTCCTGTTCAAGTGGTATGGCGTCATGCGCCATTGATGGTAGAGGAAGTCAAGTTGGATCCTGCTGATGGCGACATTGCAGATCAACTTCGCACGCGCTTTGATCCACGGCATTTCCGGCTGGACATTCGTCAAGCGCCGGTCATGCGTTTGTTCTTTGCTGAAGATGCGCCGAACAATCGTTGGGTCGTCTTGGAGACGATGCATCATCTGATTGGTGACGTTGTGACACTGGCAGTGATGCAGGAAGAGATTCAGGCGCATCTGTCTGGGCAACTACAAAACCTGCCACAGCCGTTCCAGTACAGAAATTTCGTGGCGCAAGCGCGCTTGGGCGTGAGCAGCGAGGAGCACGAGGCCTTCTTCACCCAGATGCTGGGTGACGTAGACGAGCCAACGGATCCATTTGGATTGCAGGATGCCAAAGGCCATGGCAGCCGGAATGTCGGCGCTCGCTGCGAGGTTGACCCGCAGCTATGCCTGCGCCTGCGCGCCTGCGCGCGGGAGTTGCGCGTGAGCCTGGCCAGCGTGTGTCACTTGGCGTGGGCACAGGTATTGGCGCGGATTTGCGGCCGTGAAGACGTGGTCTTTGGAACGGTGCTGTTGGGTCGTATGCAAGGCGGTGAAGGTACGGCTCGGGGTATGGGGATGTTCATCAACGCTCTGCCGGTGCGAATGCGGATTGGCGACGAGAGTGCACG
>CABEDY010000051.1_pt1 | contig 11524 bp, 9 predicted proteins | sample 3423171 | NCBI WGS metagenome assembly CABEDY01 (sample SAMEA5534333, study PRJEB31848) | metagenome | biome: tundra; feature: field; material: soil | place: USA | collected 2013-05 | depth 0.15 m | reverse complement strand
AGCGGCATATTGGACCAGAGATCTGTTTACTGGGTCGCCATCGATGCACCGAACTTCCTTTCTGCGTGTAAGCAAGTACTCAGCCAGCCAGGTCGAGACCAGGCTTTTGCCAACGCCTCCTTTTCCTTGCATCACGAGGTGGATGGCCCCTCGCGTTGCGGGAGCGTGGATCTCAGGGGGATTTGATTTCGACATTGTCGTCGTCTCCTTTGTCAAACTAAGTTTCTGCCGGTAGGATCGCCATCGCCGTGGATGGTCCGGATATCGAAGGTCTTTTCAAGTGCGCGTCGCGCCTGGGCGAACGGATCTCGTTTGTCGGCGGATTGGGGCTTTGGCTGATCTTCTTGCACCGGCCTCGGGGTCGGCGACACGTCGCCACTTGGTCGCACAAAAGCCTCTAATGCCTCTCTTTGTCGATTGGCCTTTTCTTTACGGCGCAAGCGGGTCTTATAGGAACTCAGTGTTCGCATGGATAGCACTACTCCCTCGTCTTCAAGCCAATCCCGAATGCTGGTCAAGCTCTGGCCAGTGCCCAACGCTGCTTCGATCTCCGGCCACAGAGCTCGAATCTGTCCTGCCTTGGTAAGGGGTTTTTCCTCGCGCCGCGCAGAGAGGCGGCTCCGGGTCTGCGAAGCCCATTTCCCGTTTCGTTTATCGGATTCATTTGCTCCGCTTCCCGCTGCCATGTGTGATCCGTCCGTCTTCAGCGATTCCACTACTAAGGGAATGGCAGCAGGAGTTCGGGACTGGAAATCAGCAAAAGTCTGCAAAAGTCGGCGGAGTACGGCACTATACGGCATTTTTGCAGCAGTCTGCAAAAGTCGGCAGTTTACGGCGAAAGACGGCGAATCGCGGCACCGCCCCCACTCCCAGCAACCACTTTCCACCAGCAAACACGGGTAGTGGAACATAAAGGCTGACGAGTTGGTTGTTTTTGATTTGTAGACTACTGATTCACAGTCACTTCACTCGTCAGCCACCTCCACGTCTTCGTCCGCCACTCGTCGGACGCCCTCCTTTTTTGTGCCAGTGGTGTCCCAAAGGCCTCGTTTCATGCCCTTTGAGGGTGGAGGGACAGCCGATGCCGAGACGAACCATCCGACTGACTTCAGCAACAGATGAACGAATTGCGTCCGCTGCGAAGCTGGGAGGCTATTCCAGTCCGAGCGCCTTTCTTCGTGCAGCGATCAATAAGGAACTGGGTCAGGGCCGGGAGGGCCTCGGCCGCGCAGAGGAGCAGATTGTCGCAAGCATCCTGGAAGTGCGGCAGGATGTCCGCCGGATAGAGCGAGCCCAACAGGCGTTATTCGCTTTAGTCGACAGCTTGGCGAAGGTCTTCCTGACCTGTGTGCCCGAGCCGCGCGGGACGGCCATGGAGCCAGCGCTTGCGGAAGCCCGAAACCGCCACGCCCGGCTCCTCAATAATGCGGGCCACGCGATGCTCAGTGACTCGCTCGTGGCGATGGAGGAGCTGATCAGCCGTGGGGAAAAATAAAGACCAAGAGCGGGAGTTCCGGCTTCGGCCACGAAAGCCGCCAGCACGAGGCGAGCGCCGGGTTTACGCGTCCGCGTACAAGATCATCATGCATCATGCCCGCATGAGCGGCGTGCGGAAGGGCCGCGTGGCTGGGTTCGGCACAGCGACGACGCACGCTCGCCCTTACTCCCAGCGGTGTGCGGTGCGTGTCCTATATTCAAAGAACACCAGCAAAGGGCAGTGGCGTGCCCATGGGCGCTACGTTGCGCGCGGGAGTGCCACTAATAGGGGTGATTCAAGGGCTGTCGGGTTTAGCACCAGCAAAGAAGCCATCGACATCGCTACGCGACTCGAGGATTGGCAGAAGGCAAACGACGAGCGGCTGTGGAAGTTGATCGTCTCTCCTGAGTTCGGTGACCGAGTGGAACTGAAACGACTGACTCGCGATCTAATGTCAGAGATGCAGACGGACCTTGCTATGCCGCTCGAATGGATCGCGGTGGCGCACTACAACACCGAGCACCCGCATGTTCACATAGCACTGCGGGGTGTCGGAGCGGAAGGACGACCCGTTGGTCTCAGCCGGGATTACATCCGGGGAGGCATCCGCGAAGTCGCGGAGAATCTATGCACGCGACAGCTTGGGTATCGCACCGAGTTCGATGCGGCTGATGCACAGAGAAGGGAAGGCCACCAGCACCGCTATACCTCGCTTGATCGCATTATCCAGCGCGATGCCGACGATGCCAGCGAGCCAGACTCCCCATTCTTCATGGTCACAAAAGACCCGAGCCGAGCCGGACTGGGTCCAAGGATATCGCTTACGGAACGGCGTGCGGCGGAGCGGTTGATGGTTCTTGAATCGATGGGGCTGGCCGAGTCCACGAGTCCAAAGAGCTGGCGTGTACGGCGGGACTTCGAGAATGTCCTGCGAGCCATGCAGCGCAGTGCTGACCACCAAAAGACACTGGTTGCACACGGAGCATTGATGTCCGATGAGCGGCTCCCGCTGGCGGTGGTTGACTTTCGCCAGCTCACGACCTTGGAGGGCAGGATCTTGGTGCACGGAGAGGAGGAGTCCTCGGGACGCAGTTACCTCATGCTGGAGGGAACGGATGCCCAAGTCCACTATGTTTACCAAACGCCAGAAATGGAAGCGGCACGGAATCGCGGCGGCTTACAAACCAATGCGTTCGTCCGGCTTCGAAAGCTATTTTCAGATGGCCGACCGACGCTGCAGATCGACGAGTTGGGCGATGCAGAGTCGATCTTACGCAACAAGTTCCACCTTCGTGAGACTGCGCAGCGCCTTGTCAGGCGTGGCATCATTCCTAAAGATGACGCTTGGGATGGATGGCTTGGTCGCTACCAAAAGGCGCTTGAGGAGACCGCCACCACGCTAGAACGCCAACGCGTCACGAAGGAAGCCGAGCGCAAAAAGAAGCGAGACCTTGGCCGCTAGACTGCTGCGGTGGTTTCCCTTTCCGCCAGGTAATCGGCGTAAGGGCCCTTGAAGTCTCGATTTCGCGGTTCTCGAAATGCCAGATGCGAGTGGCCACTTCTTCCACCACATCGTGATCGTGCGTGACCAGCAAGACGGTTCCGGGGGACTTCTGAAGAACAATGTTCAGCGGGTTGATCGCTTCCAGATCCAAGTGGTTCGTTGGCTCGTCCAACAGCAGGAAGTTCGGTTTCTAGAGCATCAAGCGGCAGAAAATGAAGACGCGCCGCTTCTCCACCCGAAGGGTTTCGGTGCAATTGTTAGCGTCCTTTCCACCGAATAACGTCTGGCCAGCTTGCAGCGAAGCTCCGGCTGAGAACCCATGGTGTCGAACTCGTGCAGTCACTCCAGCAGCGTGGCGCCCGGTTGAATGGACTCGTTGTGATCCTTCGAGAAGCACCGCCACAGCCACCTCATGACCCCACGTGACCACGCCGCCGTCGATAGGAAAGTCCCGGTCCGGCGCATCCACGACGCGTTCGTCACCAGCCAGGCAAACGTGTGGCAAAGAGCCGTGTGCTGCCGACGCGGCCGGGTTCGGGGTGTCAATGACCAGCGCGGCGACACAGAATACATTGCGATGGCAACCGATCTTCCCGGCGGCGATCCGTAGCGGCACCTGATCGTCGCAACCCAACCCTTCTATGACGATGGTGACGTCAAGGCCGATCCGGTCTACCCCCAGGTCGTGGGTGGTCTCCTGAAAGCATAGATCCGGCCCCCTACCTGGTTTCTTTCACGCCAAAACTGCAATACGACCTGCTGTTTGGCATCGGCCCGGTTCTCCAGCAGCAGAGTGCAGGCTGGAAGTGCAAGGTTCCCAAGAAACCGAATTGACCTTAGCCTCACGGCAGCTGGACGATTCTCGCGACGGTGACATCGGCCGTTCCTTGAAGACCGACGACAATCTCCAGCATCTTGTCGCCGATGTTGATCTGCTTGAGCCCCGCGAAGCTGTCGTCAAGAGCGATCGCGATTCCCTGTTTGCTGGCCTCGGACGCGAGGTCAGTCTTCATACGGGCGCGAAGAGCCTTGATCGGTTCCTTCAGATCCAGGTGGGCCTTCTGTTCCAGTGCCATCTGGATGGGCCCCCTGAAAATGGCGGATAGAACTGACCATAGCTTGTTGTCGAGATCCCTTGTATAGCTTATGTTCCTGAGCTTCAGAGTCTGGGTTGACTCGTCCAACCACGGCTCGGCGGCGACATAGACCCAGCCATCGACATCGGCAATCCTGTTGTCGAAGTGGACAGCGAACTGCATGCCGACGACCAAGCGCGTGCCTGCGGGGTAGACGGTAACCTGCTTGACCCGCACACGCGCCTTTCCCGCCGGTGTGTCTCCCGCAAAATCCTGGCCGTCCATCAGGTGACCAAGGGCAGCTTGAAGTTCCTCGTAGCCGGCGCGCAGCGGTACAGCGAGGCTCAGCTTGTCTGAGGTGGCGGGGACACGCTCAATCGCAGGCAGTGCCGCGGTTTGCTTTTCAGCTCCAACCGGAACGGTCGTAACTTCGGTCGAGGCGCCCAGCGCGATCGCCGTCCGGATACTGTCAGGCTGAAAGGCAAGCCCGGAGAACCCGACGGTCGTGGGCGTCAGGTTCAGATACGCTAACACGTCCTTACCGTTGTTGATCGGCCACGAATAAGCATGCCACAAAGGTGCAACCGAAGCTTTGAATTGATCGCAGTTGATGGCTTCCGGTATCTTCCGGGCGGCGTCACTCAGGGCGTCCTTGAGCTTGGGCCCTGCGGTTCCGTCGATGTTAATCCATACTTTTCCCGCGACCTCGAGCTGGGCCTTGTCACGCCAGATGAAATCGGGTGTGACCTGTACCTTCGGACACCAGTCCCCGCCGAGATCAGCGGTCACGTCGGCGAAAGCCAGGATTGATCCCCGGAAGCTTTTCCTGTCGAGCGCCAACGCCTTTGCAACATCACCGCTGAAGCCGGCCTCTCCCGAAACACTGATGGGGACGCTGAGGCGAAGCGCGGCGCCTGATGGCGCCAGCGAGATCGCGACCGGGCCGTCGCGGTGAATCGCGACCCTGTAGTCAACATCCTGACAGACATGCCGAACCTGGTTGACCGTGACGACGGTCGTAACGACGCGCGCAACCGCGCCCAGGAACTTGCCGACATCGCCGCCCACCGCGTTTTCGACGCTTTTTTGCACCGTTTCGTTCAGATCAACGCAAACGTTCTGCCGTCCCTGGTCGCTGATGTCGGCGGGCATGAGCTTCGTTACGACGTCGGCAATCGTGGCGTAAGGGATGACGATGCTGGCCTGCACTGATGAAACTGTCGGCGGGATAGTTGTGGCCGATCCCAAGCGGGCTGGTTTTTCGGTGAGCTGGTGGTCTATATTCTTCCAGTAGAACCACCACGCTCCGCCGCCGGCCAACAGGAGCGCGATGAAGACGAGAATTGCTTTCATGATGTACCCCTCCGGAGACTGTTATGGACTACATAGACGTCGATGGCAGCGCCGCCGGACCGTGCCTTGTATGACTTACTTCGCTGCTCGAAAAACCCGGACCAGGTGGACAACGAGAAAAACCGCGCCAGTCAACACCAGCAGGCAAAAAAGCCATGGCTCCCAAAAACGAACGTAGTCCGGCGCCAGCTTGCCTTCAGGGGCATATTTGCCAAATCCATCGGACCAGCTTACAGGCGGCCAGAGGTGATCCCATGTCGAGACCGAGACACCCTTGACGACGGCAGTCCCCGTCAGGAACCGGACCAGAAAATACACCAGCAGCAGACCGGGCAGAATATGAAATGAAAATAGTAGTGCGGCCTGTGCGCACGTCCATTCGGACCACCGGTCGTCACCTCCGTCGAGCAAAGGGGGAACCGGCAGGCGGCGTTTCCATGAATGACCCCGGCTCGTCGTGCGATAGCGCCAGCCAAGCGCCAGCTCGGCCGCAAAGAGCGGCAGGCAGGCTACCAGAGCGTATAGCGCGGCGCCGTTGGGAGTGGCATCGCCTTTTTCGACGATGGCATTCGGCAACTTCACGGGCCATTGTTGTGAAAGGCAAAAGAAGCTAAGCGACAGATAGAACGACAAGGCGCCCGCTGCCATCCAGCAACTGCGGAGGAAGTTCAGCCTGACATTGTGTTCAGTTGCTTCGGCCATAGGCGGGCGGCCCTTTCAGTGGACGATCTGCTCGATTATACAGCAGGCATTGCATGCTTGCCGGATGCGGGAACGGCGCGCGATGGAAATCTTGACAAGAGGCGATAGCCGGTGCGACTCATCGGGGACCACCTGCTGGGCGACGACAGCGTTGATATCGCTGATTATGGCTTTAGCGAGGACGTGCTTCCTCAGATCAGGAGGAGCACATGCCCCAGAGCGAGATCGAGGCCTGCTCGATTCCACGAGCGCGTCATCTCTTGCGAAGCCTTGCCCGGAATGGCGGCGCGTTACCTATCGCTGAAACTCTGCTGGCCGACGCGCTCTATTTCATCGGCCTCAACCCGCCCGACTGTCAGCGTGCGGTACTGATTGCCGCCATCGCCTGCGAGGTGAAGGACACCCTGCGCCGGAAGGTGCCCCCTGACCGCCTGTCCTTTGTCGATCTGATTCTTGACAACCCGAGAGACTGGTCCCTCGCCGCCGTCGCTCTGTTCGACAAAGCCATGAACGCCGCTCTCGGTCGCTCGCTCAGGGCGGAACGGCACGAGGTCTACAAGGACGTCACCAAACTATTCGAAGTGCGCAACCGAATCGCGCATGGAGGCGAGAGCCGAACGACGAAGACGCAAGGCGCATCGTTCTTGCCGCCCGGGAGGTCTTTCGCTGGCTGGACGGATTTGTAGCCGGGCGTCTGGCGGGTCGTCTCGATTACGCAACAGATTTCCCTGAAACCACGCCCTTGCGTGCCCGATAATCGAGGGGTGACCCCAAGGACCGAAATGATCGCGGTTGCCAGCTTCGGCGATGATCCCGAGCAGATACAAGTCATTCTTCCGCCCGGTGACCCTGAAACCATGCTGGCTGACGTGGCTACGAAGCCGGACTTCCAGCTCTTCGGAATGGCCTTGTCGTACGCCTATCCCGAGGAGGAACTTGCAAAACTACAGGCACAGCCAGCGAATACGCTGGTCGAAATAGCGTCTCCGTACTGCTTCCACGTTCCCGACCGCGCCACATTCGGGATGAAAGATGAGCGCGGGGCAGTCCATCTGGCGTTCAGAAAGGTTTGGACGGACCGCACCGCGGGCTCAAGCAGTGCTGACTACCGATCGCCAACCCGCGTGCTATATCACAACAAGACAACGCTCCAGACACCGAACTTCCCAACTCAACCGGATCTCGGGCCGGAGCCGGTTTGCAAGGGTGTCAACGTCGAAGCCGACAAGGACCGGTCTGGTGTCTACCGGTATAGCGTGGTCCGTATTTTTTTCGATACTGCTTACACGGTCGAGATGCTGACAGCCAAGGCCGCCGCTGAATCGGCGCGGTCGGAATCAATTGCGCGGGCTATAGCTGTCCTCAATCGTTTCATTGACGTCTACAGGGTCGTTACGAACTCTGCACACATTCAGCGTGTTCCAAACGTGCACGTCAGGGACATTTATTTTAGGGAGCTCAATCTCGGTTTCCATGCTGCTTCTTTCGGACACGGCATCGGCACCGCGATCATGAATCGTTCGGAGACCGAATTGAAAGCTATTTCCCGGATCATCACCGCCGGCGAGGAAATCGCACAGTGGGATCTGTTGTTCCTGGACGCGCAATCCTCCCTCGGCAGCAATTCCTTCACGCTTGCTGTTGTCAACGCTTTCCAGGCGCTGGAGCTACGGCTCGAGGACTTTCTAGAAAAGAAGATGGCCCTTCAGGGTCTCTCGGCGGCGCAGATCGAGGAGCAGCTCAGCAGGAATTGGCGCACCAAGGACCGCCTCAGGGTGCTGGTGCCCGACTTGGCCGGACGCAAGCTGATCACCGATGACCAGGCTCTTTGGAATCGTTTTTGCTGGGCTTATGACGATATCCGCAACAAGCTCATTCACGCCGCCCGTGATTTGGACTATACCAGGACCGAAACAGCGATCACGGCTTGCCGTGATGTCAGTCGGTGGCTCGACTCGATTCGCATGAGGTAACGGGTGCCCAGGCCGACGCATTGAGGCGGAAACTCTCAGCGCCAATTCCCGGCTCCCCTGGACCCTCGGTCTTCGTTCACTACCGCGTTCGCGATAGTTTAAGGGAACGTTGTTTTACGGATTCTTTGTCCGACCTTTTCGCGATCTGCTGCGTTCCAGCGACCTCATTGAACTTGTTCGAGCGCGCGCCGCGGAAGATCCAAGCAGGGAGCAGCATCGATTCCTGACTAGCCGGACATTGGCCGCTGCACCCCGGCGCCGCACCTTGCTATCTTCGCTCAAAGAGATAAAACATGGGGTCCCGCGAGCGCAATGCCCCAGCGCCTCTGGTCTGTCACACGGTCTCTGTTGCTGGACACAGGCCCTAGTTCAGCGCTCCCGCATCAGGATTGTACCCCGCTTCGCGAAGCTCATTGAACAGGCGGTTTTTCACATCCTCGACGCGCTCCGTGAAGGGAATGTAGAGCAGGCCAGCTATGTCGCTCGGCAATTCGATCGACCGCTTATGCAGGATGGCAACCCGGCGGCGCCCGAGGCGCGCCAGCACCATGCCGAGCTCCAAGACGACATTCTGGCGGGCACGATACTTCTTGTCCTCGGTCTTCCCGGCCTTGAACCCTTCGTCGTCTGGGGTCAGCAGCACGCAAGCGAATCCAACATTGCCATGCTCCCCGAGATATCGCTCCAGCTTTTCGATAATGGTGTCACCGGCGGCAGCCAGGTTGCCAAGGATGATCGGCTCTAATCGCATTCTGTGGAGAATAAGCTCAAGCTGGTTACGCGAATCGAGATCGTGGCCATAGACGACAAAGACAGGTGAATGGGCGGGCGCTGCCGGAGCCGGAACGATCTGGGTTTCCGCTAAGACCGGTGCTTCTGGCGCACCTTCGTATTGCGCCCGGATATCCTTCGCCAGCGCCGTAGTCTGTTTCCCCTCGGCCTTTTAGGATGCCGCGCAGTTCATCGCCGCTCATTGAACTTGAACATAACACGACTGGCCCTCACTGTCGCATCCAGGACGAAACCTCGGCCAAGCGCAATTTCAGCGAGAAACCCAAAAGGAGGCAACAATTCTGACGAATTTGCCGTGCCAGGCATTTATGACTGCCCGGCTCCTCGGATAAATCGGTTTTCGGCACACAGACCACACACGCGCGCAGCGCAAATAAAAGATGTCATTGGGGATTTGATGGGCGCTGCTGAGGGAAGTCGCAGTAGATACGACCTTGAAACGTAACGTACGGTCGGTAGAGAGGCACTTAATGCAAAAAGAAAGGCCGGACTTCCTAACTTGTCATCTGCTTCGATCTCGTCCGTTATCGATCGAGGCGCGGCCTTCGCGAAACCGCAGAGACAATCGTTCACCGACTTGCACGACGCAGCGCAGCGAAGTGGTCTCGACGACCACGAAAGTGTTTGCGGCGGTGGCAACGGCGATGTGGGATTCATTTTTGGCAATTACCCTACCAGTAACGGAACCTGTTTGCGGTGGTTTACGCTCTGTGATCGCCATTTCTCGAATAGCAGTTCCTGACCCACGCATGTATGCTTCGGCAATTTTCGCTATCTCATCGCGTTCTCGTGGTGCTGCAGGCGGCGTGCGCTCCTGATCCGGCTCGTCCTTGAGATCGGGAGCCGAGTCAGCTCCTTGCTGATCACCTTTGTCGAGGTCTAGGAGGGAATTCAGTTCGGACTGGCGGGCGAGTAATTGCTTTAGGCGTTCTTCGTGATCGAAAGGGCGATCCGCCTGTAAATGATAGCCTGCAAGCTCTTTCTCAATGCGGGCAACGCGGGTTTGCTGCTCGGCCGCAAGTCTGTCTAGATTTCTCAATGTGTGTTCGATGCTTTGGATGGTCCCAACGGGATTTGCCGCGTTTAGCTTTGCCGAATACGTGGCTTGACCGCGAACGAAGAGGTGAGGAATACGCTCGTCCTCTTCGTGCAGTCCGAATCCGCCACTTTTCCCTCTGCTCAGTATCTGGAAGCCCCGAAACGCACCTCGCTGCTGTATCGTTTGATCGTCTCGCCAGGAGAGTATCGCTACCGTCAGGGCTTTTGCTGCTTGCTCACGCGCACCTTTGCCGGAGAAAACCCGATTGCCCACGGTCATACTGAACTCGGTAGACTCGCTTGCATCCCTGGTTGTGATGTTGGCTTCGATATCGGCCAGGTGCTGTTTCTCTTCCACGATCTGGCGCGGTAGGTCGCGAATCTCCCAACGGATGTGGCGCTGCTGATTCGCGTGAACGGCACGTAACTGATCGAGCTTTCGGATTTCGGTATCGATCTTGATCTTTTCAACAACAGCGGGATTGCCAGATGCAATTGCCTTGATTTCCGCGTAGGTGAGCGCACCGCTCTCAAGATCTTCCGCCTGACGCACCGAGGTTTCTCCCCGCATTACCTGCTGGATGAAGCGGGCCTTGGTTTCGAGCGTCTGCCACATATAAGCGTCGAAGGAGCCTTCGGTGACGTAGCGGAAGATCTGAACTTCTTTGTTCGCGTTGCCCTGGCGCAAGATGCGGCCTTCCCGCTGCTCGATATCGCGTGGCCGCCAAGGCGCGTCCAGGTGATGGAGCGCCACCAGCCGCCGCTGAACATTCGTGCCGGCGCCCATCTTCTCCGTCGATCCGAGAAGCACGCGGACCCTCCCAGCGTTCACCGAATCGAAGAGCAACTTTTTGGCGATATCAGTCGCCGCGTCGTGGATGAACGCGATCTCCTCACCGGGGATGCCCGCTTTGACAAGCTTCGAACGTACATCGTCGTACACGTTGAATCGATCCGGATCGGGCGTCGAAAGGTCGCTAAAGACGAGTTGAGTGGAGCGGTCGGCCTGAGTCGCGTTCCAAATGTTGAAGATGCGGGAAACAGCGAGGTCAATTTTGGTTTCCTGTTCCGGCTCGGCGCCAGGATCGATCAGCCGCATATCGAGTGCTGCTTTCCGCCCTTCACCCGTAATCTTCAGCATGTTGTCCACTGACGGGTCAACGCGTTCCTTCTTTAACCGTTCGGCCCGTTCCGTCAGCGTTCGGATGAACGCTTTCAGTTCGGGGCTTGCGGGCACGGATGCGATCGCTGGTCGGCCGTTTTCAAGCTCGGGCCGAGGGAGGTTCAGCATATCTGCCGTCTGTACGTCGGCCACGGTGCGGAACACAGACAGTAGTTCGGGGAGGTTGATGAATTTGGCGAACCGCGTGTGCATCCGGTATCCCGATCCGTCCGGAGCGAGTTCGAGCGATGTCACCGCCTCGGCGAAGTTGGCCGCCCACGAATCGAAGTGATCGACCTTCCGCTCAGCGAGCATTTCCGGTCCGAGATAGCGAAGCATCGTATACATCTCGGCCAGGGTATTGGAGATGGGTGTGCCGGTGGCGAAGACGACCCCGCGGCCGTCACTGCGTTCCTGAAGGTAACGAATCTTCAAGAACATATCGAA
>CABEDY010000048.1_pt1 | contig 11574 bp, 8 predicted proteins | sample 3423171 | NCBI WGS metagenome assembly CABEDY01 (sample SAMEA5534333, study PRJEB31848) | metagenome | biome: tundra; feature: field; material: soil | place: USA | collected 2013-05 | depth 0.15 m | reverse complement strand
CCGGCCGGCGACAGCAAGCTGCCGAGTCCGAAAGAAGCTGCCGCGAAAAGCATTGCGCTTTTGCAGCACAGCAGCGGAGACTTCTTCAAGGAGGGAGGTTGTGTCTCGTGTCACGCGCAGAACCTTACCGGCCTGGCGGTATCCGTAGCTCGCGCCAACGGAATCAAGGTGGATGAAGCAGCGGCTGCCGCGCAACAGAAGACCGTCAAGCTGCAATGGGCGGCGTTTGAGCAGGTTCTGCTACAACGCATGGACCCGCCCGGAGCAGTGGATACTACCAGTTATTCCCTGCTCCAACTGGCAGAGGAGGGCGCACCGGCAGACCGTGCCATCGACGCGTTGATCCACAACATGGCCGGACAGCAGCGCAAGGATGGGAGTTGGCGGCTGGGAGGTAACGCGCGGCCGCCTATTGAAGACGGCGACTTTTCCCGGACTGCCATGTCCATTCGTGCGCTCTCGATATACGGTCCTCCTGGCCGCAAGGCTGAGTTCGAGCAGCGTATCCAGCGCGCGGCGGCGTGGCTCCAAGCAGCCAATCCGCGGAGTACCGAAGATAGGAACATGCAGCTACTCGGCCTGAAGTGGGCCAGCCGGGATCGGCGCTCGCTGGAAGAACCGCTCAAGAATCTGATCGCGCTCGAACGCGGGGATGGCGGATGGGCGCAAACGCAGGAGCTCACGAGCGACGCCTACGCTACCGGGACTGTTCTTTACACCATGCATGAGTTGGGCGTACCGGCGAGTGACGCGGCTTATCGGCGTGGCGTAGCTTACCTGCTGCGAACTCAACTCGAAGATGGCTCCTGGCATGTCGCCAGCCGCGCTCCGAAATTCCAGCCTTATTTCCAGAGCGGGTTCCCCCATGATCACGATCAGTGGATTTCGGCGGCGGCGACGGCGTGGGCGGCGATTGCGCTCAGCAATGCGGGTTCAGATGGGCCGGCGAGGGTGGCGCTGAAGTAAGAATTCAAGAATCCAGAATTCGGAAGTCAAGGAAGGAGGAATCCGGCGCTGAGGCGCCGGCATCATTTCTTTATTCTGGCTCCTGGATTCTGGCTTCTTCCTACAGGACGTCGGCGAATCCGCGCTTTAGGTGGCGGAAGAATAGGCCGCCTAGGACGAACACCGTGATGGCATACGCGGCGACGATAGCTAAATCGTGCAGGCTCGGGATGCGGTAGGAGAGTAACCGGTCGCGATAGGCTCGCACCAGGAAAGCTAGCGGATTCGCGCGCACCAGAAACCGGAATTGTTCAGGGACCATCTGCTCGTTGATGAAAATGGGTGTCATCCAGAACCAGAAGGTCAGCACCACCGAGATTACCTGCGCGGTGTCCCGAAGATAGACCTGGAGACTGGAAACGAACCAGCCTACGCCGATCGAAAAGAGACCGATCAACACCATGTAGATGGGCAATGAAAACATCCAAAGGCTGAAGTGCCCGTTGTAGAATCCCACCACCGCGATCACGAGAACCAGGGCCATGAGATGGCTGATGAGCGACGAGAGGAAAATCGAAACCGGGACAATTTCGGACGGAAAGACTGTTTTGGTGATCAGGTTAGTGTTCTCCAGCAGCGAAGATGCCGACCGAACTACAGTCTCTTGAAACAGCAGCCAGGGGAGAAAGCCGCAGAACAGGAACAGCGAATAGTTATGAGTCACCTCGTTGGGCGGGAGCGTGGCGTGCATGCAGACTTGGAATACAAAGACCCAACTGACCAGCAACACCACGGGATGAATCAGTCCCCATAACCAGCCCACCGCCGAGCCGATGAAGCGCGTCTCGAAATCGCGGCGCACCAGTTGAAACAGCAACGTTCGGCGCAGTACGAGGTTCTGGGCGAAATGGCGGCCAGGAATTGTCATTCGACCTCAGGTTACTATGTTGGACAAGCCTCCGCTTGTCGTCTTGGACAAGACAGAGTCTTGTCCTACTTATGAAAGCCTGCATTCTTCGCTCACCGGCGCGCATCGAGACCAACCCGCTCGAGTTCACCGACGTTCCGAAGCCCGAGCCGGGTGATGGACAGGTGCTGGTTCGCGTGAACGCGTGCGCGGTCTGCCGCACCGATCTGCACGTGATTGAAGGCGAGCTGGCTCCGCGCAAATTTCCCATCACGCCGGGTCATCAAGTGGTGGGAATTGTGGAGGCCGCGGGCAGCGGCGCGAAGCTTCACCCGATCGGGACGCGCGTGGGCATCGCGTGGCTGCACTCCACCGACGGAACTTGCGAGTATTGCAAGGCGGGCCAGGAAAATCTTTGCGACCATCCCAGCTTTACCGGCTACACAGTGGATGGCGGCTACGCGGAATATGCGCTGGCGGAAGAAAGCTTCGTCTATCCGATCCCGGAGGGGTTTGCCGATCTCGCGGCCGCACCATTATTGTGCGCCGGGATCATCGGCTTCCGATGCCTGCGCCTCGGGAATGTCGAGCACGGCGGACGGCTGGGACTGTACGGTTTTGGCGCAGCCGCGCACGTTGCAATTCAAGTGGCGCGCCACTGGGGCGCCGAGGTCTATGCTTGCACGCGCGATCAGCGGCATCAGAAGCTGGCGCTTGAATTGGGCGCGGTGTGGGCCGGCGGCACGGTGGACCCTCCTCCGGTTTCACTCGATAGCGCCATCATCTTCGCGCCCGCCGGTGAAATTGTTCCTGCTGCGTTAAAAGCTCTGAAGAAGGGTGGGACGCTGGTGCTGGGCGGCATTCACATGAGCACCATCCCGCCCATGGATTACGATTTGCTGTATCAGGAACGGGTGGTCCGCAGCGTGGCCAACAATACGCGGCAGGACGGGCACGATTTTCTACGGATCGCGGCCCAGATTCCCGTTCATGTCGAGACACAGGTTTATCCGCTGGCCGAGGCGAATCGGGCACTCAACGCGCTCAAGAACGATGCGATTCGCGGCGCGGCTGTGCTCCAGGTGCGTTAGATCCGCTGGGTGAAATCACCCACCCCGAAGGCGCAACTGCTGGCCAATCCGGGCTTTTAGCCGCTGGCACGCCGCGTGCAATCTTCGGAGTAGGGCAAGTCTCCGACTTGCCAGGAGGTTCGTCATGCAAACTTTCCAGAAGATTCTCTTCCCCATTGACATGTCCGATAGCTCGACCGCGGCAGCTCCCTTCGTTGCAACCATGGCCAAGAAGTTTCAGGCCGAGGTTACGTTATTGCACGTGCTCCAAATGCCTCCGGGCTATGTGACTGATTGGTACGGGTACATGGCCTTGGTGGATACGAACGCAATCCGGGAGGCGCGCCAAAACGAATTCGATACCTATTTGAGCAACGAGTTCTCGGGGATCACTCTCCGGCGCGAGATGCTGGAAGGGGATGCGGCGCAAGTGATCAGCAATTATGCCTCCGAGCATGGGACCGATCTGATCATGATGCCGACTCACGGCTACGGCATTTTCCGCGGCATGTTGCTTGGTTCTGTGACCGCGAAAGTATTGCACGATGCAGCCTGCCCGGTATGGACCGGAGTGCATGTGGAGGAGACGCCTCCAAATTCGGCGGCGTTCGAACGAATCATGTGCGCTGTAGATCTGACGGATAAGAGCATCCCGACCATGCAGTTCGCGTCCCAGCTGGCGCACGATTTTCATGCCAAGCTGTGGCTGATTCACGCTGTGCCCTGCGCCGAGACGCGTCCGCAGAAATATTTCGAGGCGGACCTGCAGGTGTTTCTAGAAGACGAAGCGAGAAAGGCCATCGGTAAAATGCAGGAGGCCGCTGGAGTTGTGGCGCAGCTCTGCCTGGGGGCGGGAGAGGTTCCACACGTGGTGCGGGCAGCCGCCGAACATCACGGCGCGGATCTAGTAATAATCGGGCGAGGGCACGCGACGCGCGCGCTTGGAAGGTTGCGGACCAATGTGTATTCCATCATCCGGCAGTCTCCATGCCCGGTGATCAGCGTGTAGGACAAGCCTCCGGCTTGTCCAAGGCAAGCCGGAGGCTTGCCCTACGCTACTTGCTGTACAAGCGGCGGTAGACTTCGGCGTTGCGCAATACGCTCTGGACGTACACCCGCGTCTCTGAGAACGGAATGCTCTCCACAAACTCGGCCGGATCGCGATAGGTGGTCCCATTTAACCAACCGGTCACGCGCGATTTGCCCGCATTGTAGGGCCGCTAGCGTAGCTTCCCATTTGCCTTGGTGTTGATCTAAGAGCGCCTTGAGGTAATAGGTGCCAATCTTCACATTCGTATCCGGCGTATAGAGCATGGCGGTGCTGTAGCGGCGGATTTTGAGCTTCCGGCTGAGCTCGCGTCCGGTACCGGGCAGCACCTGCGTCAACCCGCGCGCGTTGGAGTGGGATATAGCTTTCGGATTGAACTCGGATTCCTGGCGGATCAATGCCGCGACCAGGTAAGGATCGATGGAGTGTTCGCGCGCGTAGCCTTCGATGGAACTCCGGTAGGGCAGGGGAAAAGCCAGGCGCCAGAATTTATCGGGAGCCGTACTCATGGACATCGACAAATATGCGGGCGCATAGCGCTTGATGAAGCGAATGCCTTGATCCGGTGCATCGCGCTGGTTCGCGAGTTCGGCCAGTTCCAGCGCCATGAGCTGCGGCTGGCCGTCCACTTTGGCGCCGTAACGCAGCTCGCCTTCCGCAAAATCATCCAATCCAGCGCCGGCAAGCAAACGGGCGCGCTCGATGCGATCTTTCGTAATTTGATTCGCCACGAAAGTTTCCGGACCACCCGGCTTCGCGAGCGGGAGCGCGCTCAGGAATTGCGACACCTCCGCCGATCGCGCGGCTGACGAAACGCCCGGCTGAGAAAGCCGTCCGCGCGCCAGCATCGCGTAGTAATAATTTGGGTACAGGTTATTGATCCGCTCGTAGAAAACGCGTGCGGCGCCCCAATCCTGCCTCGACTCCGCGATGCGTCCCAAAAAATACATGGCCGGACTTGCGTGGTCCGAATCCGGATAATATTTCAAATGCTCTCGAAGCATCGATTCCGCGCCGGCAGGATCTCGCAAATACTGAGCCCACGCAAACTTCCAGTGGCACTGCGCGGCGCGAGGATCGGTTGGGAACGATTCGTAACAAGTATGGTTAAGCGGTTCAGCCGTGTCCTTCTGATTGTGCGCCGAGTAGTAATTTGCGGACGCGACGAGCGCCTGCAATCGCCAGACGGATTGTGGATAGGCTTGGGAGAGATGATCCAGGTTGGCGGACATTTCGTCGATCCGGTCCAGCTTCCGCGCGCATTGCGTCAGATAATACAACCGCTCGGCCTCGGATTCGCCTGCGGCGGCCTGGAACGAGGTCAAGTGCTGATAAGCAGGTTTGTATTCACCCGCCAGATATTGGGCGGCGCCCATGCGAACTTTGGCCAGGTCGAGATCCGCGCCACTCAACCGGGGCAGCAGCGCGGTCAGTTCCTTACGGGCGCGAGTATAATCGCCGCCATCGATTAATTTGAACGTTCGCGCCAACAGGGAAGCGGGCGGAAGTGGAGGAGAGCCCGACAAAGCGGACTCGGCGTCGGATGCTTCCGGCGACAGCGGATGCTCGATGTAGATCTTCTGGTAACGCGCAGTTGCCGCGGCGGTGTTTCCTTGGGCCGCATGGGCGCGGGCGAGGAGCGAGTCCGCCTGCTGCTCGGTAAGATCCGCGAGATGCTGATCGACGAGGGCGGCGGCCTTCGGAGCTTGACTTAATTGCAACCAGGAATTCGCTTGCAAGATCACCGAATTGGTCACCCAGGGAGACGCAGGCACGGATTGCCAGACCGGCTGCAAGGACGCCTCGGTGGCCGGGAAATCGCGCAGCTCCGATTGGGAAACTGCGGTTAAATATCCGATGGTGTCAGCCAGTTTGGGCAGGCGCTTGCGGGCAGCGTCCAGATGACGCACAGCATCCCCGAACTGCCGCTGGTCGATTTCCGTCGCTCCGAGTACCAGCAGGGCCAGGGCGCCGGACTGATCTTTGGGGTGCGCGTTGGCAAAGTGGAGCACAGCGGCGCGCGTTCGCGGGTTCGGAGTCTTACGGTAGTTGCCGGCGAGAGTTTCGAGCGAAGGAACGGGCGCGGCTGAGCAGGCCAGCGAGGCAAGAGCCAGGGCGATCCAGATTTTAGCGTGCATGCGACCGTGGGGCAGACCCCCTGGTCTGCGCGGGTCCCCCTGGACCCGCTCTTCGCCAAGGAAGTTAGAGTCATCCAAACCCAGCAAGCCGACGGGGGCGTCGGCTGCGGTCCAGGGGGACCGCCCCACCAAGCACCGAGACAACCAGTTTTGGGAGAACCGGCTGTTAGACGAGCGGGCCCGGATAATCGGGGCCAAGCAGCTCAGCATCATCGTTGGCAAGAGTCCGCACCAATTCCGGATGGAGATAATCTACCATCGTATCGGACGCGGCGAGATAGTCGTTGCGATAAGCTTCCCGCGCGGCATCGATCTCTGTCTTAAGAGACGCATATAGACTGCGCCCGGCACGTCCCTTTTTGACGTTTTCCGATTTATAAAGCCGAATCTCGGCCACTTGCACACGAGCGAAGCGTTGCGCGCGCTGGTGCAAGTCCTGTTGTTCACGGGTGAGCGATGTCCAGGCCACCATGACCGGCTTCTGACCGGAGGGGGCGATGCTCTCCAGTTCGGCTGGTTTCGGGGCGGCGGCCGCGGCGTGTTCGCCGGCAAACGCGCCGGCAGTCATAGCCAGCAATTCCAAGGCGCTCGACTCCACCCCGTGCTGGTCGGCGTCGGCATACAGCAAACCCAGTACCTTCCCACGCGAGGCAACCGGAAAGATGTAGCTTCTCCAAGACTCGGCTTCACCCGTCCAGGAAGCGATCCGCGGCGACAACTCGCCCTTGGTTCGCATGGCAATCACAGTGTCTTTGGACTCCACGGCGCTGGCGAAGGCGGGCGCGGCATCCAGCGGTACGTCGTCCACCGGCTTCGCGGGAACGGCGCCGCGCGAGGCTTCCATATGCAGGGTTCCGTCCTGGAGCGAGAATACGGCCGCGCGATCGCAAAAACCTTGCGTGGCCTGCACCAACTCGGTGCTCCAGTCCCCATTTTCAGATCCCCGCAGGCAGCGGACGGCTTGATTCAGTTTCCTAGCGAGATCGCGTTCGGCGGCGGCGCGCGCTTCGGCCGCAGCTTCATTCACGCGGGCCTGCAGCGCGTTGCGGTGCTGCTCTTCCAAGTGGGCAGCCTCCGTCAGGCGAAGCTCCAACGCGTTGCGATGCTGCTCTTCCAGGCAATTAGCCAGACCGGCCAGCCGTTCCTCGAATATTTGCTCGATTTCCTCAGGTCCACGTACAAGCAGGGTCTCCTGAACGCGGTCAATATGCAATTGCCAGGCCGCGGCTACCTGTTCCCGGGCCAAGTTGCGAGTGTCTGTGAGAAGCGATTTTGTCCGATCGTTCATATGACGGATCTACCGATCATTGTATCGGACGAAATGCCGGGAAACTTCAGTACTTTCGGCTGAGGATTCGGGAGACCTTACCGGGCTTGGACTTGCGCGGTGGTCTTCGGATAATCCGGATTGGCCTGCACTTCCCGTATTTGCTCGGTATGCCGGCCAGTATGGGAGGCCATCAACAATAGGAGCTGATACGCATCCATGGTCCCGGCCGGGCCTTGGGCGACGTGCACGCGCAGGTCATCGGTGGTGGTGCGCGCGTATTCCAGGCTCTTTTCGCGGCGCGCAGTGAACTCCTTGGCCGCATCGGCCGGAGTTGTGAATTTGCCGGACGGCGTGATCGGCTCCGGGGCTTTAGCTTTGTGACTCCGATCACCGACCATCGCTACTAGCTTGTGGTCCCCTTCCGAGGTGGAAGTGGCGGGCCGCTCGACGGCGGGACTCTTCAAGGTTTGCTGAGCGTACCCTCGCAGGAAATCCTCAGCCAGGATAATATGCTCGGCGCATTCGGCGACGGACCACACTTCCGGTGCTGGCTTGAACTTCCACTGCGCGGCCGTGACGCCTTCAATGCTCGCGAGAAAATCTCTTTTCGATTTTTCGAGCTGCTCGATTAGAAACGCGCGCTCGGCGTCGTTCATCGCGCCGCCTTCGGCTGCCAGAATCGGCGCTGCCGCCAGGATGCAGAGGGCCAGTGCTTTCTTCATAGGTTCAACGTAGCATACGGCTGGGGGTTCGGGGCTGCGTCGTCGAGAAGCTAGCGGCAGTGGATGGTGGGGACCTATTTCCTTGGAGAGCGTTTAGCGAGAGTAATCTCCCGCAACCAGACTTGCGGCTCCTGTCCGACGGGCTCACGCCAGCGAGTCGGGCGTTTTCCGTCACCCGACTCCGAACAGGCTAACTTGCGAGTGGCGGGTATTTCGAACCGGAACCTCCCAGAATCAGACTGCTGTTAGATGGCCAGGCGAAAGCCGACTCCTTCACAAAGGGGGGACAGAAACTCCTCGAAAGAGCGGAAAATCAGCTCGTTGACAGCAACTTCGCGCTAAATGCGCAACTCGTCGGTCCGCCTCCAAATACCGACGCGTTCAGGCATTTTTCCACCGCTATAATCGGAGTAAGAGGAGAAGGTTTGCAGCTGCCGGAAAGTTATTCGATCGCCGACGAGATCAAATGGGATGCCGCGTGGATTGATGTCTGCCTGCGGTTCGAGCTTCCTTTCTGGCTCATGGTAGACAACGTAACGCTTCCCATCGACGTCAATGGCCACACGTTCCCAGTCGCTGTGCATGGTGAGACATTCGAGCTTCACGGCAGGTTCGTAACCGACTCAAAAGAAAGCGTGGCCTATCAAGGCCCACTGAAAAAGAGGGACGACCTCAGCGAGAATATACAGAAAGTATTGCGGGAGAATCCTGACCTGAACGTCTTGTGGCGTAAATGCAAAACCGTCCTGAAGATTTCGACACGATGCAATGAAGATGTTTGGAACAGGACATATGCTAGAGACGAGGACGCCCGCCCCGCGGTCAACTACTCTCTGAATCTTTATCTCAAAGAGTTGTGTCGAGCGCACATGCCGGTTGTCAACAAGTTGATTCAGGGATACCGACTGGCTACTTACGACTATTTTGTCTTCGAGGTCGCTCCGTGGGACGTGCCCTTCTGGTACATCGAGCGCGAGGGGCATTCAGTAAAGTGCACGTTGGCCCCGTATCGGGAATGGGACCATCGGCCACTTTTGATAAAAAAGCCAGGCGGTGAGCCGGAGGCTTACACGTTGATCGAAGCGATACAGCTGCGGGAACACTTCAGTACGGAAGCGACACCCGGAGAATTTGAGTTACTCGATGCGCTGAACCTTATCGAAAGAGGTGACTATTCGGGTGCGGTCAGACGGGTTACAACGGCTATCGAGGTCGTCGTGGAAGCTGTTCTCGAACGGTCCATAATCGCTGCAGAAGGTCAGGCTGCCGCCGCAAAATTTCTAAACAACACCCGAACTAATTTCCCTCAACGAATAAAGAAATATGAGTTGCTCTCAGGACGGACGCTGGCGCAGGGGCATCAGTCGATTCTGGCAACTACGCGCAAGCTTCGTCACGAGATTGTTCACAAGGGCTATCGCATCACTTCGGCGGAGCAAGGGAAGGCCTCCGCAGCTGTCGACACAGGCCGATGGATTTTCAACTGGTTTGAGAATGACGAAAAGCGCCGAGCTGTACGCGAGAAACGCATTGCACTTCGATCATTGGGACGAGACGTGAACTACGGAATATTCCGTGGTTACATTAATTCGGAGGGTGTGGCACTCACACCTGCGACGGAACTGACAGTCGGAAGCAAAACCAACACGTGAAGCGCGGTTAGGGCTGGTTCTTTCACCTCCGACGCTGTCCCGTTGGTCGCAACCAAGAAGGAATCCAAATGAGCGCATAGTCGTCGCCTGTGGTGATCCGTGCCACTCGCGGCCCGGACACGGCGTTCTGGGAGACTCAGTCCTGGTAAGTCGGCGTCCCTTCAAGCAATCGTGCCGCGTCGGGCGAGAGGCTATGGGGCCGGGGATGTGGACGGAGTTTCACAGGATCTAATCGGCGCGGCACGACTCCGGGCGCGGCTCAACCTTCCAGACACACGGTGAAATCCAGGGACGTAAGTCCCAAGTACGCTGCCGTAACCGCCTCAAGGTTTCTTTGCTTCTCCCGATCGCTCGTGGCGGACGTCGAGGCCTCACCGAAATTCTTCCCGCGCGGCCGCTTGGCGCCGCGATGGGCCGCATCGTAGCTGGCGCGCTTTTCAGGGTCGCTCAAGATCTGGTTCGCTTCCGAAAGCCGTATGAACATCTCACTATTCCCAGTTTCGGTATTGTCGGGATGGTACCGGAAAGCGAGCAGTCGGTAGACGCGAGAAACGGTCTCCGCGTCGGCATTGGGGCTCAGTTGCATTACTTCATAACAGTCCAGCGCAACGGGATTTATGCAGTCAGTCTGTTCCTCATCCAATATAAAAGTCGAACAGTGGTCTAGAAATTCCAGGCCCGCGCGGAACGTGCCGTCGGTCTGTGCGGTGCACCATTTGACCCCGGCAATCAGGTAGTCCAGAGTGCGGTTCTCGCCGAACTTACTGCGTAAGACCACAGTGGAGCCGGGCTTGAGCATTGCCATCAACGCCAGCCCGCATCCTCCGCCGATGACATCGACGAGGTTGGCAATCACGTAGTGCGAACCGCCCATGCCGTCTTTCGTCTCGACGTGAATCACGGACGAGTCGGCTGGTTTTCTGTGCCCTCTTCGCCGTTGCCGTTTGCCCGTGGCTTCCATTACATTGTTTATCGCATTCGCCCCGCGAAATCGAAATGGGCTGTCGGTAACGATTTCGAGTCGCCGGAAGTACTGCCAAAAGTACCAAATGAACACACGCCGGAGACCAAACTGGTTCGGGGAGCGGACTGCGTTTCCCCAAGTCCTTTATTTGCAAGGCGCCAGCCCCAATTGGCTCTCATCTCCAGCGCAGCTATTTGAATGATCGCGCGCTCTCACTAGAACCAATCGCTGCGGTAGGCTACCCACCAACTCACAAGGAAAATCGGGACAGTCGCTCCGAGCGCCCACCAGAGTGGCAGAACGAATTCAGCAATCAGCCCCAATGCCGTGAAAGTGATCCAAAAGATTTTCCGTTCCAATATCTCAGTCTATAGGAGCGGGTTTCTGTTCAAGGAACGCAGCAACCCGTCTCAATCATGACGACCGGTTCCTCGCCAAAGTGCCATTCAGGCTTTCGACTCCTGATTCGAAAAAATCTCCCCAACGGAAGCCGCGGGAGATTCGTCCTGAAGTCATGCAGCGGACCTGCCAGCCCCCGGCCGGAGCCATTACGCTCGCAATTTCAGGAGCGATCGTCGCTCTATTCGCCGCCCCGCCAGCTCAGCCGCAGGATACCCGTCCGGCTTACGAGGTGGCCTCTATCAAACCCAACGAATCCGGGAGCGGCAGCAGCAGAACAAACGGAACCAAGGGGCAGATCGTTTTCACCAACCAAACACTGAAGCGGTTCATTGAGAGGGCGTACAACGCCGAACCGTTTCAGGTGACCGGCCCGGGTTGGATGGCAGACGCGCGCTTCGACATTATCGCCAAGTACCCTGCGGATACAAAAAAGGACGACCGTCCCCTCATGCTGCG
>CABEDY010000046.1_pt1 | contig 11605 bp, 8 predicted proteins | sample 3423171 | NCBI WGS metagenome assembly CABEDY01 (sample SAMEA5534333, study PRJEB31848) | metagenome | biome: tundra; feature: field; material: soil | place: USA | collected 2013-05 | depth 0.15 m | reverse complement strand
TAAAGGAACTGCTGCGCGCTAATCCCGGCCTTTTGCGGGACATCCATTGGATGCGCGGTGGGCTGCTCAGCCTGGCGGTGAATCACGGGCATCTGGAAATGGTTCGGCTGTTGCTGGATCTCGGAGCCGATCCAGATGAGCGGACTATGTTGCATGAGTTGGAAGAACCCACTCCAAGCTGGGGCACGCCGCTGTGGTATGCAGCGCTGTCCGGGCGCCGTGATATCGCCGAGCTCCTGCTGGATCACGGCGCCGATCCGAATGCCAATGTATACGCATCCAGTTGGCCGCTCCGCAACGCATATCGCCATAAGGATGACTCACTGAAGCGTTTGTTGCTGGAACGCGGCGCCAAGCCACAACCTTATATGGTGGCCGAGGCGCACGACGCCGCCGAAGCCAAGCGAATGCTTGAGGCCGATGGGAGCGAAGAACTGGCCAGCGAGTTAACCTGGTCCGCTGCCTGTCACGGATGCCCTGCCATCGTTCAGCTGGCACTGCCTCGTCTCACTTGGTCTCGCGGAGATCCACGCTGGCATTGGATCCTGATCCAGCCGATTCGCGGCGTGGATCCAGACGGCCGGGATCACGACGCGTTTTTCGCTTGCCTCGAGATCCTGCTCCCTCGCGTGGACGTAAACCTGGTCAGAAGGATGGGCGCGACGGTCCTGCATTTCGCGGCCGCGCGCCCGGGCCCTACCGAGCTCGAGCGGACGCGTTTCGCAACGATACTACTTGACCACGGCGCCCGGCTGGACCTGCGGGATGACTTGCTCGAATCCACGCCGTTGGGCTGGGCCTGCCGTTGGGGACGCAAAGATTTGGTCGAGTTGCTGATCGCCCACGGCGCCCCAGTGAATGAACCGGGTGCCGAGTCATGGGCCCAACCGCTGGCATGGGCGATTAAGATGGACCAAGCCGTCATCGCCGATGTGTTGCGCCGTCACAGGTGAGTGTGAGACCGGTCGCTTACGCTCGCGGTTCTTCAAAGATGCCTCATGCTTTAGACAGTGTTACCGAACCGCGACCGTTAGGGAGTCGGTGCCGTTTTTCGCACATTGATGGGCTAAGCTAGAAGTTTGCTTCAACCTCAACCTATGCGTCCTCTTCTATACTTCGCGATTTTGCCTGCCCTCTGTGCGCAGGTCGATGTCCTCACCGCCAACTACGATAACAACCGGACCAACGCCAACCTAGGCGAGTTCGTACTGAATAAAAGTAATGTAAATCCCAGCCAGTTTGGCAAGCTCTTCTCCTTGGCTGTGGATGGCCAGGTGTACGCCCAACCGCTCTACGTACGAGGCGTGAACCTGGCTGGTGGAGCGAGCAACGTCCTGTACGTGGCCACCATGAATAACAGCGTCTACGCGTTCGACGCCGACGCAGCCACCAGCACGGCGCCCATCTGGAAGCGTAACTTCGGGCAAACGGTGGACCCGCACAACTTTGATGTGCCGGGCTTGCCTTATACCGACCTCCTGGACCAAATCGGCATTCTCGGAACACCGGTGATTGATCCAGCTAGCAGTACGCTCTACGTGGTTCACTACACCTTCACAAGCACCACAAAAGGGAACGTATACGCTTACTATCTGCACGCGCTCGATCTCGCGACGGGAGCGGAAAAATTCAACGGTCCAGTTCCCATACAAGCCACCGTCCCCGGGTCAGGATGGGGCGGGCTCGAGAACCCACCCAATAATCAACTGGCGTTTGACGCGGGCCAACATTTGCAGCGCCCAGGCTTGCTGCTGCTGAATGGGACCGTGTATGTGGCTTTCGGTTCCCACGGCGATATCGGGCCGTGGCATGGATGGTTAATCGGCTATGACTCGTCCACTCTCCAGCAGACGTCGGTATTCAACACATCGGCAAATAACGCCGCGGGCGATTCGATCTGGCAGGGTGGACGAGGGATGGCTGCCGACGCTGCAGGCAACATCTATTGCGCCACGGGCAACGGCACTTCGGATGGCGTCGCGTCATGGGGTGAATCCGTCCTTCGTATTACAACCAGCGGCGGACTCACCGCGGCGGACTATTTCACTCCCGCGGAGTGGATGATGCTCAATAACAATGACACGGACCTGGGATCTACCGGACCGGTTCTCATCCCAGGAACCAATCTGCTGTACGCGATCGGCAAAGAAGGTGAGCTGTTTCTGCTGGACCAGGCTAACCTCGGACACCAGGCTCCCATGAACACACAAGTGGTGCAGAGCTTTCAGGCGGCCGATCCGACGCTCACGCTGGCTGAACAAGAAGGCTCCTTCCTGGTGTTCAACACTGCGCTTTGGGACAACATTGACGGCCAGCTTCTGTATATGTGGCCATTCGGGAAGCCCTTGCGTTCCTACCGAATGCAGAGCGGGGTGTTTCAGGCGACAGCTTACTCTACCAACACCACCGCAGTGAGTCAGCTCCCCTTTCCAGGCATGACGGTATCAGCCTACGGCAGTCTCGCTAACACCGGAATCTTGTGGATCACCTCGTCTAGCTCCGGGACCTTGCCGGCGTCCGGTAGCTTGCACGCATTCGACGCCATGGATCTCACAGTGGAATTGTGGAATTCCGACTTGAAGGGCGACCGCGATACTCTGGGCAGCTTCACGAAATTCGCCAATCCAACCGTGGCCAACGGGAAGGTGTTCACGCCCACTGCTTCAGGAGAGATCGTGGTCTTTGGTTTATTACCGGACGTGCCCGGCGTTGCGTCGGTGGTGAATTCCGCTAGCTACGCGAACGGCGCCGTGGCTCCCGGCGAACTGGTCACCATTTTTGGAAACGGCATAGGGCCGGCATCCACCTACGGCGGCATCCCCACCACCGGCGAAGGCTCCAACCAAGTCCCGACCTCCCTGGGCGGTTTCCAGGTTGCCTTCGGCGGAACACCGGCCCCACTGCTATACGGCTCAACGGGTCAAATCAACGCGGTGGTTCCTTTCGAAGTGGCGGGACAGTCGTCGGTGCAAATGGCAATCACCGGACCCAACGGCGCAGGGTTTAACACGACATTGCCGGTAGCCGCGGCGAATCCCTCCATTTTTTCCGCCAATGCTTCGGGCACCGGCCAAGGCGCAATTCTAAACAACGCGGATCTTTCCAAAAATTCCGCGTCCAATCCCGCCGCCCGAGGATCGGTGGTGGTACTTTACGCCACCGGCACCGGCGTTCTGAAACCTCCGATCGCGGATGGCGTGCTGGCTCCGTCGGCGAATCCTCCCTTGATCTCTCTGCCGGTCACGGTCACCATCGGCGGCCAGAGCGCGACCGTTCTGTACCAGGGTGCGGCGCCCGGACTCGTCGCCGGTGTCAGCCAGATCAATGTGCAAATTCCGGCCGGTGTCACGCCAGGGTCCGCGGTTCCTGTGACAATCATCGTCGGCGGAGTGGCGTCAGTGAACACGGTAACGATGGCCGTGAAGTGATGGACGAGTGCAAAGTGGGGCGGACCCCCTGGTCCGCAGCCGACGCCCACGTCGGCCTGCAGCTGGTATTCGTCAATGCTTGAAGGAGCAGGTCCAGGGGGACCCGCACGTGGACCAAGAGGTCCGTCCCACCCGCGGACCGAAGGTTTTCATTCCATTGGATGGGCTACAAGCTCATCAGATACACTCATGCGAACGCGTCGGATTTCGAAGCTAAGGCAAGTCGGAGACTCGCCCTACGGTTGCGCATGATCCCCGAACATCTGCTGCTGCGCCGATTCTTGCCTCCGTCTGAGAGCGCTCAGCTTATTCAATCCGTCAATGTAGGCGCGGGCGCTGGCTTCGATCACGTCGGTGGAAGCGCCTCGTCCGATGACTTTGGTATCTCCCTGTTGTAGTTGCACCGTCGCCTCGCCCAGCGCCTCCGTGCCGCTGGTAACGGACCGTATGTCGTAACTGACCAGGCGCGCCGGATTGTTCGTGGCCGCGCCGATGGCCTTATACATTGCGTCCACTGGGCCATCACCGATGGATGCGGCTTTGCGCGTCTCGGTCTCTCCGGATTGGCCCGGGACCCGCAGGCAAACCGTGGCTGTAGGGATGGTGGAGGTACCGCTGTCGATATGCAAGTACTCGATGCGGTAAGTTTCTTCGACGGGGTGCAGTTCGTCATGTACGATCGCAATCAGATCGTCGTCGTACACTTCCTGTTTCTTATCCGCCACCACCAGGAAACGCTGGTAAGCCTGATCCAGCTCCTCTTTATTGAAGTGGTAACCAAGTTTCTCCAGCCGGTCGCGCAGGCCGGCTCGACCCGTGCGAGCCGTCAGCACCACATGGCTCTTCTCGAAACCGACATCCTCGGGAAGCATGATCTCGTACGTTTGGCGATCCTTCAGCACACCATCCACGTGAATTCCAGAGCTGTGCGCGAACGCATTCGATCCCACCACTGCTTTGTTGGGCGGAACCGGGATGCCCAGCATATCTGCAACCATGCGGCTGGTGCGGCGGAACTCATGAGCGTCGATCGCGGTATCTAATCCAAAATAGTCGCGGCGCGTGCGCAGCGCCATCACGATTTCCTCGAGCGAGGCATTGCCGGCCCTTTCGCCGATGCCGTTGATAGTCCCCTCCACCTGACGCGCACCATTTTGCACGCCGGCCAGGCTATTCGAAACGGCCAATCCGAGATCGTCATGACAGTGGACGCTGACGGTCACACGATCGATGTTGGAAACTTTGGTGCGGACCGTGCGAATCAACGCTCCGTATTGCTCAGGCACCGTGTAGCCGGTCGTGTCCGGGATATTCACCACCGTGGCGCCGGCTGAGATAACGGCTTCGATCATCTCGCACAGGTAATCCAGATCGGAGCGGCCGGCGTCTTCGGTGTAGAACTGCACGTCATCCACATAGGTTTTGGCAAGCTGCACCGCTTCAACAGCCAGGCGCAAGATGGTGACGCGTTTTTCAGCGAGCGTGCGCCCGTAGCGTTCGTCGCGGAATTTGCCCATCACATGGATATCCGAAGCGCCGATGCCCGTGTGGATGCGCGGCCTTCGTGCCTTCGCGAGCGCTTTACCGCAGGCATGGATATCCTCGGGCACCACGCGGGAAAGCGCGCAGATAATCGGCCCGTCGATTTCCTCGGCGATTTGGCGGACAGCCTCGAAATCCTCAGGTGACGAGTTCGGATAACCAGCCTCAATGATGTCCACATTCAGCCGCGCGAGCTGTCTCGCCAGCGTCACTTTCTCGCGGCTACCGAGCCGCGTGCCGGCCGCCTGCTCGCCATCTCTCAACGTCGTGTCGAACACCGCAACTTTATTTGACAGCATCGGAAATCTCCTCTGAAAAACCGAGCCGCGACCGGCAGGAAGCGCTACCACGAACGCGATGAACTAGCGGCACTCGTGGTAGCGCTCCCTCCCGGTCGCGGCTCAGTTACACCATCACAATGTCTTACCGAGTGTGCCGATTCTCTAGTGGTTCTCGAAAAAGTGAGCTATCTTCTTGCCGGCCTCTTCGGTGTAGTAAACCGTAACCTTGGACGATTTTTCAACCGCTTTGCCCACCTCTTTTCCCGCGTCTTCGGTCGCCCGATCCGCCAGTTTGAATGTGTGTTCCGTGCCGTCCGCCGATTTCACCACCAGCTTCTTAGTCCCTCGGTCGATCGCCGAAACCGTCCCCTCCACATCCTTCATCCCATCCTTGCCGACCTTGTCGACTTCGACGGCCGTCTTCTCAGTTCCCTTAGCTGTGTAGTGGGCCACCACCTCGCTTCCCTCTTTTACCCCGTGAAACGTGTCCTTGGCCGTTCGGTCCGCTCCATGCACCGTCGTCTTGGCGACGAAATGCAGCGTGTGCTCAGTACCGTCGGCCGTCTTCACGACAACTGTCTTAGTGGCAGAGTCCACCTTCGTGACCGTGCCGTGCACGGCGGTGACTACGTCCGCAGGAAAGGCCAGCGGAGCCAGCAGCACCGCTATGGTTCCCTGCCAAATCAGTTTCTTCATATTGCCTCCTCTGTCTCAGGTTCCGAGAATGCGAAGCTTTTATCTTACGAAATATCCAGCAAGGTAATTATTCCCGACGATTGCACCATGAGCACTACTTGCGCGAAAATCACGCTTACAACTTTCAACCAGTGAAAAGCATGTGAGAGTCAGCCACGTATCGGACCGGTTTCCGTAGTTTTTTTACACGGCCCTCGCGAATTGCTCTGTCCAACCAGTCCTTCATTTGCCCAGTGCGGACGTTCATCTTGACCGCCAGCGACTCCTCCGACTGGGGCTCCTGGAGGACGCTTAGTATATCGCCAATCACGAGGGCGTACGCATCGCGAGCGGATTCCTCCGCTGCGGGCTCAGCCGGCCGCTCTATTGGGCCTGCTGCGACCCGAGGCGCTGCCTCCTGTTCGTGGCTCTCGGTCTCACCGACATTAGCGGCGATAGGGGTTGAGTCCTGACTTGACATCGCTGCGGCCGCTCGCTCGCTGGCTTCTTCGAGGAAGAGGCGTCCGTTCTTCTCTTGGGGAGCCGTAAATAGCGCCCGCAAATTCTCCCACGGCTCGGCGGGAAATGGATTACCTCCCATGCGAAGCAATTTGGAATTCCCAGGCGCAAGCGTTCCGGTCGACTTAATGAACACTTTCACTCGACCAAGCTGAAGGGCCTCAGTGGCCCCGGCCCACGTACCTCCCGAATCGGCAGAGCTAGCTACCACCAGCGCGGCATCGCTGAGGCCGTACAGGATCTTGTTCCGCTCCATCGCGGTGTAGGCGAACCATCTCGAATCCGGGTCGTACGGAGACACCAGTGTCAAATGATCACTTACCAGCCCTGATCGGTACTGGCCCGACGTGGCGGTTTTCGACAAGCCTTCCGCGAGAACCCCGAGAACGCAACCCCCAACTTCAAGGGCGCCGGACATCGCGTCGCGGTCGATCCCTTTGGCTGCGCCTGAAATAAGCGCGATCTCTTGCTTGCCGCATTGTTCACCAACTCGGCGCGCGAACTCACCGTCCTCTTCCGACCGATCACGCGACCCAACCACAGCGAGGCCCCCACGGTCGAGCAGGTCTTTGGAACCCACGCCGTAGAGCAGAGGGGGCGATGATTGGCCGAGATACCGCTTCAAGCGCTCTGGATAACCTGGGTCGCTTCGGCTGATCACCCACAGACCGCTTCTCTCCCATCTCTCGACAATAAGAGCAAGAGCCGCACCCCGTTCCAGCAGGGGCGCGACGCGATCAAGATTGACCTCCGGTGTCTGGAGGCTTCCGAGCACCGTTCGGCCTTCGGAGGTCAGCAGGTCGCCCGGCCGCAAGCCTTCGGTTTTGAGCCATGTCGCTAGCGTGTTGTATTGTCGCAGGCCCAGCGGTTTCGGGCCGTTGCCTCCCCTCTGCCCGAGCTCCCCGCAAAGCAGGAGCACTGTTTGGGTGTCTGGCGTTAGAATCGATTCCAATCCAATCTCCTAGTCACCATCTTCCGAAGAACTGTCTGCCAAGGCAAATGGGTAGATCGGTCCACTCCCAGCCTTGCGCAAAAGAACCGTCATGATCGTGATCGTCCACCTTGAGTCCACCATGTCGTCGACCAGCAACGCCGGCCCCGGTCTGACCGTTGCCCGATCGACAGCAAACGCATCCAGCAGATTCTGAGCCTGCTGAAAACTGTTGGCGCGAGTCTTCTGGGGCTCAGTGTCACGCACCTTCTGGATACATTCCACAAACGGAAGTCCTAATTGGCCCGCGAGACGCCGAGCGAATTCCGGGACAAGGGCACCTTGCCGCCTCGAAGGTACACTGGTCATCCAGGTTGGTTCCGGATCGCGCCTCCAACGGTCCCTGATCAACAGAGCAGCAGCGTCCACAAGCTGATCGTCGAAGCGGTGATCCTGCTGCTTACCTCGCCGCACAAGTGCGCCGAAGCCAGGATCGCCCCACCGGCACAGCGCACGTCCTTCTTGCGCCTGGTACGCTGCCGCTATTCTCCCTCTCATTTCCGGATCCGACAGACCGGCAGGCCACTGCTTTCTTGGCTGGATCGGAAAGTCCACGAGATCGAGGAACTCAACCGCCGCCTGAACAAGATCGTCCGGGCACTCTTCCGGCAGAAGTTCACCCCTGCAGTTTGCACATTTGCCGCAGGGTCCCGCGGTTGAATCGTTCAACTGCTCGGCCAAGAACTGCATAAGGCACTCCTGGCTGCCCATGTAGGCTTTCATTTGTTCTTGCTCTTGCCGGCGCAGGTTGGTTATCCGCTCGATGCGATCCACAGGCATCTGCCAACGCACAGGGTTCAGCACATAACCGGCGAGGGTCTTTTGGATTGGCGCCGGCGACTCGAGGGCCAGGAACTTCAAGATCTTTTCGATCTTTCCTGCCGGCAAGTTGACACGCTGTTGGAGCTTGGATACCGTCAGAGCAACATTAGCAGTTCGCATTGCCTCCAGGAGCGCGCGCACATCTTGCGGTGTTGGAAAGGCAGTCCGAATGAAATAGTCCGCAATCGCGTCGTCCTCGTCCCCATTCAGCAGAATGCCATAGGCATCGTTGACCGCGCGACCGGCACGCCCTACCTGCTGGTAGTAGTGCACGACGGAGGACGGCCGCTGAAAGTGAATGACGAAACCAAGGTCCGGTTTGTCAAACCCCATCCCGAGAGCGACCGTGGCGACTAATGCTTTCACATCGTTATTGAGCAATCGGTTTTCCAAGGTCTCTCGCTGTTCTGTCTCCATTGCGCCGTTATAAGGTTCTGCGTCGATACCTTGGGACCTGAGCCACTCTGCCAGACGTTCCGAGTCCCGCACGGTGAGCGTGTAGACGATGCCGCTGCCGGGCAGATAGGGAAGAACGTTCGCGAGCCACGCCATGCGTTCCGCCTGGGAACGCAAGTAGACGTTCTGGAGGCTGAGGCTCACCCGCGTCAAAGGGCCGCGCTGGACCTCCAGGTTCGGTCCGAGCTGTTCGACGATGTCTCTAACCACCCGATCGTTCGCCGTCGCGGTTGTGGCCAGAACGGGGATGTTTCGGGGAAGCGCTCTTAGTATCCTCACAATTCTCCGGTAATCCGGGCGGAAGTCATGGCCCCAGTCGGATATACAATGCGCCTCATCAACGACAAAAAGGCCCACACGGTTCAATATGGGAAGCAGGCACCGATTGACGAAATCGTCGTTGGCCAGTCGCTCTGGAGAGATCAAGAGCACGTCGAACTCGTTTCGAAGCAGTCCACTTTCGACGCGCGCCCAATCCGCCTGATTCGTCGAATTGATCGTTTCTGCTCTCACGCCGATATTTCGAGCGGCTTCGATCTGGTTCCTCATCAACGACAAAAGCGGCGAGATGAGGAGCGTGCAGCCCGCACCCTGATCGCGAAGGAATCGCGAGGCAAGAAAGTACACAATACTCTTGCCCCACCCGGTTCGCTGAACGATCAGGAGCCTAGCGTGCCGTTGGACCAGTGCGGAAATGGCCTCGAACTGTCCATCGCGGAATTGCGCGTCAGCATTTCCGAGGGCTTTTCTAAGCTGACTAAGTGCCTGTCCCAGCATATTGCTGCAGGAACCGGACCTACATCTTTTCCGAACTAATAGAATCGATCCTCAACACACCGCCCTCTACCTTGCCCGTTACGGTCACCTTATGCCCGATGTGCGGGGTCACTTTATCCACTGACGCTGCGTCGATCTTCAGGATTTTGTTGTCTTCGGTCACGAACACCGCCGGTGAGCCTGCCTTCACGCACCTCTTTGCGCAGCCTTCAAACTGGGCCGGATCGATCCATTCCGACGCTGTTTTGGCCTTGGCGCCGCTCACCGCGCACTTTTCATCGGAAATATAACCCGTCATTTGTCCCGCGAACGCCGTAGTGCACGCCAGCGCGAACATAGCCAGAAACATAATAAATGTTTTCACTCGCAGCCTCCCTCGATTGAGGGTAGCCTATTTTGCCGCGTGCGATTCCGGCTTCCCGTCCCAGGAAAGATAGAAAGTGCAGCGGGTCTTCGAGCTGCACGACAGCCGCTGGACTTCATGTGCCGGCAGAAATGCGAAGCCGCCCGCATTGAGAAGCGTGTCGCCCGTATCCTGACGAAGCGTGAGCTGCCCTTCCGCAACAATGATGTGCTCATTGGGATCATGGAAGGCGATTGGCCGCGAGCGCAAGACTTCCCAGAGCCAGAAGCAGGTGCCTTGATTTCATCAGTTCACGTTACACCGAAACACGCGTGGCTGTATTGGACGAATGCGACACGCTCTATTGCTGATAGAAGTGACGCGCCAAATCCGCATCCTCCGCCAACAAAATTGCAGGCGTGTTGCCGGAAAGATCCTTGCAATCGCGAATCAAGTGAGCCTGATCATAATATCCGCTGGCCACCGCAGTCTCCACCCAATTGCACGATGGCTGTCCAAGCACATGGAAGACATTGTTGAAGCGCTGTATGCGGCAAAAAAGTTTGGGCGAGAGACCCACAGCGGCTAGGAAGCGGCGCTCCAATTGACGGATGCTCAGGCCAAGTTCCCTCGCGAGTGCGGCGAGATCCAAGGCGCCCTTGCCGAGAGTTATGCGGCGCGCCGCCTCCGCAATCAGGAGATCGCCCCCGCAAACTTTATTTTCAGCGGATAGCAATGCGGATTCGACAGCGGCGATTGGGTCATGCGAATCGAGAGCGTCATTCAGGCCGCGCGAAAGTTGCCGCGAGAGATCTTCCACCGGCGTGAACCGCCCGCTCAATTCGTGCATGGGCTGCGAAAACACGCTAGCAGCCCCATGCGGCTGAAATCCAATCCCCAGCATCTTCGCTGGACCAGCGGGCCGCAGCAGCAGGGGACCATCAATCTGGCCGGCCAAAAAAACAACGCGGCTGCCCCCGCCACCGGCCGTCTTCGAACGCTTCGAACGGCTGGCCCCAGTTGAGAATCAGTTCCGAATGGCCGTCCGGGACTACGCGCTGCACACCCTCTTCGCCATCGTGTTCGAGAATCCAAAAGGTATGTACGAACGGCCGGAGCCGGGCCGACGGCCGGATTTCACGATACCGAATCACATAAGAATGATAGCCGGTCAGATGTCGAACTGGCGCAGATGATGATCCAGGTGACGATACACCAGCCGTCCCCAGGCCTTTCCGGAAAGCTGGCCGAACGAGGGATGGGGCTTGTGGCGGGCATTTTCACCGGTCGAGACAAATTCTTCGAGAGTCCCACGAAGCGCGGTCAGGTTGTCTTCGAAGTTCTCTTCGTGATTACGTATAAATTCCGGAAGCGAAGGAGCGCCTTTCGGCCACGGCAGATAGTAAATGATAAGCGTCCTGACGATCGGATTGCTTAGAGCGCTCGGTACTACGGTAGCCGTCTTCGTACCCATGGCGGTCTTTAAAGGGTCGGCCAGATGCGCCAGCATCTGCGCGGCGTTCATGCTGCCCCAGGCGGGCCGGGCTTCGGCTGTCAATTTCTCGAACCTGGCCAGGAGCTCTTGCCGGCGGCCGGGATCCCTGATGGTTTTCATTAAGACTATTGTCCACCGAACGGCGTGTGTCGGCAAACTACTCAGAGACCGTCTGTCGTGGCGTTATGAATACTAGGGGTTAGCAGTTTGGGCAACCAATTGAAAACCCAAATCTGCGGCGGCAGCATGGAGACGGTTAAAGCGGGCTTGTTGATA